>JADMIO011251667.1_pt1 | contig 41908 bp, 38 predicted proteins | sample 8958161 | NCBI WGS metagenome assembly JADMIO01 (sample SAMN16585339, study PRJNA669376) | soil metagenome | isolation source: Crop rotation soil | place: USA: Cullars Rotation, Alabama | collected 2011 | reverse complement strand
CCGCGACTTCAAGTCACGTGAATTCCAAGCTTCGGATCCCACTGTGCTGGAAAGGGCGAGGACTCGCCCGTAGCCGGCCAGGGCCGCCAGGGCTTTGTCATCGTCCGGCAGGCTCGCCGCCGGCACCTGGTGCCACGACGCGCACCACAGCAGGACCGCCGCACGGAATTCCTCGGCTTCGATTTGGATTGCGAGGTCGCTATCGCGCAGGCGCGCGACGTCCAAGGGCATAAAGGCGAAATCCCGCAGGTCGCAATCTGGCGGGGTCAGGGGCTCAGGCAACTGTAGCTCAGTCATGGCCCCTCCGGGTCTGTCTTTTCAAGACGCGCGTAGGCCTCCCACATGCGCAGGCTCGCCAGGCGCGCGATATCGACGGCGGCGGCTGGGCTGATCGGCGGCGCGTCGCGATTCGGTTGGGCGCGTCGGATGCACTCCACGCGCATGGCGGCGCCAACCGGCCGTGGATAGCCCTCGCGGTCCAGCAGCAGGACGCCGCTCTGGCGGCTCGGAAGCGCCGCGAGCAGATCCGGGTGCCAGATCTCCTTGGGCAGCGCGTAGTAGTGCTTCCAGACTTTGCGCGGCCAGTCCTTCGGTGTGCTCTTGTATCGGCCGCGCCGGTACTCGCGTTCGAGACGCAGCTCGTTCACCCGCGGGTTATGGCGCAGCTCCGACACGGTGGGCCAGTAGCCGAGGTGTTCGCGGTGCCACCACTTTTCCTTCTTGGCGTCAGCTTTCAGGTCAGCCCGGCTGATCTTGATTTCGACGTCGATAATGCGCAGGTTCTCCGTCACCACCAGCAGGTCGCATTCGTGGCCGGTCCAATTGCAGTTCGGCACCACCACCAGGTACTTCCGGTTGAACGTCTGCCGCACCAGCGCGCGGGCGATGGAATTCTCGGACCAGGTCATGCCCCCTCCCCACCTCGCACGGCCAGCGCCGTGACGATCGGCCGCACCCAGATGGGCGTGCTGCTCAGTTGGAACGATTCGCCGGCGCGCGACAGCAGGATGGCCCGGCCGATTTCCTCGGCCATGGCTTTCGCGGCCTTGCGCGGCACGGCGTTGCCGATGCGCTCCCGGTGTGCGCTGTCGGAAATGCCGTCCATCTGAAACACCTCGCCGCGCGCTTCGGCCTCGGCGTAGTCGTCGGGGTCGTAGATGCTCTGCAGGGCAGCCAGTTCGAGCGTCGTGAACGGCCGGTGCCAGGTGCCGTCCTCGGCGAGGATGCGGCACACCAGCTTGTCGTTCGCCGCGGGCAGTACTGGAACATTTCCTGGAACATCGCCGCCAGAATGTGTTCCAGCGTTCCATTCGCCCCCGTGCACCGCCGCGCCGCCCGGAACATATCGTGGGTCCGCGATCGACCATGAGCCGTTGTCGTGGCACGCCGAAGCCGACACGGCACCGACATGCTTGTCCCAGGCGGCCACGCCGTAGTGCCCGGCGGTCAAGTAGTGGTCGCCGCGCTCGCGGGCCAGGCCGGGCCGCGGGTCCGCCACGGCGAATGCGCCATTGGCATAGCCGGCGATCACAGCATGGGAGTGTTCCTCCCAGTCCGCCGTATGAAACTTCCCGTGCAGCTTGCTGGCGTCCGGACCGCCGCGCGGATCCGCAACGGCTTGCCCGCCGCTCGAAGGGCCGTGACCACCGCCGACCGTGCCGGCGCTGTCGGCCCAGGGCACCACGCGAAAAACGTTTTTGTGGGTCTCGGCGCCGAACCCGCGCAGGTCGGCCACACACTGGCCGGTGCCGTGGGCGCCCGTCACCGCGCGCGCGACCTCGTCATAGCGGACAATGCGGAATTCGTTGCTGTGCTTGGCCGGGCCGTGGTGGCGCGGGTCGGCAACGCTGTAGGCGCCCTGCCCCGGACCCTGCTGGCCTGCGATCGCACCGGTCGACGCGTCCCACCGGCGCACGCCGTAGGCCTGACCGTCCTTCCAAGCCGCCGACGGGTCGAAACGGGGATCCGCGACCGAGAAGGCGCCAGTGGCGGGCCGTGCGTTCCCCGTGACCGTGCCGCAGGGTTCCGACCAGTTGCGCACGCCCATCACGCCGGCGTGCATTTCCGGCACCAGCAGGAAGTCCCGCAGGTAGCCGTCCTGCACGGCCAGGCGGTTCAAGCTGCGCCAGTCGCTGCCGGCTTCCACGAACGCCAGCCGCACCCAGGTTTTCCAGCTCAGGTTCGGGATGCGATGCATCGGGCCGGCGCGCATGTCGCCAGGCAGGTGCATGCGGCCCAGGATCTCGCCCACGGCACGCAGCGGGCGCTTGGGCGGTTCGTAGATGAACGCTGGCACCTTCTCGGCGTGGCGCGCGATCAACAGGAAGCGCTTGCGGCTTTGGGCCAGGCCGCCCAGCTCGCCGCAGTCGTGGGCGGTTTCGCGCACGACGTAGCCGTAGTGGCGCAGCAGCTGGACGATCTGGTCCAGGAAGTGGCGCCCGCGTGACGCGATGCGCGGCACGTTCTCGAACAGGATCACCTCGACCGGGTCGTCCTTCCAGGCCTCCAGCGCCAGCCAGACGCCGCGGAGCGTCAGTTCGTTCAGCGCTTGGTACTTCGCGGTCAGGCTGCGCGAATGCGACAGCAGGCCCGAAAAGCCCTTGCACGGCGCCGACAGGAACATGATGTTCGGACGGCGCCCGCCGGCGGCTACCCGGATATCCTGGGGCATGGCCTCGACCCAGCCGTCCGCCGGCTCACGCCCATGGAACGCGGTGTACTGCTGACGGTTGAACAGGTCGCGCACGGTGCAGCGCACGCCCGTGAACTTGTAGAAATCGGCCGCGCCCGCGGCGTCAACGTCGATGCCGCCCAGGCAGACCATGCGCCCTGCGAGCCCCGGAATCTCCGGCCTCGCGTCCTGCATGCCCGTGGCGCCTACACCGGCGCCCGAAAACAGATGGAAGTGGTTGATATCGGAAATCATGACGGGTCGGCCTCCTTCGCCGGAATCTGGACGCCCAGCGCGGCCATCTGCCGCTCCACCACGGCACGCGCGGCGCGCATGGCCACGATCGCCTCCGACGTCTCGCGGTGGGCCTGGATCAATTCCTCGCGGGTGACCTGACCGTCCAGCAGCGCCGCCAGCGCGGCGCCGGCTTCGGCCTGCTCTCGCAGCACGTTCGACAACAAGGCGACGCACACCTCGGTGCTGCCTTCGGTGGACAACGTGCGCACCGCCAATCCGAGCGGACGCAATAGGTCATCGACGCAATGGCGGCGCCTGTCGTGCGGCATTGCCGCCAGCACGGACTGCAGGAAATTGGCGGGCAGCAGGTTCGTGTCCTTGGTCTCGTCATCGAGCCAGCGGAACACGCGGTCGGCGTTGACCTTCATGCGCTCGAAGGTGTCGCGGGTCTGCGGATCAAAGCGGATGCCGCTGGCGGCCTCCCCGCCGACGCTGCTGTGGGCCTTGACGATGTGGTCGACCATCGTTTCGCGGGACCATCCCTCGGCTTTGCGCCAGGCGGACAGGTGATCTCGAAGGGTCGCGATCAGCGATTTGTGCGATTCATGTCGCATGCGTTAGGTGCTCCTGACAGATACAGTCCCGCCCATAGCCAAACGAACAAAGGGGCGGGAATGGGTATGGGGGATCCGGCGGCGCAAGCCACGCGCGCGCTGCTGCAACTGGCGCGCGACATCGCGGTTGGCGTGCTGGGCAGCGCCGAAGAAGGAACCGTGCGAGAGGTGTTCGCGCGCCTGTGCTACGAAGCGGACGCGCGCGACTGCACCGATATTGAGGTTCCGCCCGAGCGCCCCACGCTGCAGTAGGGCTACGGCGCGGCGCCATTGGCTACGGCCCCCTTCTGCGCGGGAATCCGGATCATGCATGGCGACTTTCCGGTTGCGGCGCGGCTCGATTGAGCCATGGGTGATCGAGCCGAACGCTGGCGGGAATGCCGCGCCGCTTCCAGTTGCCGACGCGCTGCACAGCGCCCGGCTGGCTCAAAATTCCCATGCGCTCAGCGACTTTTGTAGGGCCACCATAGCTATCGATAATCCGGGCGTGCGGGTGTCGTTCTTCGTTCATGTGCGAGGCCTCCAAGGACAGCGTCATTAAACACCATGTTTAATTTACAGGTCAACGCCGCGTGTATCAACAGAATGTTTAATCGGGCGACAATTTGCTCGATGAAGAAGATGCACGCCGAGATGGAGCGCATGTATGCGGCTGCGGCTGCTGCAGGACGCTTGGACCAGACTGCCGCCCAGACATCAATGGCGCAGTTGCTGAACGTCGCCCCTCAAAACGTTCACAACTGGGAGAAGAGAGGCCCGTCGAAAGACGCCCTCCTCGACGCGCAGCGGGCAATTGGCGTAAACGCGACGTGGATTCAAACGGGACACGGGCCGATGTTTGTCGGGGGCGGTTCGACCGCACCCGCCACCGCGAACGACGACACCGCCAAGGGCGAGCGATCAGGTGAAGCCGCCGACTCTTTCTTTCCCCGCGTCGACCGGGCGCGTTTCAACAAACTCACCGCAAGCCAGCAGCAAGGCATAGAAGACTGGGTTATCGACCAGATCGACAGATACTGCGGGCCTACCACCGACAAAAGCCGCGCCACCAAGCGCGCAGCCTGACCGGCCGCGTCTTGCCTTAGTCTGGAGCGACGGCGTTTTTTTGGATTCAGTGTGACAGGATGAGAAAACTACAACGATGGATGACAGGGATGCTCCTATGCGTGGCTACCAGCGCGCAAGCGGCCGAGTGGGTGGACCTAGGCCGAAGCAACTCCGCTGAAATTTCCTACGCTGCGGAGGGAATACATCACCATGAAGGCGTCGCAACCGCGTGGATGCGACAGACCTACCTTGTGCCGCAAGACGATAAGTCAACCGGCCAGCGCTTTGACCGAAGCGAGAGCCGGCACATCTTTGACTGCAAAAACGGCACAAGCGGCGTGATGCAAGGGAGCATTTACCTCAAGGGCAACCTGGTCAATCTGATCTCTCTGCCCTATGAGATGGCCAAACAGACCCTGCATACGGTCCCCGCCAACTCGATGATTCAGCAATTGATGAACGTGGCTTGCGCGCAACCTGAAGCCCCGTTCCGACTTGTATACGAACCCGCCCCCGGGTCCCGCTAGACCACACTTCTATCTGGCGACCAAGGCGAGGTCGCCATTTTTTTGCCCATAAATAAACATGGTGTTGATTTAAAAATAAACGTGGTGTTTAATAACTCCAACGCCTGCCGGGTGCGCGCCCGGCGGGCCAACGGGAGACACCATGCAAGCCAACCTCGCACCATCTCATTCGATCCAGTCCGATGACCCGACGCGCACCGCGCCGCACGGCGCCTTTCGCCGCGAGGCGGCGCTGCGCTTCCCGACGCTGACGGACACCCAGATCCTCGATCGCCTGCACGACCTGTTCTCAGGCGCGGACGATGCCGCCTTCGGCAAAGACCGCGAATGGTGGGCCGACATCGTCACGGACGGCGGCCACGACGCGCTGTGCCTGTTGGCCCTGCCCGCGCTGTCGTCCGCGCCGGCGCCCACCTCTGCCCGCCGCGCCCAGGCCGAGCTGCGCCAGGCCTTGGTGGGTAGCGCCCGCGCGTTGCTCGTCAAGGCTTTCAACGAAGGCCAGGAGGTCATCTGATGGGCTTCCTGATCGTTGGCGCCCTCGCCCTCTACTTCGAAATCCGCGACGCGATCTCCGCGGCGCGCCGGCGGGCCAGCAAATGAGCGCCGGCTACATCCTGCTGCTCGCTGCCGGCGTGTACGCGCTGGCGCGGTGCATCGATCTGATCGCGGCGTACCTGCGCCGCACCGACCCCTGGAGCCCCACCGCATGACGATCCAAGTCTATGGCGTCGACCCCCGCAGCCGGAGCAAGACGAAGCTGCAGGCGCCCGCCCCCCTTCCCCATGTGTCGCGCCGCGCCCTCGCGCGGGTGCGCGATCGCATCGCGCCGCCCACGTCGTGCCACTGCTGCGGCGGCCCTGTGAAGCTCACCAACAACCGCGACGTCTACAACGGCCACTCGTTCGGCGACTGGCCCTATGTCTACAGGTGCACGCAGTGCCAGGCCTACGTCGGCCTGCACCCCGATACCGACTTGCCGCTGGGCGTGATGGCCGATCGGGCCACGGTGAAGGCTCGGAAGGACGCCAAGGGCGTGTTCCAGGCGCTCGTTCTGGAGCGATTTGCGGGCAAGCGCAACGAGGCCTACGCGTGGCTGGCACGCGCGCTGGGCATCTCCCCGTCCATCTGCCATTTCGCCATGTTCACCGAGCAGCAGGCGTTCCGCGCCGCCGAAGTCTGCCGCCTCGCACGCGAGGCCCGAGCATGACCGCCACCACCATCTGGATCCTCTTTGCGTTCCTGCCGGCCGGCTACGACCGTCCGCCCGTCATGCGCATCGAACGGTTCGAAACCGCCGCCGAATGCGAGCGCGTGCGCGCCATCTTTCCGCCTTCGGCCACGGCCTTCTCCTGCCTGCCCAGCCGCCAGATCCGCGCCGGGCAGCGCCTGCCCCTGGAACCCCGCCAATGAAGCCCACCAGAAAGCTGGTCCGCGCCGACGGCACGGACACCGAATTGCACGGCCCGCACGCCCTCATCGACGTCCGCCAGTTGATCGGCGCCGACGACCTCGAGATTGTCAGCCTCGGCCAGCGCCAGCGCGCCATGCTGGTCGACCAGTCGGCCGCGGCCAAGGGCCTGCCGGTCAACGCCGCGGCGTCCCATCTGTACCAGGCCGCACGCGGCGAGCCGCGCCCCATCCACGGCGACGTCGTGATCGTGCCCGACACCGACTACGCGAGGGAAGCATGAGCGCGATCAACGACGGCGGCGCGGCCTTCCCCCTCAGCCGCACCAGCAGCGTCAGCAAGAACTACGAGGGCATGACCCTGCGCGACTACTTCGCCGCCAAGGCCCTTTCCGGTCTGGCCGGCCGCAAGTTTCACAAGGGCGACCGCGAGGAAGGATACGCGGAATGGGCGGCCTCCATGGCCTATGAGTTTGCCGACGCCATGCTGGCGGCGCGAGGTGGCCAATGATCCGCCGCCTTTGCGTCGTCTGGCGGCGCGCGCGCCGCACCGGCCGCGATCTCGACGCCGCAGCCTACGCCGCCTTCGTCGCCGGCGGCGTGTTGTTCCTGGTCGCCTTTACCGGCGCGCTCGGTCCCTCCCTCGACGCCCACGCCTCGTCCTCCCATTCCGCACGCTCCGCCTCCGCGGATCGCGCCACCTTCTGACCCTGGAGTCACAACCATGCAAATCATCCCGATCCGGGCCTCCAGCATGGCGGAGCTTTTTGACTGCCCCGCGCGCTGGGAAGCCAAGCACCTGCTGGGCATGCGGACGCCTTCGTCCGGCGCCGCTCGCCTCGGCACCGCCATCCACGCCGGCACAGCCGCCTTCGACCAGGCTCGGCTCGACGGCAATCCCATCTCCCCCGACGACGCCGCCGGCGAATTCGTCAAGGCGCTGCACGACACCGACGAAGAAGTCGAGTGGGACGAGGCGAGCCCGAACGACGCCGAGCGCATCGGCCTGGCGCTGCACACGCGCTACTGCGCTCAGATCGCGCCGTATCAGGACTACGTCGCCGTGGAACTCAAGTGCGAGCGTATGGAAATCACTGATCTGGGCATCGCGCTGACGGGCACGACGGACAGGGTCCGACGCACCGCCGGCGGCGAGCTGGGCATCGCGGACCTGAAAAGCGGGGCGCGCGCCGTCGGCGCCGATGGCGCCGTCGCAACTGCGGGCCACGGCCCACAGATGGGCGTTTACGAAATCCTCGCCCAACACGCGCTCGGCGAACAGATCACCGCGCCGGCGCAGATCATCGGCCTGCAGACCGGCAAGACCGCAGCCGCGCAGCGGGTCGGGACCGGTGAGATCACCGGCGCGCGCGCCGCGCTCGTCGGGACCGAGGACAGCCCCGGCCTGCTCCAGCACGCCTCGCGCCTGATCCACAGCGGCAGCTTCTACGCCAATCCCAAGTCGGTCCTCTGCTCGGGCAAGTACTGCCCGCGCCATCCCACCTGCAAGTTCAAAGGTTGAGCCATGTCCCAGACCACCACCGTCCAAGGCCTGCGAGCCGCCTCGTCTGAATCGCAATTGCCCATCGTCGCCCCCGGCTTCGGCAGCCTCCAGGGGTTCGAACTTATGCAGCGCGCCGCGCGCCTGCTCTCCAGCAGCACGCTGGTGCCCGTGGCCTACCGCCAGACGATCGAGAAACTGGACCGCTACGGCAACGTCAAGGAAAGCCGCGAGAACCCGAATGCGCTGGCGAACTCGGTCGTCGCACTGAACATGGCGCAGCGCATGGGCGCCGATCCGCTGATGGTGATGCAAAACCTCTACATCGTCGAGGGCCGGCCGTCCTGGTCCTCGCAGTGGATCATCGCCGCGATCAACGGCTGCGGCCGATTCTCGCCCCTGCGTTTCCGCATCGAAAGCCGTGGTGAGCGCGAGGTCGAATACAAGTCGGCCTATTGGGAGAACAACCAGCGGCACACCAAGGTCGAGAAGGTCAAGATCAATGACAAGGTTTGCGTGGCATGGGCGATCGAGAAGGAAACCGGCGAGGTGATCGAGTCGCCGGCCGTGTCGATCGAGATGGCCGTCCTCGAAGGCTGGTACACGAAGAATGGCAGCAAGTGGCAGACCATGGACGAGGTCATGCTGCGCTACCGGACCGCCAGCTTCTTCGGCAAGCTCTACGCGCCCGAATTGCTGATGGGCCTTCAGACCGTCGAGGAAGCCCAGGACATCATCGAGGCTACCACCGCGCCCGACGGCACCATCAGCGTCAACGTGGACGAGCTGCGCCAAGCCACCCAGCCGGCGGAACGTCAGCCCGCAGCGGCGCAGGCCAATGCGACTGACCTGGAGGCGCGCGAGCCTGCCGCAACCACCGACACCACCCTCGCGATGGCACAAGCCGAGGCCGGAAACCCGGCGCAGGGCGCGGCAACGGCCGCCCCTGCTTCTCAGACGCAGCAAGCCGACCGGCCGAGCACCGATGCCGGCCTGGACCCGGCCAAGGTCGAGCATCAGATCCAAACCGCGAAATCCATCGACGTCCTCGACCTGGCCAGCGACTCGATCGACGGCGTCGATGACTTGGGCGAGCGCGCCCGGCTGCATCAGCTGTATCAATCGCGCCGCCTGTCCATGACCGCCGCCGCCCAGCGCGGCGCTTCCAGCGCAGGCCAGCAGGCGGCCGGCGCCCCCGCGCAGCGCCGCAGGATGCAGGCCCCCGAGTAATCCAGCCTCCACCCGCCCGCCGGTGGCGGGCGATCACGCATCGACAAGGAAACCCATATGAACGCCCGTGAACACTTCGACCCCCGCGAAATGACCGCCAACACTATCGGCCGCGACCTCCTGTCGGCCTTGGTGGCGGAACTGAAGCTGTTGCCGCAACCCTGGGTGAAGCTCTCGCAATCCAAGCAAGACGACATCATCGATCGCCTGCGCGACCGCGTGGACGCCAACATCAAAATGGCCGTGCACCTGATCGCAAGCGAAGGCCGCACCGTGGTGCAAGGTGACCTGGACCAGGTCACGATCAAGGACGGCGCGAAGGTCGTCATCAAGATCGGCCGCGGCGCTGAATCGCTTCACGACCTCTACGACTCGCAAGGCAAGGCCGTCCTGATCGTCGTCGCCGATTCGCAACCCCACACCGGCGGCATGGGCCAGGTGCGCGGCGAAGCCGATCAGCGCGCCATGAACCTGGGCAAGGAATACACCGACGGGGACGGCGACGGCATGGACGACGACAAGTCGAACGTCGTCGACGCCGAGTTCCGCGAGCTGCCGCCGCCGGCGGCGCCGTCCGGCCCCACCGACGAGCAGTTGGAGCAGGCACGCGTGGACGGCTACAACGCCGCGGCCCAGGGCCAACCCGAGTCCGATTGCCCCGTCATGGACGGTAAGCTTTGCATCCAGTGGGTGAAGGGCTGGAAGCAATGGCACGAAGAGCAAGACCCCCAAGCGGAGGAATGAGCCATGCGCATCGCCCACATCAACATCGAGAACTTTCAGGGCGCCCGCGCCGTCGACCTCGACATGCGCACGCCAGTCGCCCTGATCGCCGGCCCGAACGGCGCCGGAAAGTCCAGTATCGCCGAGGCCGTGCGCCTGGCGCTGCTGGGCACGCCCGAACGAATCGGCCTGAAGAAGGAGTTCGGCGCGCTGGTCACGGAAGGCGCAAAGGCCGGCGCCGTCGCGCTGGACCTGGATAACGGCGCCGTCGGCATCAGCCTTCCGAAGGGCACGCAGTCGGGCGAGGTGCTGGTGCCGCCGTCGCCGGCACTGCCATACGTCCTGGCGCCCGACCGATTCGCCGCGGCCAAGCCGGATGACCGCCGCACCCTGCTGTTTGCCTTGAGCGGAACGAATGTGAAGGCCGACGAGATTGAGCGCCGCCTGCTGGCCCGTGGATGCCGCGCGGCACTGGTAACGCAGATCAAACCGATCTTTCGCACCGGTTTTTCCGCCGGCGCAGAACATGCCAAGCAAGAGGCCACCCAGGCCAAAGGCGCGTGGAAGGCCGCCACGGGCGAGCAATGGGGAAGCCAGAAGGCCGATGGCTGGGCGGCGGAGGTGCCCTCGTTCGACCAGGCCGCCCTGGTGGGCGAACGCTCGGCGCTGGCAGAGGTCGACGCCAAGCTGGAGCAGTACACCAAGGCGCTGGGCGCTCTCGAACAAAAGGCCAGGTCTTTCGCCGCGGCGCGAGATCAGAACGCGGCGCGACAAGCGCAAGCGGCAAGGCTGCCCGCGCTGCGCCAGAAGCTGGAGTTCGACCTGTACGAGCATGAAAAGGCAGCCGCCCACGTCGAAGCGTTGCAGGCCAAGGCCGGCACTGGCCCGCGCGTGGGATTGGTCCACGATCTGGCGCTCTGCCTTTCCCAGCTCTGGAAATCCGAGGCGTCCAAGAACGTGGCCTTCGGCATCGGCCTGGACATAAAGGCGGTGCTGGCGACCTATGAGCGCCAGTACGGCAAAATCGGTGCCGCCGGCGATATGGAAGCCGCCGCGGCGTTGCCCAAGGCCATCGAAGCCCGCGACCTGATGGCGCGCAGCGTCGAGAACGACCGCCGCGACATCGCCGCAGCGGAGGCGGCGGCGGCGCAGATGCAGGACGCCGCCGCGCCGGAGGCAATCCAGCCCGCCGACGTCGAAGCGGCCCGCGCCAAGGTGACCGCGCTGCGCGCCGAGCGCAAGGCGGTCGACGAGCGCGTGCAAGCGCTGCTGAATGCCAAACAGGCCGCCACCAGCGCCACGGAGCGCACGGCGAACGCCACCCGCTATCACGGGGACGTGCTGGCCTGGCTGGCAATCGGAGATGCTTTGTCGCCCGACGGCATCCCCGGCGAGATCCTCGCCGAAGCCCTGCAGCCATTCAACGCCAAGCTCGCCGAGCTGGCCAACCTGGCGGGGTGGTGGGTTCCCTCGATTGCGGCCGACATGGGTATCACCTGGGGAGGCCGGCCCTACCGACTGCTGTCGGAGTCTGAGCGCTGGCGCGTCGACGCGCTGGTCGGTGCCGCGCTGGCGGAGATCTCGGGCCTGCACTGCCTGATCCTGGACCGCTTCGATGTCCTCGACCTGGCGGGCCGCGCCGACGCGCTGGGTCTGGTCGACTGCCTGGCCGCCGACGGCCGCATGGACACCATCCTGGTGCTGGGCACGCTCAAGGCCGCGCCGCCGGCTCCATCGGACATGTTCACGGTCGTCTGGATTGAAGAGGGTCAGGCCGGCCACACCAAGCTCCGGGAGGCCGCATGAAAGCCGCCCGCTTCCACTCGGAGGAAATGCAGATTGCGCGCCGCGACGCTGGCGACCAGCTGCGCAAGCTCGGTGCCCCGGTGAAGGCAGCCACGACCGTCCTGCAGATGGCCGAAATGATCGCAGAGCGCATGGGCTGGCCCATACCGGCGGCCACGCCGGCGGCCGTCTTGCCCTACCTGGTGCGGTTTCTCGATATCAGCCGCGCCGGCGCGACCCCGCCGCCTTATCGGCCGGTGGCGCGCCGCCCGATGCGGTACGACCTTGCCATGCGCACGGTGGCGGCCCGCGCGGCGGCCGCGCAGCCGCACCTGATCCCAGCGTCCAGCAACGTCATCACCTGGAGGGAACTGCCCCTATGAGCTTCCACCTCAACCTCGCGCGCCTGCGCGATGCCGCCGCGACCAGGGTCCGTGGCGAGGCCCCGGACAGCTGCCGCGTCCTGCGCGAGGATCTACGCGCCGTCCTGTACGTGGTCGATCGATTGGACGCCGGCCAGCCTACCGCGGGCGCGGCGCCGCACCTGCAGGCGGCCGCGGCGCGCCTCACCAAGCTGGCGCAAGAGACGCGCGCCATTTATGGCCAGGAGACGAACGCCGGCGGCGAGCCGGCCTACCCCTCCTGGACGGACGACGTATTCGCGCTGGTGGCCGCCGCTACGCGCATCGGAGCCTGACCATGATCCACCAGAACAACGCCGCCCAGGCGGCACAACAAGACGACATCATCCAGCCCGTGCTGACGGATGACGAAATCATCAAGCACATGGAAGACGCAGGGGTAACTTTCATGTGGATTGAAGGGCGAAACCCTCTACGCACGACCGCAGGTAGTCAGCGCGTCGATACTTTGCTGGCAGGTATTCGCGCCCTGCTGTCCAAACAGATCGCCCCAGTAGCCGATGCCCCGCAGATGAGGCGGGCACTGGAAGGCATGTTGGCCGTCTTTGCCTGCGGTGCGCCGCAAGGGGAGTCGCCCACTATCGACGCCGCCCGCGCCGCCCTGGCCAGCGCCCCTGTAGCCGACCCCTGGCAACCTATCGCCACCGCGCCGGCCGGACAGCGCATCTTGCTGGGGCCACGTCATGCGCCCGTCGTGGGCTGGGTTACGCGCTATGACGATGACGAATACCCCCTTTCGTGCAGCGTGGTGCACTACAACGGCACGGTGCTGGTGGCGGGATATCACTGCACCGAATGGGCTCCGCTGATGGCAAGCGCCCCTGTAGCCCCGACTACTGACCGTGCCATGCTCCAAAGCGTTCTACAGGACTTGGAAAAATCAGAGTCGGTGTGCCCACGATGCGGGCATAGCGATAGCTGCGCGGATATGGATGTGGCGCACATGATCCGCGACCACTTGAAGGGCGAAGCAAGCGCCCCTGTAGCCGGGGAGGCGCAATTACCCTGGCATGTGCCCGTCCAGTATTGGACCAACGAAGAGAAGGCGAAACTCGATGCCGCGCCCCAGGCCAGCCCTGTAGCCGGGGAGGCGCAACGGCGGGGCAAGTTCCTGCCGGAGCATGTGACCCAGCAGATGATCTGGAACGTGCAAGCCGTCATTGAGGCCGAATGCAACGGCTTGGCGCTGGATACGCGCCAGGCGCGCAATGTCATGTCCTTCCTGATGAACGAGCATGGGCCGGATGCCGCGCCCCAGGCCAGCGCCGAGGATGACCGGGCAGCATTGGCGCACAAGGTCAACCTGCTGACAGCCGAATCGCTGGGCCACCGATCCGCAGCGGGCCACCTGTCGGCGCTGGTAGACGAACTGAGCGGGCACCTGATCGAGGCACGCCAGGCCATGGCGGATTTTCAGCAGGCGTTTGTTCCGGCGTTCGACACGCCCGAAACACTGACGATGGTTCCGAACGAAGCCCTGGTGCCATTCTGCGCCGTGCTGGACCGCCTGCGGGGGCTGGATCTACCCCAGGCGGACAAGGACGCGCGGCCCTGCACCTGCCCCAGCGGTGACGGCTCCCTGCGCCATCCTTGCGCTGTGCATCCAGCCTCTGCCACCCAGCCCGAACAAGGGGAACGCGATGAATGATCAGCGCCTGCCCTGCCCGTTCTGCGGGTCGCTTTCCATCTTCTACAACGAGTGGTACGCCATGCGCTGCTATTCCTGCGGCGTTCAAGGCCCTGACGCTGACCACGCGTCGCGTGAAGCGGCCCTGGCCAAGTGGAACGTACGCGCAGGCACCCAGCCCACCAAGGAAGGAGGCGCCAATGGCTGACCTGCACCTGGCCCTCAAGGGCGAGTACTTCGACGCCATCAAGGCCGGCACCAAGATCGAGGAATACCGGTTGTGCAATCGGCATTGGATCAACCGACTGGAAAAGCCGGCCGGGCATTACGACCGGATCGTGCTGACCCGCGGCTACCCGCACCGTGACGATGCCGACCGCCGCCTGGTGCTGCCGTGGCGTGGCTACACGATCAAGTCGATCACGCACCCGCACTTCGGCCCCGACCCGGTGACGGTCTATGCCATCCGGGTTGCGGCCGACACCGACGAGAAGGAGATGTGATGGCACACGCAGCCCAACACCAAGCACCAGCCGCGGCAGCACCGGCGCCGATCCACCCGGAGGGCCTGTACCGCTGGAGCCAATTCTCCGCGCTGATCCCCTTTTCGCGCGAGACCTGGCGCCATCGCATCCTGCAGGGCCGCGCGCCGCGGCCGGTGTCCCAATCTACGAACTGCACCGCCTACAAGGGCGCCGACATTCTGGCCTGGCTGGCCGACCCCGACGGCTATAAAGCCGTTCCGAAAAAGTGAAAACGAGGAAGAAATGGCACGTCAAGTAGTACCACTCACGGACCCCAAATGCCGGCTGGCCAAGTTCAGCCCCGCCGGCGGAAACAAGCTGTTCGACGGCGGGGGCCTGTTCCTGGAACTCCTGCGCTCCGGCGCCAAGAAATGGCGCGTGCGTTACCGCAGCCCGGTTACAGGCAAGGAGAGCATGCTCACTATCGGCGACTACCCGGCCGTGCCGCTGGCCCGAGCCCGCGCCGAGCGCGCACGGATCGACCAAATGCTGGCGCAAGGGGATGACCCTATCGCCCAGAGGCAAGAAGAGGCGCAAGCCCAGAAGGCCGAAGCTGAGCGGCAGTTCCAGGCGGTGGCCCAGGAACTGCTCGAACTGCGGCGGCCGGCCTGGAGCGCTGGTTACCACGCGCGGATCTCGAACACGCTCAAGAACGACGCCTATCCGTACTTCGGCGCCGATGCGGTGGACGCGATCCCGGGAAAGGTCGTGCTGGACGCCGCGAAGCGGATCGAAGCCCGCGGCGCGCCGGATATGGCGGACCGGTTCATCAGCGCCACCAGCATGGTGTTCCAGTACGCGGTGGGCACCGGCCGTGCGCCGGCCGACCCCACCCAGGGGCTGAAGAAGTTCTTGGACCCGCGCGCGCCGGTGAAGCACTTCCCCCACGTGAGCGAGGCGAGCCTCGGCACGCTGATCGCCCGCGTCAAGAACTATCACGGCCGGCCAGAAACGCGCATCGCTATCCAGATCATGATGCACACCTTTCCGCGTACCAACGAGTTGCGCTGGGCGGCCTGGGGTGAGTTTTCCCGCGCTGACGCGCTGTGGCTGATCCCGGCCGGCCGAATGAAGGGAACGTTGATCGCGAAGGAGACGGGCGCCGACCACACCATCCCGCTGTCGCGCCAGGTACTGGCGCTGTTGGAGGAGCTGGGGCAATACACTGGCCGGTACCGGCTGCTGTTCCCGGGGTTGCGAGATCCGGCCCACACGCCCATGAGCGCCGAAACCATAAACAAGGCGCTCAAGATCCTGGGTTTCGAGGGCGAGCAAACCGGGCACGGGTTCCGCGGGCTGGCCTCCACCATCATGAACGAGCGCAGCGGCGCACGCCCGGAAGTGATCGAACGCCAGCTGGCCCACAAAGAGCGCAACATGGTGCGGCGGGCGTACAACCACGCCGAGTATCTGGACGAGCGCCGGCAGCTGATGCAGTGGTGGTCGGATTATCTCGATCGCTGCGCGGTCAAGGCGGAAAAATGAGGGCCTGGGGGGCCTACCCTTATTATTTTTGGCCCTACCCTCATTCCTACCCTTAAATCTCTTGGCGCTACTTGGCGGCACTTGGCAGCGCGCAAAGCAAAAAGCCGCGAAGTCAAAGACTTACGCGGCTTTTAAGGCGGTGCTTGGCACCACTTTGCAGGAATTTGGTAGGCGGTATTGGAATCGAACCAACGACCTCCACGATGTCAACGTGGCGCTCTAACCAGCTGAGCTAACCGCCTGCAAAGAAGAAGAATTATATAGTGCTTTTTTAAACTATGCAAATCGTCTTTTCAGATTTTTTGCTGTTTTCATTGCGCTTCGGATGTGGCGTGAATTGCTTGGCATATACCTGCCACACTCTTCGACTCGAACATTCCTCAACACAACGGCTGGTTTGGTTTTTTCAACCGCTCCCGCCGGCACCGCACTACTTTTTCCTTCTATTTCTTCGCGTCTGCGGCATGCACCGCAGCAACGAAGAACGAGATTCTATCAGAACTTTTTATTCCTTGCTCGACCTCGACGCCACTGCTCACATCGACCGCCCAGGGGCGCACGGATTGCACGGCGGCGGCGACGTTGTCGGGGTTCAGCCCCCCGGAGAGAATCAACGGTCGCGACACCGGATCGGCCTTCACGTCCGCCAGCAAGGCGTGATCGAAGCCATGGCCGCTGCCGCCGAAACCGGCGCTGTAGCTGTCGAACAGCCAGCCGGCGGCCTCGCCAAAGGCGCGGCAATACGTGGCCAGGCCTTCCGCCGTTTCCAGGCCGGGCGCGCCAGCGCGGAAGGCGCGCAGGTAGCGATGGCCGTGGCGCGCGCAGTCCTGCGGGGTTTCATCGCCATGGAACTGCAGCAGTTCGGGGCCGACCTCGTCCAGCACGGCCCGCACCTCGTCGGGCGACGGATTCACGAACAATGCCACCACGTCGACGAATGCCGGCACCACGCGGCGCAATTGCGCGGCGCGGGTCGGCGTGACGTAGCGCTTGCTCTTGGGGTAGAAGACGAAACCGATCGCATCGACGCCGGCCGCAACGGCGGCGTCGATGTCTTCTTCGCGGGTCAGCCCGCAGATCTTGATGCGTGTGCGCATGGCGTTGATTGCTTGCGTCGCGCGGCGCGACGAATGTGACCAGTATAAGGGGAGCCTTGCCGGCGCGCCGGCGGGGCGCGGACTCAGGCGCCGGGTTGACCGACTGTCGCCATGAAGGAATCGAAACTGCCTTCGGCCACGCGGAACCAGGGGATTTCCTTGTCACGGAAGGCCTTCATGCTCTCGTACAACTTCTTGAACATCGGATCCTTGGCGGCGAGTTCCTGGTACAGCTTGAGCGCCGCCTCGTGAGCGGCCTGCAGCATCGGCCGCGGAAACGCCTTGAGCTGCGCGCCGCGCTGCACCAGCCGGCGCAGGGCGTCGGGATTGCCGGCGTCATACTTGGCGATCATGTTGGCGGTGGCCATCCGGCTCGCCAATTCCAGCGCCGCCTGATAGGACTTGGGCAGTTCGTCGTGCGCCTGCTGGTTCACGTAGAGTGACAACTGCAGCGTGCCCGCCCACCAGCCCGGAAAGTAGTAGTTACGCGCGACTTTGTACAAGGCCAGGTTTTCGTCATCATGCGGGCCGATCCAGGCCACGGCGTCGACGCCGCCCTGCTCCAGCGCCGCATAGGTGTCGGCGATGGGCAGGTCGACGGGCGCGGCGCCCATGCGGGCCAGCACCTGGCGCGCGAAGCCGCCGGCCTTGATCTTCAGGCCGCGCAGGTCGTCCACGGTCTTGACCTCGCCGCGGAACCAGCCGCCCATCTGCGCGCCCGTGAGGCCACAGGGGAAGTTCAGGATGTTGTACTTGCCGAACAGCACGCGCGTCAGCGCCAGGCCTTCGCCCTGCAGCATCCAGGCGTTCATCTGCCGCGTGTTCAGCCCGAACGGCACGCCCGCGTCAAAGCACAGCGCGGGGTCGGTATCGAAAAAGCGGGTCGAAGCCGTGTGGCCGCAATCGACGATGCGATGCTGCACGGCGTCCAGCACCTCGCCGGCATCCACCAGGTCGCCGGCCGAGAAGATCTCGATGCGGAACTTGCCGTCGGTGACATCGCTGACATAACGTGCCACGTCCTCGGCGCCGGCGAACAGGGTCGGCGACTCATTGGGAAAACTGGAAGCCAGCCGCCAGGACACAGTCGGCGCTTCCTGCGCATAGGCGGGCGCGGCGATCGCGGCGCCGGCGGCGGCGCCCAGGGCGGTTCGTTTCAAAAACGCGCGGCGTTGCATGAGACAGGCCTCCATTGGGCGCCGGCAGGCGTCCGGCTAGGACGGGTTGCCCGGCGGCTGGGTGAATGGCGACAACAGCAACGCGCCGCCGTCCAGCTGGTCCAGGCCGAACTCGTCCGGATAGTCGATGGCCGACAGATACAGGCCGTCGGGAGAAAACGTCGGCGCGCCGCGCTTGCGGTCGCGCCAGGACAGCAGTTGCGCCATCCAGTCCACCGGTTCGCGGCCCTGCCCGATCTGCAGCAGCGCCCCCATGATATTGCGCACCATGTGATGCAGGAAGGCATTGGCGCGCAGCGTGAACACCAGGAACGGCCCCCGCTCTTCGATGTCGAGCCGGTGCATGATGCGCACCGGATGCCTGGCCTGGCACTGCGAGGAGCGGAAGCTGGAGAAATCGTGTTCGCCCAGCAAGGCGCCCGCCGCCGCGCGCATGGCCGCGACATCCAGGGGTTGGTGGCACCAGCCGGCGCGGCCGGCCCACAGCGCGGGACGCACGCGGCCGCGCCACAGCAGGTAAACGTAGGTGCGGGCCCGGGCGGAAAACCGGGCATGGAAATCGTCCGGCACCGCCTGGGCCCAGTGCACGGAAATGCTGGGAGGCAGGAATGCGTTCACGCCCCGCACCCACGATTCCATGCGCCGATCCAATACCGTGTCCAGGTGGATCACCTGCATCGCGCCATGCACGCCGGTGTCGGTGCGGCCGGCGCAGACCGTGGCAACCGGATCGGCCACGCCACAGAACCGCGCCAGCGCGGCTTCCAGGGTGTCCTGCACCGTCTGCCGGTGCGGCTGGGTCTGCCAGCCCTGCCAGGCGGAGCCGTCGTATGCCAGCCCCAATGCAACTCTGGACATCGTTCAGATCCGGGAAGAACTGCCCGCCGGGCGCGGTTCGTCCGTGGGCGGTTCGTCCAGGTCGAGGCTGATGGAGTCGAGCTTGCGGTTCAGCGCCGCCGTGTCCAGCGCCGGCTCGTTGTAGGCATAGGTTTCCTCGTCGTCGTCGCCGCGGCGGGCGCCCGCGCGCCGCAACACCCAGGCGATGGCGAAAGCGATCAGCGCCAGCACGGCGGTGACGATAACGAGCAGGTTGTCGGCCAACCAGGCCGGCATCGAAGAAGTCAAATCCTTATCCTTGTTGTTGCTCGCCGCCGCATCCGCGGCGGCCTTGTCTTGTTGCGTGGCGGCGGTCGATGCGCCGGCGGGGCCTGTCGCGCCGGCGGCGCCCGGCGCGCCGGCTGCCCCGGGGATTCCTGCGCCGCCTGGCGTACCGGCAACGCCGGGAGCGCCCGCTGCGCCTGTGGAGCCGGCCGCGCCTGCGGCACCCGCTGCGCCCGTCGAGCCAGCCGCGCCTGCGGCACCCGCTGCGCCCGTCGAGCCGGCCGCGCCTGCGGCACCCGCTGCGCCCGTCGATCCGGCCGCGCCTGCGGCACCTGCTGCACCCGTCGAGCCGGCCGCGCCTGTGGCACCCGCTGCGCCCGTCGAGCCGGCCGCGCCTGCGGCACCTGCCGCGCCCGTCGATCCGGTCGCGCCTGTCGAACCGGCAGTACCCGCGACACCCGCAGCGCCCGTGGGACCGGCGGCGCCCGAGGAGCCGGCCGCGCCTGCGGCGCCCGTTGCGCCCGTCGAGCCGGTTGCCCCCGAAGCCCCCGTCGCGCCAGCGGCTCCCGATGCGCCCGCGGCGCCAGCGGCACCTGCGACGCCCGGCGTGCCAGCGCCCGCACCCGCACCTTGCTCGGCCACGGCCTTGTTCAACTCATTGACATTGCTTTCCAACTGGTTGACACGTCCCTGCACGTCGGCCATGGCGCGTTCATTGGAGACGCGCTGATCGGCCTGGGCCTCGGCCTGTGCCGCGGCGCCGCCCTGCGCCTGTCCGGATGACAGGCGCACGCGATCCTGCGGCTGCGAGGCCGTGGCCGCGCCGGTGTCGCCAGGCCGCGCCACCGTGCCCGAGGCCGCGTCCTGGCCCTTGACCACCGCGGGATTGGCGCCGGTCGCCGCGCCCAGGCGGGCGCGGTAACGGGCGAATGCCTCGGCGTGTTCATTGAAAATGCGGCGCGCCTCGGCCGGATCGACCGCGCGCACCGTGGCCGCGTCGGGGATCGCCAGCTTCTGCCCCGCCCGCACCAGGTTCATGTTGTTCTGGATGAAGGCGTCGGGATTGGCGCGCCACAGCGCCACCAGCATCTGGTAGACCGAGGCGTTGGGCACGGCATTACGCTGGGCGATGGCGAACAGCGTATCGCCCGACTTGACGTTGACCGAGCCGGACGTGCCGCCGGCCCGGCCCGGGGCGCCCACGGCAGCCGGCGTGACATCGGCGCCAGCGCCGCGCAGCGGCACCAGGATGCTGACCTGGACCTGTCGCTGGCCGGAACTGGAACTGATATCCAGCAGCAGATCGACCGCGCCGCCGGCCGGCGCCTGGGTCGACCGCACCCGCAGGTTCTTGCGGGTCGGGTCCATGCCGTCTTCGACCCGCACCACCAGGCTGGCCAGCGGCGCGGGCGGTTTCAGGCCCGCGCGCTGCCACGCCGCCTCGTCCGCCACGGACACCCGCAGCGAGGACACTTCGTCGGGCGTCAATTCCTGCAGGCCAACCAGCGCCTGCAGGGGCGCGCCCGGCGCCGACACCACCCGCGAATGCCCAACCCGCATCGCCAAGGCCGGGCTGCAAGCGCTCGCGCCTAGCGCCAGCGCGATCGCCCACTGGAGGGCCTTCAAACGGCGGGCATGCTTCACTTGGCGCGAACGCTGGGTCATAAGCTGGAATTCCGTTCTTGTCGGTCGAATGATCGGGCGGGGGCTGTTCGTGGGGATCGCGTGAGAACAAGCCTCAATTGACCCGAAAAGTGTAATGGATCGAGCGCGTTTCACAAACCTGAAAGGCGCATCGGCGTTGGCTGGCGGGCACATTGCCAGCCATGTCCGATGACCACGGCGCCCCGCGCAAATGACAAAGGCACCCGAAGGTGCCTTTGCGGTTACGACCTTGTCGCGAGCGCGCGGCCTGCGCCGCCCGCCGGGCCTCAGGCTTCGGCCAGCGCGATGCGCAGCATGCGGCGCAGCGGTTCGGCCGCGCCCCACAGCAGTTGGTCACCGACGGTGAAGGCGCTGAGGTATTGCGGACCCATCGACATCTTGCGCAGGCGGCCCACCGGAATGTCCAGCGTGCCCGTGACCGCGACCGGGGTCAGTTCACGGATGGTCTCTTCCTTGGTGTTGGGGATCACCTTGGCCCATTGCGTGCCCTGCGCGATCAGCGCTTCGATCTCGTCCAGCGGCAGGTCGCGCTTGAGCTTGATGGTCAGCGCCTGGCTGTGGCAGCGCATCGCGCCGATGCGCACGCACAGGCCGTCGATCGGGGTGGCGGCGGTGCCGAAGGCGGCGCCACGGCCGAGGATCTTGTTGGTCTCGACCTCGCCCTTCCACTCTTCCTTGGACATGCCGTTGCCCAGGTCCTTGTCGATCCAGGGGATCAGGCTGCCGCCCAGCGGCACGCCGAAGTGCTCGTGGGGCAGCGCCGCGTCCTTCTGCTTGGCCAGGATGCCGCGGTCGATTTCCAGGATGGCCGAGGCCGGATCGTCCAGCAGCGGCTTGACGGCGTGGTTCAGCTCGCCGAACTGGGTCAGCAGCTCGCGCATGTGCTGCGCGCCGCCGCCGGAAGCGGCCTGGTAGGTCATGGTGGTCATCCACTCGACCAGGTCGTTGTTGAACAGGCCGGCCAGGCCCATCAACATGCAGCTGACCGTGCAATTGCCACCGATGAAGTTGCGCACGCCGCGCTTGAGCGCCGCGTCGATCACGGGACGGTTGACCGGGTCCAGCACGATGATGGCGTCATCGGCCATGCGCAGCGTGCTGGCGGCGTCGATCCAGATGCCGTTCCAGCCCGCGCCGCGCAGCTTCGGGTAGACCTCGGAGGTGTAGTCGCCGCCTTGCGCCGTCACGATGATCGGCAGTTTTTTCAGAGCGTCAATGTTGTAGGCGTCTTGCAGCGGACCCGCGCCAGTCGCCCAAGTGGGGGCGGCGCCGCCAGCGTTGCTGGTGGAGAAAAACACCGGTTCGATCAGTGCGAAGTCGTTCTCGTCGCGCATGCGTTGCATGAGCACCGAGCCGACCATACCGCGCCAGCCGACAAGGCCTACTGCTTGATTCATTTCAATCGCTCTTTAAAGGTGGGGACAAGGTGTGGTGAAAAAACGTGCAAGAACCCAACAATTTATCAGAATGCACGCAGGGATGTTGCGGCGCAGCTTGAAAAAACGGGGCCGCAATCAAAGCCACCCCGCTTTCGCTGCGCCGCGGCAACATCGGCATGAAAAAGGGCCGCCCCGCGGGCGGCCCCAGGACTCGGGACCGCGCCGCAAGGGCGCGTCCCTTGCAGGCATCAGGCCAGGGCTTTGAGGACGGCGTCGCCCATGCCCGAGGTGCTGACCTTGGTGGTGCCGGGTTCGAAGATGTCGGCGGTGCGCAGGCCATCGGCCAGCACGCGGCGCACGGCGGCTTCGATGCGGTCGGCCTGGGGCGCCAGGTTCAGCGAGTAGCGCAGCAGCATCGCGGCCGACAGGATGGTCGCCAGCGGATTGGCGATGCCCTGGCCGGCAATGTCGGGCGCCGAGCCGTGGCTGGGCTCGTACAGGCCCTGGCCGCCGGCGTTCAGCGAAGCCGACGGCAGCATGCCGATGGAGCCGGTCAGCATGGCGGCCTCGTCCGACAGGATGTCGCCGAACAGGTTGCCGGTGACGATCACGTCGAACTGGCGCGGGTTGCGCACCAGCTGCATGGCGGCGTTGTCGACGTACATGTGCGACAGCTCGACGTCCGGATACTCGCGCGCTACTTCGATGACGATGTCGCGCCAGAACTGCGAGGTCTCGAGCACGTTGGCCTTGTCCACGCTGCACAGCTTCTTGTTGCGCTTCCTGGCGGATTCGAAGCCGATGCGGGCGATGCGGCGCACTTCCGATTCAGCGTAGCGCATCGTGTCGTAGCCCTCGCGTTCGCCGCTGAAGGCGCCGTCCGGCGACGAGCGCACGCCGCGCGGCGTGCCGAAATAGATATCGCCGGTCAGTTCGCGGATGATCAGGATGTCCAGGCCGGACACGATCTCGGGCTTGAGCGACGAGGCGCTGGCCAGCTCGGGATAGAGGATGGCGGGACGCAGGTTGGCGAACAGGCCGAGCGCCTTGCGCAGGCCCAGGATGGCCTGCTCGGGGCGGAATTCCCGCGGCAGGCTGTCGTACTTCCAGTCGCCGACGGCGCCGAACAGCACGGCGTGCGATTCCTTGGCCAGCTTCAGCGTGGCCGGCGGCAGCGGATGCTCGAACGCGTCGAACGCGGCGCCGCCAACGGCGGCCTGCTTGATGTCGAACGGCACGTCCAGCGCCTTCAGGACGCGCACGGCCTGTTCGATGATTTCGGGGCCGATGCCGTCACCCGGCAAGACTGCGATGTTATGAGTCATGGAAAAAACGGTCCTGTGGTCGATGGGATGAGTCGGGTCAGGCGATCGGACGGCTTTCCAGCCAGGGATGGCGGGCCAGGCGCTCGGCTTCGAAGGCGCGGATCTTGTCCGAATGGCGCAGGGTCAGGCCGATGTCGTCAAAACCGTTCAGCAGGCAGTACTTGCGGAACGGCTCGATGTCGAACTTCATGGCGCGGCCGTCGGCGGCCACCACCACCTGACGATCCAGGTCGATGTTGAGCTTGTAGCCCGGGAAGGCCTTCACTTCGTCGAACAGGCGCGCCACTTCGAGCTCGGACAGCACGATCGGCAGCAGACCATTCTTGAAGCTGTTGTTGAAGAAGATGTCGGCGTACGACGGCGCGATGATGGCGCGAAAGCCGAACTGCGTCAGCGCCCAGGGCGCGTGCTCGCGGCTCGAACCGCAGCCGAAGTTCTTGCGCGCCAGCAGCACCGAGGCGCCCTGGTAACGCTGCTGGTTCAGCACGAAATCGGGGTTGAGCGGACGCTTGCTGTTGTCCATGCCCGGCTCGCCGTGATCCAGGTAGCGCAGTTCGTCGAACAGATTGGGGCCGAAGCCGGTGCGCTTGATGGACTTGAGGAACTGCTTGGGGATGATGAGGTCCGTGTCGACGTTTTCGCGGTCGAGCGGAGCCACCAGGCCTTCGTGAGTGGTGAATGCTTGCATGATGTCGGTACTCGGTGGGCGCTTAACGGAACGTGCGGACGTCGACGAAATGACCGGCCACGGCGGCGGCGGCGGCCATCGCCGGGCTGACCAGGTGGGTGCGGCCACCCTGGCCCTGGCGGCCTTCGAAGTTGCGGTTCGAGGTCGAGGCGCAGCGCTCGCCCGGCTCGAGCCGGTCGGCGTTCATGGCCAGGCACATCGAGCAGCCCGGCTCGCGCCATTCGAAGCCCGCCTCGATGAAGATCTTGTCCAGGCCTTCGCGCTCGGCCTGCTGCTTGACCAGCCCGGAACCCGGCACCACCATGGCCTGGCGCACGTTGGATGCGACGCGCTTGCCGCGCGCCACGACGGCGGCGGCGCGCAGGTCCTCGATGCGCGAGTTGGTGCAGGAACCGATGAAGACGCGGTCCACGCGGATGTCGGTCAACGGCGTGTTGGGCTTGAGGCCCATGTATTCCAGCGCGCGCTCCATGCCGCTGCGGCGCACGTCGTCTTTTTCGCGGTCGGGATCCGGCACGCGCGAATCGACCGGCAGCACCATTTCGGGCGAGGTGCCCCAGGTGACCTGCGGCTTGATGTCGCGGGCGTTGACGTCGACCACGGTGTCGAACTTGGCGCCTGCGTCGGTGTGCAGCGTGCGCCAGTAGGCCACGGCGTGATCCCACAGCACGCCGGACGGCGCGAACGGACGGCCGCGGAAGTATTCGATGGTCTTGTCATCGACGGCGACCATGCCGGAGCGGGCGCCGGCTTCGATGGCCATGTTGCAGACCGTCATGCGGCCTTCCACCGACAGCGCGCGGATGGTGCTGCCGGCGAACTCGATGGCGTGGCCGGTGCCGCCGGCGGTGCCGATGATGCCGATGATGTGCAGGACGACGTCCTTGGCCGTACAGCCGAACGGCAGTTCGCCTTCGACCTTGATCAGCATGCTCTTGGCTTTCTTCATGAGCAGCGTCTGCGTGGCCAGCACGTGTTCGACTTCCGAAGTGCCGATGCCGAACGCCAGCGCGCCCAGCGCGCCGTGCGTGCTGGTGTGCGAATCGCCACAGACCACGGTCATGCCCGGCAGGGTGGCGCCCTGCTCCGGCCCGATGACGTGGACGATGCCCTGGCGCAGGTCGTTCATGCGGAATTCGGTGATGCCGTACTTGTCGCAGTTGGCGTCGAGCGTGTCGACCTGCAGGCGCGAGATCGGATCGTCGATGCCCTGGGCGCGGTTCATCGTGGGCACGTTGTGGTCGGCCACCGCCAGGTTGGCGCCGTTGCGCCACGGCTTGCGCCCGGCCATGGCCAGGCCCTCGAACGCCTGCGGGCTGGTCACTTCGTGCAGCAGGTGGCGGTCAATATAGAGCAGACAGGTGCCGTCTGATTCCTGGTGGACGATATGGGCGTCCCAGAGTTTGTCGTAAAGGGTTTGGGCCATGGATGCGCTCTGCAAATAGACAATCCGGCTGGTGCCTCGCGCGGGATGTGCTGTTGCTTCCCACGCCGGCCGCTGCGGCATGGAGGGCATTATGCCCAGCCTCTGAACCTAGTACAACCACACCAAATATACTAGTACCAACACTACCATGGTGAGGCTTATCCAGGTCGCCGGTCACGCCGAGAATGATCGTTGCGGGGTCAATATCCAGATAATCAAAAAGCAACGGTCGAAAAAACTATTTAGATACAAAAGACGCAACCGGATATAATCACTTTTCAATGTGGCAAAGCAGAAACCGCAACAATACGACATAAAACGTATTAATGGTTTTTGATTAATCCGTCCATATTGAATTCCGCGTAAATCGCATGATTTCTCATCGATTTTTGCGAAATAAATCCCGACGGGCCGGCAAATTCTGTCAAGTCTTAACAAACCTTGACTCGCCAAGTCTGACATTTGCACACAATATGCCGGCACTAATCCCACACTTGACTCGCGAATAATCCCTATGTCTTCGTTCCTGCTCAAGACCACGGTTTCCGCCCTGGCGTTGGCATTCGTTCCTGTCTTGTATGCGCAGCCGGCCGCGACCGATGCGCCGCCCGCCCCTGGCGCGACCACCCTGAACCAGATTGTCGAGCAGACCCTGCTCAGCAATCCCGAGATCCAGGCCAAGTACCACGACTTCCAGGCTTCGCTGGAAGGCCAGGCCGTGGCCCGCGGCGCCTTCTTCCCGCAGGTCAATGCGCTGGGCTACGCCGGACGCGAATACCGCAACAACGTGCCCGGCGTCGGCTCGCAGAGCTGGAACCGTCCGGGCTACAACTTCGAGCTGCGCCAGCTGATTTTCGACGGTTTCCGCACCAGCAACGACGTCAAGCAGGCCGGGTTCGACAAGCTGGCGCGCTTCTATGACGTGCTGGCCACCAGCGACAGCACCGCCCTGGCCGCCGTGCAGGCCTACATCGACCTGCAGCGCTATCGCGACATGGAACTGCTGGCCCGCCAGAATTACTCCCTGCACGAGGAAACCCTCAAGCAGATCGGCCAGCGCACGGAATCCGGGGTCGGCCGACGCGTCGACCTGGAACAGGCCGGCGGCCGCCTGGCGCTGGCGCAAACCAACCTGATGACCGAAACCACCAACCTGCTGGACGTGCAGCAGCGCTTCCAGCGCGTCACTGGCGCCCTGCCGCCCGAGTCGATGCAGCCGGTGCCGGACATCTCCGACAAGTTGCCGACCAAGCCCGGCAACTTCAACGAGTCGCTGCGCCGCAATCCCAGCTTTCTGTCCAAGCAGGCGGCCCTGCAGGCGGCGGAAGCGGGCGTGGCCTCGTCCAAGGGCGCGTTTTCACCCAAGTTCGAGTTCGTCGCCGCCACCGGCCGCGACCAGAACGACCCCACGCCTGAAAACCGCAACATCCGCAGCTCCAGCGTCCAGGTGGTCATGAACTACAACCTGTACCGCGGCGGCGCCGATTCGGCGCGGGTCCGCCAGACGGCGGCCCAGTCGTATGCCGCGCGCGACGTGCGCGACTACACCTGCCGCAATGTGCAGCAGGATCTGGCCGTGGCCTGGAACAACATCACCAGCCTGCAGGAAAAGCTGCCCTTCCTGCGCGACCACGAAATGGCCACGGCCAAGGTGCGCGACGCCTACCGCCAGCAGTTCCAGATCGGCCAGCGCACCCTGCTCGACCTGCTCAACACCGAAAACGAGCTGTTCGAATCGCGCCGCGCCCTGACCAACGCCGTCTATGACCTGAGGTTGGCGCAGTATCGCTGGCTGGCGCTTTCGCATAAGCTGCTGCCGGCGCTGACGCTGCAGCCCGCGCGCAACGAGATGCCCGAAGAGAACGGCAAGCTGGTGGTGTCCGACGACGTCATCCGCCTGTGCAATTCCACGGTGCCCGACTCGGCCCGGCTGACGCCAGTGCGTGTGCAATACAACGAAGGCACCCTGCCGCCCACGCTGGTGCCGCTGAACGCGCCCGCCGCCCAGGCCCGTCCCTGACGAGGCGCGCGCAAGGAGGCCATATGGCTACTGAGGACAACGACTTTTCACGGTTGGATGCGGACTTCGTCCGCGTGTTGGAAGACTTGATCGACGCCTTGATCGCCAATGGCACCTTGCGCATGACGGACCTGCCAATACAGGCCCAGCAAAAACTCACCCAGCGCAAGCAACAGCGCGCGCGACTCTCGGAGCATCTGGACCTGCTGGATGACGATGATGGACAAGTTATCTGACGCGCCCGCGCGGGAATGGCGCGCCGACGCGCGCGCCGCGCACGATGACCCGTTGCTGGACTGCCTGGTCGAGATCACCCGATTGCATGGCGTGACGGCGACCGCCCAGGCGCTGTCGGCCGGCCTGCCGCTGGAAGCGCACCGGCTGACGCCAGCGCTGCTGCCCCGGGCGGCGGCGCGCGCGCAGCTGTCGGCGCGGGTGGTCAAGCGCCCGCTGGACGGACTGCCGTCCGACCTGTTGCCGGCGATCCTGCTGCTCAATGGCGAGCGGGCCTGCCTGTTGCTCAGGAAGGATGGCGACAAGTACGTGATCAGCCATCCCGAGCTGGGCGGCAGCGCGGTCGAGATGAGCGCGGCCGAACTGGACGCGCAATACACCGGCCTGGTCTGTTTCGTGCGGCCACAGTTCCGCTTCGACGCGCGCGCCCCGGAAGTGGCCAAGGTGCGCGAGCGCCACTGGTTCTGGGCCGCCATCATGGAAAACCGGCGCCTGTACCGCGATGCCCTCATCGCCGCCCTGCTGATCAACATCTTCGCCATGGCGATGCCGTTGTTCACCATGAACGTGTACGACCGCGTGGTGCCCAACAACGCCGTCGAGACGCTCTGGGTGCTGGCGCTGGGCATCACTCTGGTGGTGATCTTCAACATGATCCTGAGCACGGCGCGCTCGCACGTGGTCGACAGCGCCAGCAAGCGCGTCGACGTGCGGCTGTCCGCGCAGATCATGGAGCGGGTGCTGGACCTGCGGATGGAGGGCCGTCCGGTGTCGGTCGGCTCGTTCGCCGCCAACCTGCGCTCGTTCGAATCGATCCGCGACTTCATCGCCTCGGCCACCATCACCACCCTGGTGGACTTGCCCTTCATTCTGCTGTTCCTGGCCGCGCTGGCCTGGATCTCGCCCTGGATGGTGCTGCCCCCGGTGGTCGCGATCGTGCTGATCCTGGTGGTGTCGCTGGCCGCGCAGGCGCGCATGGAAGCGCTGACGATGGCGTCGTTCCAGGCTTCGTCGCAGCGCAATGCCACCCTGGTCGAGGCCCTGACCGGGCTGGAAGCGGTCAAGACCCTCAACGCCCAGGGCGCGATCCAGCGCAACTGGGAGCGTTCCACCGAGTTCATCGCGCAGACCGGCGGCAAGCTCAAGCTGATCTCGTCGTCCACCGTGGGCTTCGTGCAGGCGGTGCAGCAGCTGGTGTCGATCTCGGTGGTGATCATCGGCGTGTACCTGGCGCAGGACTCGGCCCTGTCGATGGGCGGCATCATCGCCGCCTCGATGATCGCCGGCCGCTGCCTGGCGCCGCTGGGCCAGGTGGCCGGCCTGCTGATGCAATACCAGAACGCCCGCACCTCGCTGGGTTCGATCGACAACTACATGAAGCTGCCGATCGAGCGCCCGGCCGAGGCCGAGTTCCTGCACCGCCCGGTGTTCCATGGCGGCCTGGAATTCCGCGACGTCAGCTTCACTTACCCGGGCAGCACCCAGCCGGTGCTCAAAAAGGTGTCCTTCAAGCTCAAGCCGGGCGAAAAGGTCGGCATCATCGGCCGCATCGGCTCGGGCAAGACCACGCTGGAAAAGCTGGCCCTGGCGCTGTTCCAGCCGACCGAGGGCGCGGTGCTGCTGGATGGCGTGGACGTGCGCCAGATCGACCCGGCCGACGTGCGCCGCGCAATCGGCCACGTGCCGCAGGATCCGCTGCTGTTCTACGGCAGCCTCAAGCACAACCTGGCCATGGGCGCGCCCTACGCCGACGACGCCAGCATCCTGGCGGCCGCCAACATGGCCGGCGTGACCGAGTTCGCCAATCTGCACCCGAACGGCTTCGACATGCTCATCGGCGAGCGCGGCGAGTCGCTGTCGGGCGGCCAGCGCCAGTCGGTGGCCGTGGCGCGCGCGCTGATCAACGATCCGCCCATCCTGCTGCTGGACGAGCCCAGCAGCAACATGGATCACCAGAGCGAGGCCCAGCTGCGCCGCCGCCTGGGCGAAGCCAGCGCCAACAAGACCATCCTGCTGGTGACGCACCGCACCGCCCTGCTGGAACTGGTCGACCGCCTGATCGTCATCGATAACGGCCATATCGTGGCCGATGGCCCCAAGGAACAGGTCGTCGAAGCCCTGCGCCAGGGGCGCGTCGGACGCGGAAGCTGAGAGCCGCATGGACAATACCACCGCCATCCAGAAATCCGCCGTATCGCGGCCCGGCCTGCTCACCCGTCTGTGGCTGCGGGTGCGCGGCGTCTTCATCCACCTCTTCGACCGCCTGCTCGACGGCGCCGAAAAAGGCAAGCCGCAGGCGCGCACCGACTATGTCGGCAACGCCGAATGGGTGATCCACGAGTCGCAGGCGCGTGGCGCCCGCGTGCTGCTGTGGACCAGCCTGCTGGCCGTCTTCCTGCTGCTGCTGTGGGCCGCCTTCGGCTATATCGACGAAGTCGTGCGCGGCGAGGGCAAGGTCGTGCCGTCGCGCCAGGTGCAGATCATCCAGAGCCTGGATGGCGGCATCGTCGAGGAAATCCTGGTCAAGCCCGGCCAGGAGGTCGAGGCCGGCCAGGTCCTGCTGAAGATCGATTCCACCCGCTTCGCCTCATCGCTGGGCGAAAACAATGCCGAATACCTGTCGCTGCTGGCCAAGTCCGCGCGCCTGAAGGCGCTGGCCACCGGCGAACCGTTCGTGGCGCCCGAGGAAGTGCTGACCCAGGCGCCGGGGCTGGTCGAGATGGAACGCAACGCCTGGCAGGCGCGCACCACGGAACTGAACGCCACCGTCAACGTCGCCCGCGAACAGCTCAAGCAACGCCAGGAAGAACTGCGCGAGACCATCGCCAAGCGCGACCAGGCCTCGGCCAGCTGCGGCCTGACCTCGCGCGAACTGCAGGTGACCCGGCCGCTGCTCAAGAGCGGCGCGGTGTCCGAGGTGGACCTGTTGCGCCTGCAGCGCGACGTGGCCCGCTACTGCGGCGAACAGAAAGGCGCCGAGGCCCAGATCGACCGGATCCAGGCATCGATCAAGGAAGCCCAGAGCAAGCTCGAGGAATCCGAGCTGAACATCCGCAACCAGGCCCGCAACGAACTGTCCGAAACCAACACCAAGCTGGCCACGCTGCGCGAGGGCAAGCTGGCCCTGGCCGACCGGGTCAAGCTGGCGGAAGTGCGCGCCCCGGTGCGCGGCACGGTCAAGACGCTGTTCAACAATACCGTGGGCGGCGTGGTGCAGCCGGGCAAGGACATCATCGAGATCGTGCCCAAGGACGACACCCTGCTGCTGGAAGTGCGCATCCTGCCGCGCGACATCGGTTTCCTGCACGCCGACCAGAAGGCCGAGGTCAAGTTCACCGCCTACGACTTCGCCATCTACGGCGGGCTGGAAGGCAAGGTCGAACAGATCGGCGCCGACACGGTGACCGACGAGAAAGGCAATTCCTATTACGTGGTGCGGGTCCGCACGGACCGCAGCACGGTGGGCGACAAGAACCTGCCCATCATTCCCGGGATGGTGGCCGAAGTCCACATCCTGACCGGCAAGCGCACCGTGTTGCAGTACCTGCTCAAGCCGGTGCTGCGCGCGAAGGCCAACGCCTTTACCGAGCGTTAGAGGAGAGCGAGAAGGCGTTATGAAATCCGTTCCCGTCCTGTTGATTACGCACGACGACCTGTTGTGGCAGCACTGGCGCGCGCTGGATCCGGCGCGCTGGCTCGCCGCCCGCGGGCGCGGTCTGGCCGACCTGCAGCGCTGGCGCGAGCAGGGCCGCGCCCTGGCGGTGCTGGATACCGACCTGCCGCGCCTGCCGTCCTGGCAGGATCCCGCCTGGCATGCCCAGTTCTCCGGACTGCAGGTGGTGGTGGCCAGCCCCAGCCCCAACGACGAACAAGGCACTCAGGCCCTGGGCGCCGGTGCGTTGGGTTATTGCCACAGTTACGCCCCGGCCACCGCCCTGGCGCAGGCCCTGGAAGTGGTAGCCTCCGGCGGCATCTGGATGGGGCGCTCGCTGGTCACGCGCCTGCTCCGGCTGGTGACGGAGCGGGCCCAGGATTCCCGCTCCTGGGACAACGGCCTGCTGACCGAACGCGAGATCACCGTGGCGCGATATGCCGCCAGCGGCCAATCCAATGCCCAGATCGCCGACGCGCTCGGCATCACCGAGCGCACCGTCAAGGCGCATCTGTCGGCCGTCTTCGACAAACTCGAAGTGACCGACCGGCTGCAGCTGGCGCTGCGGGTGCACGGCATTTCGGCGCCGGCCGACGCCCGCGGCAAAATCCTTTCCTGAACCTGTCCTTGAGGACAATACCGCCGCGCCGCGGCTCCCTCTAGTATCTGGCCATCTTGGATAACTCCCTGAAACGGAACCAACATGGCCAACTCCTCCCCCGCCGTCGTCACTGAAATCACCGGTCGCGCCTGGATACGCAACAGCGATGGCTCGCTGACCGAACTGCATCAGGGCAGCAACGTGCCCGCCGGCAGCGACGTCGTCACGGCCTCGGGCGCCAGCGTGGCGCTGCAGGTGGAGAATGGCATGCCGATCGTGATCGGCGAAGGCCGCGAGGTGGCCGTCACCGGCGACATGGCCGGCCCGCTGGCCGATCCTACCGAAGCCGCGGTGGCGCCGCCCAAGGGCACCGATTCCGACCGCCTGCTGGCGGCCCTGCAGGCCGGCCAGGATCCGTTCGAAGTGCTGGATCCGACCGCCGCGACGCTGACGGGCGGCGGCGGTGACGACGGCGGCGGCAGCTTCGTGCGCCTGGCCCGCATCCTCGAAACCACCAGCCCGCTGGACCTGGCCTACCCCAACCCGGGCCGGGGCGCCGACACGATCGACCGCGCTTCCAGCGGCGCGGGCGGCGACGGTGGCGCCACGGGCGACAACAATAACGCGCCCCTGGCCGTCAATGACACCGCCCGCACCGACGAAAAGAGCGTCGTGCGCGGCAACCTGCTGGTCAACGACAGCGATCCCGACGGCGATCCGCTGACCCTGGTCTCGATCAGCGGCCGCCCGATGAGCCCGGGCGGCGTCAGCGTCACCGGTTCCAACGGCGGCACCTTCACCGTGCTGCCGGACGGCAGCTACACCTTCGTTCCCGGCAACAGCTTCCAGCATCTGCCCGAAGGCCAGACGGCTACCACCACGATCACCTACGTCGTCACCGACCCGAGCGGCGCCACCTCCACCGCCACCGTGGAAGTGACCGTGGTCGGCGTCAATGACCCGGCCCAGATCACCGCCGCCCAGCCGGGCGACGATGCCGGCACCGTGGTCGAGGACGATCCTGAGAGGACCACCGCCAACGGCAAGCTCAACGTGGTCGACGCCGACGACGGTCAATCCTTCTTCGTGGCCGTGGCCGACCGCCCGGGCGTGTACGGCACCTTCTCGATCGACGCCAACGGCAACTGGGTCTACAACCTGAACCAGACCGACGCGCGCGTACAGTCGCTGGCCGTGGGCGAGAAGCTGACCGAGACCTTCACCGTCACCACCGCCGATGGCACCACTGGCACGGTCACCATCACCATCAACGGCACCAACGACGCCCCGACCATCAGCGGCGAAGCCGCCGGCGCCGTCAAGGAAGACGGCACGCAGGAAGTGACGGGCCAACTGACCAAGGCCGACGTCGACACCAGCGACACGCACACCTGGTCCGCCAACGACGGCGGCAAGGGTCAGTACGGCACCCTCACGGTCGACCAGAACGGCAAGTGGACCTACGTGCTGGACAACGGCAGCGACAAGGTGCAGGCCCTGGCCGAAGGCCAGCAGGTGACAGACACCATCACGGTTACCGTCGACGACGGCCACGGCGGCAAGGCCACCCAGGTCATCACGGTCACCGTCACCGGCACCAACGACGCGCCGACCATCAGCGGCACCACCATCGGCGAAATCCGCGAGGACGACACCAGCGACACCGTGTCCGGCCAGTTGACCCAGCACGACGTCGACACCAACGACACGCACACCTGGACCGTCAACGACGGCGGCAAGGGCCAGTACGGCTCGTTCACGGTGGATGGCACCGGCAAGTGGACCTACACGCTGGACAATGGCAGCGACAAGGTCCAGGCCCTGAAGGACGGCGAGACGGTCACCGACACCATCACCGTCACGGTTGACGACGGCCACGGCGGCACCGCCACCGAAACCATCACGGTCATCATCACCGGCACCAACGATGCCGCCGTCATCACCCCGAGCAAGCCGGGCGACGACGCCGGCACGGTCCAGGAAGACGGCAACCTGACCACCGGCGGCAAGCTGGACGTGACCGACAAGGACGCGGGCGAAGCCACCTTCAACCCGCAGACCGACGCCAAGGGCGAGCACGGCAAGTTCTCCATCGACGCCAACGGCAACTGGAAGTACGAGCTCGACAACAACGATCCCAAGGTCCAGGCCCTGGCCGTGGGCGAAAAGCTGGTCGAGACCTTCACCGTCACCACCGCCGACGGCACCTCCAGCACCATCACCGTCACCATCGACGGCACCAACGACGATCCGAAGCTCAGCGGCAAGACCGATGGCGCGGTGGCCGAGGATGGCGCCACCACCGCCACCGGCAAGCTCGACGTCAGCGACGTCGACGCCAGCGACAAGCACACCTGGACCGTCAGCAACGACGGCAAGGGCCAGTACGGCACCTTCACCGTCGACCAGAGCGGCAACTGGAAGTTCGAACTGGACAACGCCAGCGACAAGGTCCAGGCCCTGAAGGACGGCGAGAAGGTCACCGACACCATCACCGTGACCGTCGACGACGGCCACGGCGGAACCGCGACCAAGACCATCACCGTCACCATCACCGGCACCAACGACGCCGCCGTCATCACCCCGAGCAAGCCGGGCGACGACGCGGGCACGGTCCAGGAAGACGGCAACCTGACCACCGGCGGCAAGCTGGACGTGACCGACAAGGACGCGGGCGAAGCCACCTTCAACCCGCAGACCGACGCCAAGGGCGAGCACGGCAAGTTCTCCATCGACGCCAACGGCAACTGGAAGTACGAGCTCGACAACAACGATCCCAAGGTCCAGGCCCTGGCCGTGGGCGAAAAGCTGGTCGAGACCTTCACCGTCACCACCGCCGACGGCACCTCCAGCACCATCACCGTCACCATCGACGGCACCAACGACGATCCGAAGCTCAGCGGCAAGACCGATGGCGCGGTGGCCGAGGATGGCGCCACCACCGCCACCGGCAAGCTCGACGTCAGCGACGTCGACGCCAGCGACAAGCACACCTGGACCGTCAGCAACGACGGCAAGGGCCAGTACGGCACCTTCACCGTCGACCAGAGCGGCAACTGGAAGTTCGAACTGGACAACGCCAGCGACAAGGTCCAGGCCCTGAAGGACGGCGAGAAGGTCACCGACACCATCACCGTGACCGTCGATGACGGCCATGGCGGCACGGCCACGCAGGTGATCACCATCACCGTCGATGGCACCAGCGACGGCGCCATCATCACCCCGAGCAAGCCGGGTGATGACGCCGGCACGGTCCAGGAAGACAAGGTCTACACGGCCAGCGGCAAGCTCGACGTCACCGACCCCGACGCCGGCGAAGCCGTATTCCGTCCGCAGACCGACTTCGTGGGCAAGTACGGCACGTTCTCGATCGACGCCAACGGCAACTGGACCTTCAAGCTCGACAACGACGCCAAGGCCGTCCAGCAGCTGGGCGCCAAGGAGCACCTGACCGAGACGTTCACCGTCACCACCGCCGACGGCACCGCCGGCACGGTCACCATCACCATCAACGGCACCAACGACGCCCCGACCATCAGCGGCGCGGCCACCGGCGCCGTCAAGGAAGATGGCACGACCACCGCGTCCGGCCAGCTGACCCAGACCGACGTCGACGTCAACGACAAGCACACCTGGTCCGTCAACAACGACGGCAAGGGCCAGTACGGCACCTTCACCGTGGACCAGAACGGCAAGTGGACCTACGTGCTGGACAACGACAGCGCCAAGGTCCAGGCCCTGACCGAAGGCCAGAAGGTCACCGACTCCATCACCGTCACCGTCGACGACGGCAACGGCGGAACCGCGACCAAGACCATCACCGTCGACATCACCGGCACCAACGATGCCGCCGTCATCACTCCCAGCAAGCCGGGCGATGACGCCGGCACGGTCCAGGAAGACAAGATCTACACGGCCAACGGCAAGCTCGATGTCACCGACAAGGACGCCGGCCAGGCCACCTTCCAGCCGCAGACCGACTTCGCCGGCAAGTACGGCACGTTCTCGATCGACGCCAACGGCAACTGGACCTTCAAGCTCGACAACGACGCCAAGGCCGTCCAGCAGCTGGGCGCCAAGGAGCACCTGACCGAGACGTTCACCGTCACCACCGCCGACGGCACCGCCGGCACGGTCACCATCACCATCAACGGCACCAACGACGCCCCGACCATCAGCGGCGCGGCCACCGGCGCCGTCAAGGAAGACGGCACCCAGACGGTGACGGGCCAGTTGGCCAAGGCCGACGTCGACGTCAACGACAAGCACACCTGGTCGCTGAATAATGACGGCAAGGGCCAGTACGGCACCTTCACGCTCGACCAGAGCGGCAAGTGGACCTACGTGCTGGACAACAACAGCGCCAAGGTCCAGGCCCTGGCCGAAGGCCAGAAGGCCACCGACTCCATCACGGTAACGGTGGACGACGGCAACGGCGGCAAGGCCACCCAGGTCATCACCATCGACATCACCGGCACCAACGACGCCCCGACCATCGGCGGCACGGCCACTGGCGCGGTCAAGGAAGACGGTACGCTGGTCACGACCGGCCAGTTGACCAAGACCGATGTCGACACCAACGACACCCACACCTGGTCCGTCAGCAACGAGGGCAAGGGCCAGTACGGCACTTTCACTGTCGATCAGAACGGCAAATGGACCTACACGCTGGACAACGCCAGCACCAAGGTGCAGGCGCTGAAGGAAGGCGAAACCGTTACCGACACCATCAAGGTCACGGTGGATGACGGCCATGGCGGCACCGCGTTCAAGGAAATCACGGTCACCGTCACCGGCACCAATGACATCGCCAAGATCACCGGCCAGTCCACCGGCGCCGTGATCGAGGACAAGACGCTGGTGACCTCCGGCAAGCTGACGGTCTCGGATGCCGACGCCGGCCAGAGCACGCTCGTCGCCCAAGCCAACGTGGCGGGCAAGTACGGCACGTTCTCGATCGACGCCAACGGCAACTGGACTTACACGCTGAACAACAGCCTGAAGGCCGTCCAGGACCTGCCCGCCGGCGCCGTGCTGAAAGAGAGCTTCGAGGTCGTCTCGGCCGACGGCTCCGCCAAGCAAGTGATCACGGTCGACGTGATCGGCACCAACGACGCGCCGGTGGCCGCCGACAACGCCACCACCGTGGACGCGGGCGGCAACCACACCTTCACCGCCGCCGAGTTCAACTTCAATGACGGCGCCGAAGGCAACCAGCTCGACAGCGTCATCATCACGCGCCTGCCGACCGACGGCACGCTGACGCTGAATGGCCAGGCGGTCTCGATCAACACCGTGGTCTCGGCCGCGGACATCGCCGCGGGCAAGCTGGTCTACACGCCGTCGGCGGCCGGCCAGGACACCTCGTTTGGCTTCCAGGTGCGGGACAACGGTGGCACCGCCAACGGTGGCAAGGACACCTCGGGCGACTACAACTTCGCCATCAAGACCAACAACTTCATCTCGGGCGACAACGACGGCAGCGGCACGGGCACCAAACCGCCCATCAACGGCGGCAGCGGCGACGACGTCATCCTTGGCGACAAGGGTGGCACGGTCACCACGGTCGAGCCGGGCAAGAACTACAACATCGCGATCGTGGTCGACACGTCGGGCAGCATGTCGGACCCCTCGGGCACGAAGGGCCTGAGCCGCATGCAGCTGACCATCGACGCGCTCAAGAACCTGGCGAACACCCTCAAGGGCCATGACGGCATCGTCAACGTGGCGCTGATCGGCTTCGAATCGACGGCCAGCACCAAGTACACGATCAACGGCCTGAACGCGAGCAACGTCAACGACCTGATCAAGGCCATCGAGAAGCTCAGCGCGAGCGGCGGCACCAACTACGAAGGCGCCTTCGACGAGGCGGTCAAGTGGTTTAACAAGCAGCCCACGTCGTCCAACGGGCAGACTTTCGAAAACGTTACGTACTTCCTGACGGACGGCGACCCCACCTTCAGCAACCGTGGCAGCAACGGTGGCTGGGGGGGTGGCAGCACCACCAACTACTACGACATGAAGGACGCCGTCGACAAGTTCAAGGACCTGAGCGGCAAGAGCACGGTACACGCCATCGGCATCGGCACGGGTGTCAATGAGAACTACCTGAAGTTCTTCGACAACTCGAGCACGACTGGCACCGGTACGGTCAAGATCGAAGGCACCAACATCACCGGCGCTGTCGGCCAGCCGCAGATCGTCAACACCGCCAAGGACCTGGCCGCCGCGCTGCAGGGCGGCTCGTCCAGCACCGATCCGGCTGCGGTCGGCAACGACATCATCAACGGTGGTGCCGGTAATGACATCATCTTCGGCGACACGCTCAACACCGATGGCAACGTGCTGAACTGGGCCTCGGTGGGCGGCCGTCCCGCCGATCTGGTGCAGGGTTCGGGCCTGAAGGCGCTGCAGGTGTTCCTGGAAATGCGCGACGGACACGCGCCGACCAGCGGCGACCTGTACCAGTACATCAAGGACCACCACGCCGACTTCAACCTCGCCGACGACCCGCGCGGCGGCGATGACACGATCCACGGCGGCACCGGCGACGACATCATCTACGGCCAGGGCGGCAACGACACCCTGTATGGCGATGATGGCAACGACATCATTTATGGTGGCGCCGGCGACGACAAGCTGTACGGCGGCGACGGCAATGACGTACTGCACGGGGGGTCGGGCAACGACGTGCTGGAAGGCGGCAACGGCAACGACCTGCTGATCGGCGGCAAGGGCGACGACACGCTGATCGGCGGCGCCGGCAGCGATACCTTCAAGTGGGAACTGGGCGACCAGGGCACCACCGCCAAGCCGGCTGTCGACACGATCAAGGACTTCTCGCTGGACAAGCCGGCCGATGGCGGCGACATCCTGGACCTGAAGGACCTGCTGGTTGGCGAGAAGGACGGCACGCTGACCCAGTACCTGAACTTCCACAAGGAAGGCAACAACACGGTCATCGACGTCAACACCCAGGGCAAGCTCGGCGCCCAGGGCGCGGACCAGAAGATCGTGCTGGAGAACGTCGACCTGACGCAGGGCGGCCAGCTGAACAACCAGGCCATCATCAATGACCTGTTGCAGAAGGGCAAACTGAACGTCGACCACGGCTAAGCAGTCCCCCGGACAGGGCCGCGCAACGGCCTTGTCCGGCCGAACAAGGCAGGACAAGCGCGGCACGCGGACGGCGTGCGCGGGATTTTTTCCGGATGACGACTGGATCGACCGGAAAAATGTGAAAATCCGTTTCATGCGATCAACCCGCCGTTTCCGCGCCACGCTGAATCTGTGCCGACTGGTTTTGCTCTGCCTGGCTTGCGGCTGGGGCGGCAGTTCCGCCCTGGAGGTCAACGCCGACAAGTTGCAAAGCCTGTCGGCCAGCCGCTATGGCGCCAAGGGCGCCAAGGCGGTGTCGAATTGGCTGCAATTGCTGCGCGCCACGCCCCCCGCGCTGGAAAAGGACCGGCTGGTGGTGGCGAACGATTTCTGGAACCGCGCGCTGCTCTCGGGCGACGACATCACGATCTGGGGCAAGGACGACTACTGGGCCACGCCGCTCGAATCGCTGGGCAAGGGCGCGGGCGATTGCGAAGACTACGTCATCGGCAAGTATTTCACCCTGCTGTCGATGGGCGTGCCGGCCAGCAAGCTGCGCTTCATCTATGTCCGCGCGCGGGTGGGCGGCCCGGCCAGCAGCAGCCAGATCGCCCACATGGTGCTGGGCTACTACGAAACACCCAATGCAGTACCGCTGGTGCTGGACAGCCTGGTCTCGACCATCCTGCCGGCGTCGCAACGGCGCGACCTGACGCCGGTCTTCAGTTTCAATGCCGACGGCGTCTACGTCGACGGCAAACCCGCCGCACCGGTTGACCGCCTCAGCCGCTGGCGCGATCTACTCCAACGCATGGAACGGGAAGGCATACGCCCCTGACGTCCGGAACCACAAGACTATGTCCATACTTCGACAGCTCCTGCTCAGCGTCACCCTCGCGATCGGCGTCATCCTGCTGGGCACCCTGGCGCTCAGCGTCAACGCCGCCCGCGAATACCTGTCGGGCCAATTGCAGGTGCAGGCCACCGACGCCGCGGTGTCGCTGGCGCTGTCGTTGTCGCAGCCGGCCAACAACGACCCGGTGGTGCAGGAACTGCTGGTGTCGGCGCTGTACGACGGCGGCCACTTCTCGCTGGTGCGCCTGGCCGATCCGGAAGGCAAGGTGCTGATCGAACGCCAATCGACCGCCACCGCCGCCTCGGTGCCCGCCTGGTTCCGCGCCCTGGCGCCGCTGGACGCGCGCTCGGCCTCGCACGCCGTCAGCGACGGCTGGCGCCAGATCGGCGAGGTGACGCTGGTGGCCAACGACGCCTACGCCTGGGAAGCCCTGTGGCGCAGCAGCCTGCGCATGATCGCGCTGGTGCTGGGCGCGGGCCTGATCTGGGCGCTGTTCGCCTTCGCGCTGGTCGGCTGGATCAAGAACCGGCTGCTGCGCGAGGTCAGCGACCACGTCCGCAGCATCGGCCAGGACACGCCGCCGCGGCAGATGGAAGCGCGCGTGCCGGAACTGTCCGACGTGGTGCAGGCGCTCAACCAGACCCGCGAACGCGTCTACGCCAGCGCCGAGGAACAGAACGCCAAGATCGAATCCCTGGAGCTGGAGCTGAACCAGGACCCAGTCACCCGCCTGCCCAACCGCAAGTACTTCGTCAACGAATTCCGCCGCGCGCTCGAAACCGGCCCGGCCGCCGGTCACGCACCGGCCCGCGCCGGCACGGACGGCGGCCATGTGCTGGTGTTCCGCCAGCGCGATCTGGCCGACCTGAACCGCCACATGCCGCGCGAGTTCATCGACCAGTGGCTGCGCGCCGCCTGCGAACGCATCCAGGCCTCGCTCAAGTCGCTGCACGTGGCCGATCCGCTGCTGGCGCGCCTGAACGGTTCCGATTTCGCCCTGCTGCTGCCGGGCTGCGCGGCGCCGCAGGCGATGATGATCGCCGAACAACTGCGCGCCGACCTGCACGCCTCGCGCATTCCGGTCGGCGAGGGCCACCTGTGCCGCTGGGCCCAGGCCATGGCCGACTATAGCCGCGGCAACCAGGCCGGCCCCGTGCTGTCACGACTGGACTTCGGCCTGATGCGGGCCGAGAGCGCCGGCAACGACCAGGTCGTGATCGCGGGCGCCGCCGACGCGCAATCGCCCTCCGAATCCGGCGAGCGCGCCTGGAAGGACGCGATCCTGTCGGCGCTGGAAGACCACCGCTTCGAGCTGGCCACCGAGCCGCTGCGCGACGCCGCCGGCGTTCCCATCCGTACCGAGGCGATGCTGATGCTGCGCACCGCCGCCGACCAGGCGCCGATTCCCGCCACTCTGTTCATTCCGCCCGCGGTGCGGCTCGACCTGGTGGCCGACTGCGACCTGCAGGCCGTGAGCCTGGGGTTGGACTGGCTGGCCGCCCACGACGGCGAGCTGACCCTGCGCGTCGCCCTGCCCTCGCTGCGCGGCCAGAAATATTTCCGGCAGCTGGCGCTGCTGCTGACCGAACGCAAGGCACTGGCGCGGCGCCTGTTCCTGGAAATCGATGCCCACGGGCTGGTCGAGTGTCACGAGCAGATCGCCACGCTGGCCCGGGTGGCGTCGGAATTCGGCGCCCATATCGGCGTGCGCCGCCTGGCGCAGCAGTTCGGCGCTTTCCAGCACATTGGGATCCTAAGCTTAGAATTCCACGTGGACAAGTTGTCGCG
>JADMIO011403874.1_pt1 | contig 41910 bp, 39 predicted proteins | sample 8958161 | NCBI WGS metagenome assembly JADMIO01 (sample SAMN16585339, study PRJNA669376) | soil metagenome | isolation source: Crop rotation soil | place: USA: Cullars Rotation, Alabama | collected 2011 | reverse complement strand
GCCGCGACTTCAAGTCACGTGAATTCCAAGCTTCGGATCCCACTGTGCTGGAAAGCCCGATGCCTTCTCCGAAAATGCCCTGGCCGATGCCGCGCGCGCGTCGCGGCTGGCGCTTGGCGAGCGCGAGGATCTGCGCCATCTGCCGATCGTCGCGATCGACCCGGTCGACGCGCGCGATCATGACGATGCGGTCTGGGCCGAGCCGGACGGTGATGCCGACAATGCCGGCGGCTTTCGCGCGATCGTCGCGATCGCCGATGTGTCCTTCTACGTCCGCCCCGGTTCTTCGCTCGATCGCGAGGCGAGGAAGCGCGGCAACAGCGTCTATTTCCCCGACCGGGTGGTGCCGATGCTGCCGGAGGTGCTGTCGGCCGGCGCCTGTTCATTGAAGGCCGGGGAGGATCGCGCCACGCTCGCCTGCCATCTGACGATCGCCCGCGACGGACGGGTGAAGGACTGGCGCTTCAGCCGCGCCGTCGTTCGGATCGCCGCCAACATCGCCTATGAGGATGCCCAGGCGGCGATCGACGGCGAGCGCGACGAGCCGCTGCTCGGTCTGGCGCTGCGTCCGCTGTGGGATTGCTGGAGAGCGCTGGCCAAGGCGCGCGACAAACGTGAGCCGCTCAACCTCGATCTGCCGGAACGGCGCGTCGTGCTCGACGAGATGGGGCGGATCATGTCGGTCGCGCCGCGCGAGCAGCTCGATGCGCACCGGCTGATCGAGGATTTCATGATCGCCGCCAATGTCGCCGCCGCCAAGGCGCTGGAGGCGAAGAAGGCGCCGGTGATGTACCGCGACCATGAGCCGCCGTCGCGCGAGAAGCTCGTCGCGCTGAAGGATTATCTCGAGACCTTCGGCATCGCCTTCGCGCTCGGCCAGGTGATCAAGCCGGCGACGTTCAACCGGCTGATCGACCAGCTCGGCGACAATGACGCCCGCCCGGAGATCATGGAGCAGCTGCTGCGCACCCAGATGCAGGCCTATTACAACCCGCGCAACACCGGCCATTTCGGCCTCGCGCTGGGCAGCTATGCGCATTTCACCTCGCCGATCCGCCGCTATGCCGACCTCCTCGTTCATCGCTCGCTGGTCGGCGCCTATGGCCTCGATCCGGAGGCGCGCGATACGCGGCTCAGCCAGGAGGACGAGGCCTCGCTGGAGCGGGTCGGCGAGGCGATCAGCCAGGCCGAGCGCCGGGCGATGGAGGCCGAGCGCGAAACGCTCGACCGCTATGTCGCTGCCTATCTTGCCGCGCACGTCGGCGAGCTGGTCGATGCGCGGATCACCGGCGTCCAGCCCTTCGGCTTCTTCGCCACGGTCGAAGGACTGGGCGGGGACGGGCTGGTGCCGGTCTCGACGCTTGGCGCCGAGCGTTTCCATTATGACGAGGCCGCGCGCGCGCTCGAGGGTGATCAGAGCGGGACGCGCTACACCGTCGGCCAGAAGCTCAAGCTACGTCTGGAGGAGGCCGATCCGGTCGCCGCGCGGCTGCGCTTCGCCCTCGCCGAGGGTGAGGGGTTCGTACCACCGCCGCGGCGCGATGGGCCGCGCGTGCGCCCAATCCACCGCCGCGGGCGTCCGCCGAACATCCGCCACCAGGGCAAGCGCCGCCGCTAGCCTTCCGCCTGCGCGGGCGACCGGCTAGGCTGCGGCAGAAACCAGATCGAGGGGAGGCGGGATTGATCCGCGGCATTCATCACGTGGCGCTGCACACGCCGAATTTCGACGCCATGGCGAAGTTCTACCAGGACGCCTTCGGCTTCGAGCCGGTGGTCGACGAATTCCGCTGGGGCAACAGCCGCGTCACCGACGAGGCGCTCGGCGTGCCCAATTCTGCGGCGCGCACGCTGATGATGTCGGCGGGCAATTGCTACATCGAGCTGTTCGAATATTACAGTCCGCCGCCGCGTGACGCCGGCCCGGCACGGCCGAACGATCACGGCTATACCCATTTCTGCGTCGACGTGACCGACATCGAGACCGAATGCGAGCGGCTGCGCGGGCTCGGCATGACCTTTCCGATCGACAAGCCGGCCGATTTCGGCCCGGTCCAGTTCGTCTACGGCAAGGACCCGGACGGGAACGTCATCGAAATCCAGCAGCTCGACCCGAACCATGACTTCGCGATGGAGCGGCTGGAGCGGGTCGATCTCAGCCGCTGAGGCGACTACAGCTTCGGCAGCGTCACGCCCTTCTGGCCCATATATTTGCCGGCGCGGTCGGCGTAGCTCACCTCGCAGGGCTCGTTGCCCTGGAGGAAGAGGAACTGGCAGGCGCCCTCATTGGCGTAGACCTTGGCCGGCAGCGGCGTGGTGTTGGAGAACTCCAGCGTGACATGGCCTTCCCAGCCGGGCTCCAGCGGGGTGACGTTCACGATGATGCCGCAGCGGGCATAGGTCGACTTGCCGAGGCAGATCACCAGCACGTCGCGCGGCACCCGAAAATACTCGACGGTGCGGGCAAGGGCGAAGCTGTTCGGGGGGATGATGCAGATATCGGTCTTGCGGTCGACGAAGCTGTTGTGGGCAAAGTCCTTGGGATCGACGATGGCGTTGTCGACATTGGTGAAGATCTTGAACTCGTCCGACACCCGTGCGTCATAGCCGTAGGACGACAGGCCGTAGCTGATGCAGCCGTCGCGCCGCTGGCTTTCGACGAACGGCTCGATCATCGCATCGGCCAGCGCGCGCTCGCGGATCCAGCGGTCGGACATGATCGCCATGAAACTGCCTACCCCCTGATGTGCAGCACGCAGATCAGCGTGAACAGCCGCCGCGCGGTATCGAAATCGACCTCAATCTTATCCTCGAGCCGCTCCTTGAGCATCTCGGCGCCGTCGTTGTGCAGGCTTCGCCGCGCCATGTCGACGGTCTCGATCTGGGCCGGCGTCGCGGTCCGGATCGCATTGTAATAGCTGTCGCAGATCGCGAAATAATTGCGGATCGTGCGACGGAAGGGGGTCAGCGCCAGCACCACGGTGTCGAACGGCGTCTCGTCCTCATGGCCGATGTCGATCGCCAGCCGGCCTTCCTCGACCCTGAGCGTCACCCGAAAGGGCCCGGCATAGCCGTCCGGCCCCTGGCGCAGCGGCCTGAAAAAATTGTTCTCGAGCAGGTCGAAAATGGCGATGCGGCGTTCTTGCTCGACATCCGCGTTGCGCCACAGGATCGTCCGTTCGTCGAGATTGACGGCGATGATCCGGGGGTCGCTCATGGCGTCCCGCTCCTATCGGAGCGTGGTGCCGAAGGCAAAGCCGGGTGAGGGCTCAGGAACCCGGCTTGGTGACGTCGACCGTGACGTTGGCGCTCCAGCCGGCGACCAGCGGCCGGTCGGGCACTTCGTCGAGCTTCAGCCGCACCGGCACGCGCTGGGTCACCTTGACCCAGTTCCCGGTCGCGTTCTGCGCCGGCAGCAGCGAGAATTGCGAGCCGGTGCCCGCGCCGATGCCGGTGACATGCGCCTTGTAATGCTTGCCGGGGATCGCATCGATCGAGACCTTGGCCGGCTGGCCGACGCGGATCTTGGCGAGCTGGGTTTCCTTGAAATTGGCCTCGATCCAGGTGTCGTTGTCGCTGACGATGCTGACCGCGGGCAGGCCGGTGAAGGCCATGTTGCCGACCAGCAGCTTGTCAGACTGGCTGATCCGGCCGCCCTCGGGCGCGCGGATGTCGGTGCGCTTGAGATCGAGCGCCGCCTTGTCGCGCTGGGCGATGGCGGCCGCGACGAGTGGGTGGGTGCCGCCACCCGTGCCGAGTTCGGCACGGGTCGCCTGTGCCGTCGCCACAGCCGAGGCGCGATCGGCGATCGCCGCCGATAGCGCGTGCTTGGCGGCGTCGTAGCTGGCGCGGGTGGTGAAGCCGCGGGCGAGCAGCCCCGATTGGCGGGCGAAATCCTCGCGGGCCTTCTCGACGTCGGAAGATTTGGAGCCGACGTCGGCTTGCTTCGAGGCATAGTCCCCGGATGATTTGGCAACGCTGATCCTGGCATTGCCGATTGCCGCCTCGGCCGATTCCAGCGCGATGCGGAACGGCGCCTGCTCGACCGTGAACAGCCGATCGCCGGGTTTGACGATCTGGTTTTCCTTGACGAAGACCTGCTCGATCCGCCCGGTCACCTCCGGCGCGACGCTGACGACATGCGCCTCGACGGTCGCATTGTCGGTCTCCGCGGTGCGCCCGCTGGTCAGCCAGAACCAGACGCCGACGGCGATGAGGATAAGGGGGACTGACCAAAGCAGTACTGGTCGCCAGCGTCCAAGCTTGGACCTGGCTCCGTCCCCGTCACCGACGTCTTCGCCGGTGACGCGGGCCATTTCATTCATGCGGCGTCGACCCTTTTATCGTCCATCGAGCGCTTGATGCCGTCGCGCAGGCGGGTCAGCATGTCGCGCAAGGTTTCCCGTTCCTCCGGGCTGAGCACCGACAGGGCCTCGGCCTCGATCTCCGCGCCGATCGCGGCGAGCTGGTCGACGATCGGATAGGCGTCGGGCAGGAGATGGATGCGCCAGACGCGGCGATCCTTGGGGTCGGCGCGCCGCTCGACCAGGCCGGCGTCGGCAAGACGATCTATCATCCGGCACAGGGTGATGCGTTCGACGTCCAGTCGCTCGGCGAGTGCCGCCTGGGTCATCCCCTCGTTCACCGCGATCGTGAACAGGGCGCGCCATTGTGGGCGGGTGACGGCGAGCGAGCGCGCGCGAAAGTCGAAGCGGTAGCGCATCAGCCTCGCCACGTCGTGCACCAGGAATCCGACCAGTGGCGACAAGTTTGCAAGCATCCTTACATTAATACCGCTTCCGATAACTCTGGCAAGAGAAAAAACTGGTTACTCAGACCGACGAAAAAGCGTCGACGGCGGGCCAGAGCCGGACAACAATAGCGCAATGGCCACACCTTTCCGAGTCGTCACCCAACCCGGCGGGGAAGGGGCTGTGCTGCCGCAAAATATCGAGGCCGAAGCCGCGCTGCTCGGCGCGCTGATGATCGACAACCGGCTGGTCGAAGAGGTCCAGCTCAAGCTCCGCTCCGAGCATTTCTTCGAGCCGCTCCACGGCCGGATCTACGACACCATATTGCGCATGATCGACCGCAATCTGGTCGCCAATCCGGTAACCCTGCGGCCGATGTTCGAGGCCGACGAGGCGATGCGCGAGCTCGGCGGACCGGCCTATCTCGCCGGGCTGACCGACAGCGGCGCGGCGCTGATCGGCGCGCGCGATTTCGCGCAGCAAATCTACGATCTCGCGCTGCTGCGCGCGCTGGTCGAGGTTGGCCGCGAGATGGTCGAAGGCGCGCTCGACACAAGCGAGGAGATCGACCCGCAGCATCGGATCGAGTCGGCCGAGGTCGCGCTCTATAAGGTCGCCGAGCAGGGCGATGTCAGCAGCGGTGTGAAGAGCTTCACCCAGGCGGCGACGCTCGCTGTGCAAGCCGCCGAGCGGGCGTTCAAATCCGGTGGGCATCTGTCAGGCCTCACCACGGGGCTGGATGGCCTGAATGCCAAGATCGGCGGCATGCACAATTCCGACCTGATGATTCTCGCCGGCCGACCGGGCATGGGCAAGACCTCGCTCGCCACCAACATCGCGTTCAACACCGCCTATCAGCTGGTGCGCGATCGCGAGGCGGGGATCGAGCCGTCGACCGGCGCCGCAGTCGCTTTCTTCTCGCTGGAAATGTCGGCCGATCAGCTCGCCACCCGCATCCTCGCCGAGCAATCGGAGATCAGCTCGGAAAAGTTGCGCACCGGCAACATCGGGCAGCAGGATTTCCGTAATCTTGCGCGCGCTGCCGCCGATCTGGAAAATCTGCCGCTCTACATCGACGACACCGCCGGCCTGTCGATCGCGGCGCTGCGCACCCGTGCGCGCCGCCTGAAGCGGCAGCGCGGCATCGGCCTGATCATCGTCGACTATCTGCAGCTTCTGACCGGAACCAGCCGCCAGTCGGACGGCAATCGCGTCCAGGAAGTGTCGGAGGTCACCCGCGGCCTCAAGCAGCTTGCCAAGGAGCTGCATGTGCCGGTGATGGCGCTATCGCAGCTCAGCCGCGCGGTGGAAAATCGCGAGGACAAGCGGCCGCAGCTCGCCGACCTGCGCGAATCAGGCACGATTGAGCAGGACGCCGACATGGTCATGTTCGTGTTCCGCGAGGAATATTACGTCGCGATGCGCGAGCCGAAGCATCCGACCGAGGGCGACGATGAGAAGATCCGTGCCGACCACGACGCCTGGATGCGCGACATGGAGCGCGTTTACGGCCTGGCCGAGCTGATTGTCGCCAAGCAGCGCCATGGCTCGACCGGCAAGGTCGGCCTGCGCTTCGATCGCAACGTCACCAAATTCTCCGATCTCGCCGACGACCGCTATCTGCCCGAGATGCGGAGCTAGCCTCAGGCCGGATTGGCCGGGGGCAGCAGCACCGTGACCGTCGTCCCGACACCGGCCTCGCTCGCGATGTCGAGCCGCCCGCGGTGGCGCTCGACGATATGCTTGACGATCGACAGGCCGAGGCCGGTGCCGCCGATGCCGCGGCTGCGCGATGGGTCGATGCGGTAGAAGCGCTCAGTCAGCCGCGGAATATGCTCGGGCGCGATGCCGTCGCCCTCGTCGGCGATCCGGAGGCGCAGCATCTCGCCGTTGAGGTCGAGCGTGATCCGCACCGTGCCGTCGGCACGGCCGTATTTCAGCGCGTTGCTGATCAGATTGTGATGAAGCTGGAGAAGCTGGCTGCGGTCACCGGCGGCCGGCGGCAGCTCGTCGATGATGTCGAGCTCGATGCGCGCGGCAGCCGCCGGGTCGGTCGACTGGACGACCGCGATCGCTTCGTCGACCAGCGTGGCGAGGACGACGAGATCGGCTGGGGCGCGATGCTTCTCCGCCTCGATTCGCGACAGCGACATGAGATCGTCGACCAGCCGCTGCATGCGCCGCGCCTCGGCTGCCATGATGCCGAGGAAACGATTGCGCAGCGTCGCATCGTCGCCGGCATCCTCGAGCGTTTCGGTAAAGCCGATGATCGTCGCGAGCGGGGTGCGCAGCTCGTGGCTCGCATTGGCGACGAAATCGACCCGCATCAGCTCGGCCGCGCGCACCGTGCTGCGGTCGGCGAGGCGGACCAGCCGCAGGCCGGGGGCGACCTGGCGGACGCTCATTTCCCAGACCCGCTCGCGCGCGCCGAGACCGACCAGCTCGACGGGTGGACCGTCGCTCGGATCCGCGAGGCGGGCGGCGGCGCCCGGATGGCGGACCGCAAGCCGGACGTCCTGGGCGAGGATATGGTCGCCGAGCAGGGCGCGGGCGGCCTCATTGGCCAGCGCGACGCGGCCCTGCTCGATCAGCAGCATTGGCTCGTCGATGCCGTTGAGCAGCGCCGCCGGCGTCAGCTTGGCGCGATCCGCCAGCGTTGGCTCTGGAATGTCGAGCGGGGCAGTGCGACGGTAGTCGAAATAGCCCAGCGCGGCGCCGGCGGCACCACCGGCCATGGCAATAATTGCGGCGGACCAATGGCCCCCAAGCAGCACCGCCACGGCGATGCCGCCCAACGCAGGCAGCATCGCCAGCAGAAGCGTTCGGATGCTGCCCCACATGCCCTGAGTCTAGCTGCCGGACATTAACCAGTCATCCTCGCCAATCCGCTATTTTGGCGATATGCAGCGGGCAGATGGGCAGGGATCGCATGAGCGACGAGACGGACAAGCCGGAAGCGCGCGCGACGGTGATCGATGCGGCGACCAGCCGGCGGCGGATGTTGCAGCTGGGTGTGCTGGGGGCGTCCGCGGTGGTGACGATTCGTCCCGCGCTGGCGCAGACCGCGGCCTCGGTGATGAACTGCCAGATCCCGATTCCCGATCAGGCCCGCGCCGGCCAGTATATCGCCCAGAACGGCGACACGGTTCCGGCGGGGACGGCCGGCGCGGTGCCGCCGCCGCCGCGCCCGGTGACCGGCGAGGAAGCCAAGCAGATCCTTCAGGGCGGGACGCCGGCGGGTTTCGATCCGAATTCGACCCAGGCCTATCAAAGCTACATCCGGCGGCTGCAGCAGGGGGTGAGTGGCTTCACCTGCTACGCGTCGATCCAGATGCCGCGCCCCTGACCGAAGCGATTTTCGTCGCCGATCCCGCCGATGCGCGCCGGGCGGTGCCCTGCGAAAGCCTGACGCTGATCTATCACCGGCCGTCGGGTATCACCCATGTCGTTTCGCCGCCGGTGCCGGCGCTGCTCGAGGCGCTCGACCGGCCTATGACCGCGCGTGCGCTCGCCGCTCAGCTGGGTTTCGACGACGCGGAAGCGGTCGCGCTGCTGAACGAGCGGCTCGCCGAGCTGGTCGAGGCCGGATTGGTGCGGCGCGCGTGACCCAGGCCTGGCAGCTCGCGATCGGGCCGGTCGGCTTCCGGCTCGGCTCCGCCTGGGGCGGGCCGATGGCGCAGCTGCGACGACTCTACGACGGCTACCCGTCGCCGCCCTTCGCCGATTACACCGCGCGGATCGAGCCGGCCAAACCCTGGCGGCGCTGGCTGCGTCCGTCGCTCGCGATCACCGGCGACTACATGATCCCCGAGGCGCTGCCGATGGCGCTCGGCCATGGCCTGCTTGCGCTCGAAATGGCGATGAACCTGCAAATGGCGCTCGGCCATCGCCGTCATCTGCTGATCCATGCCGCGAGCGCCGAGCGCGACGGCAAGGCGCTGGTCATGACCGGCGCCTCGGGCTCGGGCAAATCGACCTTGGCGGCGATGCTCGGCGAGCGCGGCTGGCGGCTGATGGGCGATGAATTCGCGCTGATCGATCTCGACACCGGCGTTGTTCACCCGTTCCCGCGCGCGGTCAGCCTGAAGAATCAGTCGATCGCGGTGATGGAACGGGTCGCGCCGGGCGACCGCTTCGGCCCGCTGCTGCTCAATACGCCCAAGGGCAGCATCCGCCATCTTCGCCCGCGGCAGGACGCGATCGCCGGCATGCGGACATCGGCGCCGCCAGCCTTGCTGCTGTTCCCGCGCTTCGGCGCGCCGACCGACGTTCGCCCGGTCGGGGCGGCGGAAGTTTTCGTCCGGCTCACCCAGGCGTCGACCAACTATGTCGCGCTGGGCGAGCCGGGTTTCGACGCGCTGTCGCGCTTCGCACTGACCGTGCCGGCGAAGGCGATCGACTATCCCGACACCGAGGCGGCGATCGAGCGGGTCGAGCGGCTATGGGCCGAGCTGTCATGAGCGCGCTGCAGCTGGTCGAGGCGCTGCGCGATCCGGCGACGACCGAGACGCTGGACAGCGCCGGCTGGACGGCCCTGCTGTCGGTGGCGCGGTCCGAGGCTCTCGCCGGCACGCTGGCCGAGCGCGTTGCCGGCCGCCCCGTGCCGCGCGAGGTCGCTGAGGCGATGGCCGACACGCGCAAGGCCGCACGCGAGGGCCAGCGCGCCGCGCTGTGGGAAGTCGAGATGATGCGGCGGGCGCTCGCTCCGCTCAAGCTGCCGGTCGTGCTGCTCAAGGGTAGCGGCTATGCGCTGGCCGGGCTGTCGCCGGCTTGCGGCCGGCAGATCGGCGATCTCGACATATTGGTGCCGCGCCAGGCGCTCGATGTCGTCGAGGCGGCGCTGCGCGATGCAGGCTGGGAGTGGGTCAAGCAGAACGATTATGACGACGGCTATTATCGGCAGTGGATGCACGAGCTGCCGCCGCTGATCCATCGCAGCCGCGATCGGATGATCGACGTCCATCACACCATCTTGCCGCCGACCGCGCGGCCGACGCCCGATGCCGCGGCCTTGTTCGCCGATGCGGTCGCGGCGGGCGAGGGGCTGGCGATCCTCTCGCCGGAGGACCGGGTCGTCCACGCCGTTGCCCATCTTTTCGCCGACGGCGATCTCGCCGGTGGCCTGCGCAACCTGTGGGACATCGATCGCCTGTTGCGGGAGGCGGCGGAGAAGCCCGGCTTCTGGGGTCGGCTCGGCACCCGAGCGCAGCGTCACCAGCTTGCCAAGGAGCTTGCCCGGGCTCTGCGTCTGGCCGCGCAATTATATGGCACGCCGGTCGACCTGGCGCTGGCCGGCCCGCCGCGTTGGGGCGACCGCCTCTATGTCCGGCGGTTGCTCGCGCGCGACGATTGGGGCCGGGCGACGCGCCGGCTGACCCGCTTCGCCTTCTATGTCCGCTCGCACTGGCTGCGGATGCCGCCGCTGATGCTGGCGCGGCATCTCTGGACGAAATTGCGGCGGCGTTAGGCCAGTCGCCGAAGCGTCGGGATCAGCTGGTCGAAATGGTCGATCAGCGCGGTCGCGCCGAGCTGTTCCGGCGGCCGGTCGGCAAAGCCGAAGGTGACCGCGACGCAGGGGACGCCGGCGGCCTTGGCGGTATCGGTATCGGTGCTCGAATCGCCGACATAGGCGGCAGCGCCGCCGCCGGCCTGGAGGATCGCCGCGTGGAGCGGCGCCGGATCGGGCTTGCGCACCGGCAGGCTGTCGCCGCCGACGACGGCAGCGAAACGATCGCGCCAGCCGAGCGCGTCGAGCAGCAGCAGGGTCAGCGCCTCGGGCTTGTTGGTGCAGATCGCGAGGCGGACGCCGCCCTCCGCAAGCCGGTCCAGCGTGCGCTCGATACCGTCGAACGGCACCGAGCGGTCGCAGATATGAGCCGCATAATAGTCGAGGAAGAGGGGGAAACCTTCGTCGATCAGCGCCGGGCTGACCTCGCCGCTGGCGGCGAGGCCGCGCTCGAGCAGCTTGCGCGCGCCATGGCCGACCATCACCCGCACGCTCGCCTCGGGCACTGGCGGCCGGCCCAGCTCGACCAGCGCATGGTTGAGCGAGGCGGTCAGGTCCGGTCCCGTGTCGACCAGTGTGCCGTCGAGGTCGAAAGCGACGCAGGCAAAGGGTACAAGGCTTGTCACCACCGCGCGATGCCGCGGTCACTATGGTGTTGGCAAGGCTGGTGTGCGATGGCCTGTCGCCAAAGCGACTTTTGAGGGTGAGCCGTGGATCGATCGCCGATTGCTGCAGTGATTCTCGCGGCCGGGCAGGGCACGCGGATGAAATCGGACCTGCACAAGGTCCTTCATCCGGTCGCCGGCCGGCCGATGCTGCGGCACCTGTTGGCCGAGGTCGACCTGCTCGGCGCCACCGCCAAGATCGTCGTCGTCGGGGCCGGCCGTGAGCAGATCGAGAAGGCGATCACCGCCGACAAGGCGGTGGTCGTCGTCCAGGAAAAGCAGCTCGGCACAGCCCATGCCGTGCAGCAGACCGAGAAAGCGCTGACCGGCTTCAACGGCGACGTGGTGATCCTCTACGGCGACGTGCCGCTGGTCCGGCGCGAAACGATGCGGCGGATGCTCGACCGGTTGCACGATCATGATGCACCGGGCGTCGTCGTGCTCGGCTTCCGTCCGGCCGATGCCAAGCAATATGGCCGGGTCATCGCCGACTCCGCCGGCCGCATCCAGCGCATGGTCGAATACAAGGACGCGAGCGCGGCCGAGCGCCAGGTCGATCTGTGCAACTCCGGGCTGATGGCGATCCGCACCCGCGACCTGTGGCGCTGGCTCACCCGAATCCGCAACGACAATGCCGCCGGCGAATATTATCTCCCAGACCTGGTGATGATCGCCCGCGCCGACGGGCGCGGCGCTGCGGTCATCGAGACCGACGCGCATGAGGTCGCCGGGGTCAACAACCGCGCCGAGCTCGCCGAAGTCGAGGCCGAATGGCAGCGGCGGCGGCGCGCCCAGGTGATGGACGAGGGCGCGACGCTGACCGCGCCGGACACGGTCTGGTTCTCCTATGACACCGAGATCGGCCGCGACGTGACGATCGAACCGCACGTCTTCTTCGGTCCCGGCACCGTCGTCGCCGATCGCGCGACGATCCGCGCCTTCAGCCATATCGAAGGCACCCGCATCGGCACCGGCGCAACGGTCGGCCCCTATGCCCGGCTGCGGCCGGGGGCGGATATCGGCGAGCGCGCCCATGTCGGCAATTTCGTCGAGATCAAGGCGGCAAGGCTCGGTCCCGGGGCCAAGGCCAATCACCTCAGCTATATCGGCGATGCCGAGGTCGGCGCCGGCGCCAATATCGGGGCCGGCACGATCACCTGCAATTACGACGGCTTCGGCAAATATCGCACGGTGGTCGGCGCGCGCGCCTTCATCGGCTCGAACAGCTCGCTGGTCGCCCCGGTCACGGTCGGCGACGGGGCCGTGGTCGCCGCCGGCTCGGTGATCGTCAAGGACGTGCCCGACGATGCGCTCGGCGTCGCCCGCGGCCGACAGGAGGTGCGCGAGGGCTGGGCCGCCCGCTTCCGCAAGTCCAAGGCGAAGAAATCGGCCCCTCAGAAGGAAGAGGCCGAGACCGAATCCTAGGCGGCGGTAAACAGAAGATTCACGAGCGCTGGGCCATCATCCGGAAAGTCAGGGATTTTTTGCATTCACCGCCGGGTCGCCGCCAAGCGCGACCAGGCAGTCACCGGTCAGAGCTAGGGCGGGTCTCGCATGTGCGGCATTATCGGCATCGTTTCGGATAGCGCGGTCAGCGAGCGGCTGCTCGACGGGCTCAAGCGGCTCGAATACCGCGGCTATGATTCGGCCGGGATTGCGACCGTCCACGACGGCGCGATCGATCGCCGGCGGGCCGAGGGCAAGCTCGCCAACCTCGCCGCGGTGCTCGCCGACACGCCGCTCGCCGGCCCGATCGGCATCGCCCATACCCGCTGGGCGACGCATGGCGCGCCGACCACCAGCAACGCCCATCCCCATGCGACCGACGAGGTGGCGCTGGTCCACAACGGCATCATCGAGAATTTCAAGCCGCTGCGCGACGAGCTGATCGCGCGCGGGCGCAAGTTCGAAAGCGAGACCGACACCGAGGTCGTCGCTCATCTCGTGTCGGAGCGGATCGAGGCCGGCGAGACACCCGAGGCAGGGGTCGCTGCGGTGCTCAAGCGGCTGCGCGGCGCCTTCTCGCTGGCGATCCTGTTCCGCAGCCATCCCGGCCTGCTGATCGGCGCGCGGCTCGGCTCGCCGCTGGTCGTCGGTCATGGCGACGGCGAAAGCTTTCTCGGCTCCGATGCGCTGGCGTTGGCCCCGCTGACCCAGGACATCACCTATCTCGAGGAAGGCGACTGGGTCGTCATCACCCGCGACGAGGTGCGCATCTTCGACAAGGACGATCAGCCGGTCGAGCGGCCGGCGGTCAAGTCCGGCGCCTCCGGCGCGGTGATCGAGAAGGGCAATTACCGCCACTTCATGCAAAAGGAGATCTACGAGCAGCCGACCGTCGTCGCCCAGACGCTGCGCTCCTACCTCCGCCCGCTCGACGGCCAGGTGTCGCTGCCGATCCCGGACTTCGATTTCGGCGAGGTGCGGCGCGTGACGATCATCGCCTGCGGCACCAGCTACTACGCGGGCATGGTCGCGAAATACTGGTTCGAGCAATTCGCCCGCGTGCCGGTCGACATCGATTTCGCCTCGGAGTTCCGCTACCGCGAGCCACCGATGGAGGAGGGCGGACTGGCCCTGTTCATCTCGCAATCGGGCGAGACCGCCGACACGCTCGCAGCGCTGCGCCATGCGCGCGCCAACGGCCAGAAGATCGCGGTGGTGGTCAACGTGCCGACCTCGACGATGGCGCGCGAGGCCGATCTGCTGCTGCCGACCCATGCCGGCCCGGAGATCGGCGTTGCATCGACCAAGGCCTTCACCTGCCAGCTCGCCGTGCTCGCCGCCTTCGTCGCCAATCTCGCACGGGTGAAGGGCCGGCTCAGCGAGGAGGAGGAGCGGCGCATCGTCCGCCATCTCGCCGAGGCGCCGGCCGCGCTCAACGGCGCGCTCGCCTATGACGACATGATCGAGGCGATGGCCGGCTCGATCGCCGGCGCGCGCGACGTGCTCTATCTCGGCCGTGGCCCCGATTACCCGCTGGCGCTGGAAGGCGCGCTGAAGCTCAAGGAGATCAGCTACATCCATGCCGAGGGCTATGCCGCCGGCGAGATGAAGCACGGGCCGATCGCGCTGATCGACGATCAGGTGCCGGTGATCGTCATCGCGCCCAGCGGCCCGCTGTTCGAAAAAACCGTGTCGAACATGCAGGAGGTCAAGGCGCGCGGCGGGCAGGTGATCCTCATCTCCGACTATGACGGCGTCGCCGAGGCGGGCGACGGCTGCGTCGCGACCATCACCATGCCCAAGGTCCATCCGCTGATCGCACCGCTGGTCTATGCCGTGCCGGTGCAGCTGCTCGCCTATCACGTCGCCGTCGCCAAGGGCACCGACGTCGATCAGCCGCGCAATCTGGCCAAGAGCGTCACGGTCGAGTGATCCGATCCGCGAGGAGCTTCCTCGTGGAACCATTCGTTAGGTGACCATGGACAATCAACCGTCGATCCAAAGCGGTGAGTGGCCGCCAGGCACGATCTTCACGATCGGCCATTCGACATTGCCGATCGACGACTTCATCGCCGTGCTCGCAGCCTATGGCATCGAACAGCTGGTCGACGTGCGAACGGTGCCGCGGTCACGGCACAACCCGCAGTTCAACGCGGATGCGCTCGCCGCAAGCCTCGCCGAGCGGCGGCTTGACTATCTCGCCATGCCGGCGCTCGGAGGGCTCCGGCGGCCACGCCCGGATTCGCCGAATGCCGGTTGGCGCAATGACAGTTTCCGCGGCTATGCCGATTACATGCAGACCGACGCATTTCGCGATGGGGTCGAGCGGCTCATTCACCTTGGCCGTGAGAAGCGTAGCGCGATCATGTGCGCCGAAGCCGTCCCCTGGCGCTGCCATCGCTCGCTGATTGCCGATGCGCTCGAGGTGCGCGGGGTTGTGGCGATCGACATCATGCCCGATCGCAGCAGCCGGATGCACCAACTCACCCCGTTCGCCCGCGTCGACGGACGATCGATCATCTATCCGCCCCAGCAACCTCGATTGCTCTAGCATGTGGCCGCTCTCCGACCGGCCGACTTCCTCAGCAGCGCGCGGCGCTTGTGGTTTGCGTCTCCCTCGGGATAAGTCCCACTTCAAAGCTCGCGCCGGACCAAGGGGAGGGGGACGCGAATGGACAGTGCTGCGGTCGCAGGGGGATCGTCTGCCGTAACCATCGATCCAAAGCGCGACCGGTTGGTGATCACCGCCTCGACGCTCGGCACCGTCTTCGAATGGTATGATTTCTTCGTCTACGGCACGCTCGCCGCGATCATCGGCAAGCAGTTCTTTCCCGCCTCCAGCCCCTCCGCCCAGTTCCTCCTCGCCTTGGCGTCCTTCGGTGTCGGCTTCGGCGTCCGCCCGCTTGGCGCGGCGCTGTTCGGTCATCTCGGCGACCGGTTGGGGCGCAAGTACACCTTCCTCATCACCATCACCCTGATGGGCCTGGCGACCGCGGCGGTCGGCATCGTCCCGAGCTATCACCAGATCGGCGGTGCCGCGCCGGTGATCCTCGTCGGCTTGCGCGTGCTGCAGGGCCTGGCGCTGGGCGGCGAATATGGCGGCGCGGCGATCTACGTTGCCGAGCATGCCCCGTCGAACAAGCGCGGCCTCTACACCAGCTTCATCCAGGCCGGGGTGATCGGCGGCTTCCTGCTGAGCCTGATGGTCGTGCTGGTCTCCGAGGCGTTCGTCGACAAGGGCGATTGGGACGCCTGGGGCTGGCGCTTGCCGTTCCTCTTCTCGCTGCTGCTGCTGGCGGTATCGCTGTGGGTGCGGCTGAAGCTGAAGGAAAGTCCGATCTTCCAGGCGCTGAAGGAAGGCGGCGAGGTGTCGCGCAATCCGATCGGCGAGACCTTCTCCTCGCGCGGCAACGTCAAGCTGGTGCTGGTCGCGCTGTTCGGCATCGCCGCCGGGCTCACCGTGATCTGGTACACCGCCCAATTCCAGGCGATGTACTTCCTCCAGAACAGCCTCAGACTGTCGGATGTCTCGGCTCGGCTGATCATCGGCGCGGGCGCGTTGTTCAGCCTGTTCTGGTTCATCCTCTTCGGCTGGCTGTCGGATCGGATCGGGCGCAAGCCGCCGATCATCGTCGGCTATGTCCTGACGATGCTGCTGATCTTCCCGCTGTTCCACGGCATGGCGTCGCTCGGCAATCCCGCGCTCAAGACGGCGGAGCGCAACGCCCCGGTCGTCGTCAGCGGCAGCGACTGCACCTACAACCCCTTCGCCAAGAGCCAGGCGACCCCCTGCGGCCGGCTGCTCGATTCCCTGTCGCGCCAGGGGGTTGCCTACACCAAGGTGCCTGCCGCCGCGCCGGGCGCGGCGCCGAGCGTGACGATCGGCGGCCTGCCGGTCGACGCCAATGACGCGGCGGTGCTGACCGAGACGCTGAAGGATGCGGGCTATCCGCTCGACAAGATCACGCCCTCGCCGCTGCGCGGCGTCGGCATGGTGCTGATCATCATCGCCATCGGCTGCCTCTCCGGCATGACCTATGGCCCGACCGCGGCGCTGCTCGTCGAGCTGTTCCCGTCGCGCATCCGCTACACCTCGATGTCGATCCCCTATCATATCGGCACCGGCTATTTCGGCGGATTCCTGCCGTTCATCAGCCAGTTCATCGTCGCTCGCACCGGCGATCCCTTTGCCGGGCTGTGGTATACCGTGGGCGTCGTCGCCCTGGCCTTCGTCGTCGCGCTGATCTGGCTGCCGGAAACTTCCGGACGAGAGCTGGAATAGGGCCGAGCCCGGCGTCCCGCCGGGCATGACAGCGCGGCTATTTCCCTCTATCGGCCGGCTGTGGACGCCGCCGACACCCCGCTCAGGCTGACCATCGACGGCGAGGCGCTGGCTCATAACTGGCGGCTGCTGGCGCGGGCGAGCGGACGGGCGCGCTGTGGCGCGGCGGTCAAGGCCAATGGCTATGGGCTCGGCGCGCGACGCGCGGTCGACCGTCTCGCCGCGGCCGGTTGCCGCGACTTCTACGTCGCGACCTGGGCCGAGGCTGCGGCCCTTGCACCCTGGCCCGAAGGCCTGCGCCTGTCGGTCCTGCACGGCGTGCGCGACGAAGACATGCGCACTGCGCTCGCCGGCCCGGCCCGACCGGTGCTGTCGACCCCGCGCCAGGCACGGCGCTGGCGGGCGAGCGGCGGCGGCCCCTGCGATGCGATGGTCGATACCGGGATGAACCGGCTCGGCGTCACCGTCGACGAGGTCCGCAACGGCGTGCTCAACGGCCTCCACATCGACACGTTGATGAGCCATCTTGCCTGCGCCGACGAGGAATCGCCGAGCAATGCGATGCAGCTCGCCGCCTTTGCCGGCCTGCGCGAGCGTTTTCCGGCGACGACGATGAGCTTGGCGAACTCGGCCGGCATCGCGCTCGGCGAGGAGTATCACTTCGACCTCACCCGGCCGGGCCTGGCGATCTACGGCGGCATTCCGCGCGAGGAAATGGGCAGCTTCATCCGCCAGGTCGCGCGGATCGAGGCGCAGGTCGTCCAGCGCCGACAGGTCCCGGCCGGCGGGCGGGTCGGCTATGGCGGGACCTATGTCTGCCCGAAGGACACCGAGCTCGCGATCCTCAACATCGGCTATGCCGACGGCTATCTGCGCGCCTTTTCCGGCCGCGGCTTCGCCTTTGCCGGGAGCAAGCCGCTGCCGGTGGTCGGGCGGGTGTCGATGGACCTGACCGCGATCCGGGTCGACGACGTGCCCGAGATCGCCGAGGGCGATTGGCTGGAGATCGCTTTCGACCTGCGCTGGGCGTCGCAGGCGTCGGGCCTCTCGCAATATGAGTTGCTGACCACGCTTGGCCGCCGTTATCTGCGGCGGTGGACATGACCTGGGTCTCCTGGCTTCGGGTGGCAGCGATATTCGCGCCGATCGGCCGCTTCGTCATCAACGGCCTGGCCCTCGTCGGCCGGGTGACCTTGTTCGCCTTTCGCGCCCTGCTGCGCAGCTTCGCGCCGCCCTACTACCCCAGCCGGCTGGGCGAGCAGCTGATGCAGATCGGCTGGCTGTCGCTGCCGGTCGTCGGCCTGACCGCGATCTTCACCGGCGCGGCGCTGGCCCAGCAGATCTTCACCGGCGGCTCGCGGTTCAACGCCCAGTCGACCGTGCCGGCGATCGTCGTCATCGGCATGGTGCGTGAGCTCGGACCGGTGCTGGTCGGGCTGATGGTCTCGGGGCGCGTGACCTCGGCAATGGCGGCCGAGCTGGGGACGATGCGGGTGACCGAGCAGCTCGACGCGATGGCGACGCTCAGGACCGATCCCTATCGCTATCTGATCGCGCCGCGGATTTGGGCGGCGGTGATCGCGCTGCCGGTGCTGGTGCTGGTGGCCGACGCGATCGGCGTGTTCGGCAGCTATCTGCTCTCGACCGGCAAGCTCCACTTCAATGCGCAGAACTATCTCAGCATCTCGCGCCAGTTTCTCGAGACCGACGACATCGTCATGTCCGCGATCAAGGCCGGCGTGTTCGGCTTCATCATGGCGCTGATGGGCTGCTATTCCGGTTTCAACACCAAGGGCGGTGCGGTCGGAGTCGGCGCCTCGACGACGAACGCCGTGGTCTCATCCTTCGTCCTGATCCTGCTCGCCAATCTGCTCATCACCGTGATCGCTTTCGGATGAGCGCGCCGAAAATCCAGCTGACCGACGTCGCCAAGCGCTTTGGCCACAAGGTCGTGCTCGACGGGATCAGCCTTGCGATCGAGCCTGCGGAATCGGTGGCCATCATCGGCGGCTCGGGGACCGGCAAATCGGTTATGCTCAAATGCATCCTCGGCCTGCTCAAGCCCGAGCGTGGCTCGATCAAGGTCGACGGCGAGGAGCTGCTCGGCGCGCCGTCGCGTGAACGGGCCCGCATCGCCGCCAAGTTCGGCATGCTCTTCCAGGGAGGCGCGCTGTTCGATTCGATGCCGGTATGGCGCAACGTCACCTTCGCGCTGACCCAGGGCCGGACCACCGACACGGCGCGGATGCGCGACATCGCGCTGGAAAATCTCGAACACGTCGGCCTTGGCCGCGAGGTGCTCAACCTGCGCCCGTCAGAGCTGTCGGGCGGCATGCAGAAGCGCGTCGCGCTCGCCCGCGCGATCGCGCCGCGGCCGGAGATCATCTTCTTCGATGAGCCGACCACCGGCCTCGATCCGATCCGCGCGGATGTGATCAACGATCTGATCACGAGCCTGGTCGAAAATCTCGGGGTGACGGCGGTGACGATAACCCATGACATGGCCTCGGCACGCAAGATCGCCCACCGCGTCGCCATGCTCTACCAGGGCCGGATCATCTGGAGCGGGCCGCGCGACCGGCTGTACGATTCCGGCAATCCGTATGTCGACCAGTTCGTCCAGGGCCGCGCCGAGGGTCCGATCCAGGCGGTCGCGTCGGAGACCGAATGGGAAGATCCGGCCGACGAGATCTGAGCTGTCGCGCCGGCGCGTCAGGATAGCGCGTCGCGTTCCTGCGTTAGCCAGGCGGCGAGCGGTTCCCAGAGCGCTTTGCGGGCGCGTCCGCCGACGATCATCCCGACATGGCCCTGCTTCAGCGACATCTGCCGACCGATCCCCGCGGCGGTCGCCATCGGCACGATCCGATCGGTGGTCGAGACCACCTCCAGCACAGGGCAAGCGAGCGCTTGCGGATCGACGATGCGGTCGCCGACCCGCCATCGGCCGTTGCCCGGCTGGTCGTCGCGCATGAAGCCCTCGATCAGCTCGCGGCCGGCGGCGAGGGTGAGGGGCGGGCCGCTGTTGCTCCAGTCTTCCAGCAGGACGAAGGCGCGCGCAGCGTCGCTATCGGGGTCGAGTCGACCATAATCGGCATATTTGGACACGACCCGGCTCGGATCGAGCGTCCAGAAGGCGGCCTGCAGCAATTCCATCGGGAACAGGCCGAGCTGCTCGGCGACCGGCTGAGCGGCGCTCCAGAGCGCGTCGAGGTCGATCCTCGATTGGTCGGGGTAGCCGGAAAATTGCCAGGGTGCGGCGATCAGCGCGAGCCGATCGGCTGGGCGCAGCATCGCTGCAGCAAGCGCCATCGTTCCGCCCAGGCAATAACCGACCACGGCGGCCTCACCGCCGACGCTGTCGAGCAAGGAAAGGAGCATCGTCTCGACATGGCCGGCGACATCGAGCTCGCGTTCCGCTGCGGTCGCGCTGCCCCAGTCGACCAGAAGCGGACGCACGCCATGCTGCGCCAGCCAGCGCAGCATCGAGTTCGCTTCCGCAAGGTCGAGCACGTCGGGTGGATTGATCAGCGACGGCACGAAGACCGCCGGCCGGCCGCTGCCGCCATAATCCCGCAGAAGGGCGCGGCCCGCGCTGGCGGCGACGGGCATCTCCGCCGGTCGTGGCTGGCGCGGCGCCTCCTGATAGGCGCGCAATCCGGCGAGCGCGGCGGCGGCGAGTTCCGGGTCTCCAGCGCTTTCTTTTTGCAGCAGCGAGAGGAACAGGGTTAACGGCCGCGGGCCGTGTTGCGGTGCAGTATAAGTTGATGTTATGCTCGCATCCTTTCGTGCGGGATATGGGCGATGCGGGACTCCGGGAACAAGTCCGACACGGTAATCATCAAGAAATACGCGAACCGGCGGCTCTACAACACTGAAAGCTCAAGCTACATCACGCTCGAGCACCTCGCGGCGATGACGCGCGAGGGCAAGGATTTCAAGGTCATAGACGCCAAGAGCGGTGAGGACATCACCCATGCCGTGCTGACCCAGATCATCGTCGACGAAGAGACCCGCGGCCAGACCATGCTGCCGGTCAATTTTTTGCGGCAGCTCATTGCGCTCTACGGGGACTCGATGCAGGCGTTGGTGCCGCAATATCTCGAGGCGTCGATGGAGGCGTTCCGCCGCAATCAGACCCAGTTTCGAGATGCGATGGCGGGCGCCTTCGCCGGCGGCCCCTTCGCCGAGCTGGCCAAGCGCAACATGGAAATGTTCGAGAGCGCAGCAAGCGCGTTCAAGAATGCCACCGCCAAACCGGGGAGGCCGCCCGAGCCGCCCAAGAGCGAAGAGCGCGGCGACGAGCTCGCCGAGCTGAAGGCCAAGCTCGCCGAGCTCCAGGAGCAGATCGGCAAGCTGGGGCGGTAGGTCTCGGCGCGGGCTCGACGCGCGGACCAGTGTCCTTCGTCACCCCGGCCTTGAGTGTTTGGACCGGAGACAAGGCGAACGGGTGTTCGGAGACATGGTGATTGGCCGTCAGCCCTTCGGCTTGACGAACTTCAGCGTCATCCGGTCGCTCTCGCCGATCGCGAGATATTTGTCGCGATCCGTGTCGCCGCCGCGCAGCGTCGGCGGCAGCCGCCAGACCGGTCCGTCTGCCGGATCTTTCGGATTGGCATTGACCTCTGTCTCGCCGGCCAGCTTGAAGCCGGCTTGGGTGGCGAGGCGGATGACGGTCGAGCGCTTGAGATAGCCGCTGGTCTTCTCACTGGCGGCATCGCTGGTCTCCGGCAGCCGGTGATCCTCGATGCCGAGCGTGCCGCCGGGCTTGAGCGCGCGGAAGTAGAGGGCGAAGGCCTGCGCCGCCTGATCCTCGCCGGCCATCACCAGATTATGGACGTTGCGGAAGGTGACCAGCGCATCGGCGCTCCCGGCCGGCGCAAGATCGGCCGGCGCCTTTGGATCGAAGGTTACGGTCGTCGCCTTGTCGAAGCGGGCAGGGTCGCTGGCGAAGAGCTTCAGCGTCGCCTCGCGATATTTCGGATTGGCCTGGAGCGCGCCGATATAGCGGCCGCGATCGCGCAGCATCGGCGCGAGGATTTCCGCATAATAGCCGGCGCTCGGCCAGATCTCGACGACCGTCATCGTCGGCTTGATGCCGAAGAAGCGAAGCGTCGCCTCGGGATGGCGAAAACGGTCGCGCTCGACGAAGGCCGGCGTGCGTTTCGGGCTGGCGACCGCGCTGTGCAGCGCGTCAGCTGCCGGCCTCGCAGCGACCGGAGTGAGGGCGAAGGCGGCGATGAGGAGGGTGGTGCGGATCGACATGGCCGATAGCTGCACCGGCCTGCGCATCGGCGCAAGCCGGTAAGCCGCCGGCAGCCGACGGAACGAAGCGCTTAGAGGCAGGCCTCGAGGAAGGCCTGGTCGAAGCCGAACTGCTTGGCCTTGTCGAGCGTGTAGGGACGCAGGCCCATGGCGCGATACTCGCCGACGATGCGGCCGTCCGCGCTCTCGTCGAGATACTCGAACTTGAACAGCTCCTGGGTGACGATCACCGGGCCTTCCATGCCGATCACCTCGGTGATGTTGGTGACGCGGCGCGAACCATCACGGAGACGACGGACCTGGACGATCAGGTCGATCGAGTCCGAGATCTGGCGGCTGATCGCTTCCTTCGGAATCTTGATGTCGCCCATCAGCACCATGTTCTCCATACGCGCCAGCGCCTCGCGCGGGCTGTTGGAGTGGAGCGTACACATGGAGCCGTCGTGGCCGGTGTTCATGGCGGCAAGCATGTCGAAACACTCGGCGCCGCGAATCTCGCCCAGGATGATGCGGTCGGGACGCATACGCAACGCGTTGATGACAAGATCACGGATCGTGATCTGACCCTGTCCTTCGAGGTTGGCGGGCCGGGTTTCGAGCGGCAGCACGTGCGGCTGCTGCAGACGAAGCTCGGCCGCGTCCTCGATGGTGATGACGCGCTCGCCCGGGTCGATCATCTTCGACATGGCATTGAGCATCGTCGTCTTGCCCGAGCCGGTACCGCCCGAGATGATGACGTTGAAGCGGCAGGCGCCGGCGATCTTCAGCGCGGTCGCCATCTTCTCGTTCATCGAGCCGGTCTTGGCCATCATGTCGAGCGTGATCGGCTTGGCCGAAAACTTACGGATCGAGATGGCCGTGCCCTTGAGGCTCAGCGGCGGGACGATGACGTTGACGCGGCTGCCGTCGGCGAGACGGGCGTCGGCGAGCGGCGTGGTCTGGTCGACGCGGCGGCCGACCCGATTCACGATCCGCTGGGCGATCTGGAACAGATGCTCCTCGTCGCGGAACTGGATCTGGGCGAGCTCGAGCTTGCCCTTGCGCTCGATGTAGGTCTGGTCCGGACCGTTGACCATGATGTCGTTGATGTTCGGATCGGACAGCAGCTCTTCGAGCGGCCCGAGGCCGAGCAGCTCGTCGATCAGCACCTTTTCCAGCGCGAACTGCTCGCGGCGGTTGAGGGTCAGCTTGAGGTCGGCGAGCACCTCGCCGATGATCGGCCGGAATTCTTCGGCCAGCTCATCCTTGTTGAGCGTCGCGGCGGCTTCCGGATCGACGCGCTCGAGCAGGCGGGGAAGAACCTGTTCCTTGATCTTGTGGACCGAGGCCTCGAAGCCCTCGCCGCGCGAGGAGCCGGCTTCCGCCGGAGCAGCCTCGCGGCTGGCGAGGCGGGCCATCGCATCGGCCGTGGAGGGTGCTTCGACTGCGGCTGTCGCCGGATCGACCGGCGGGGGCGCCTGATCGATCGGTGGAAATTGCGGAGCCTCGTCCGGGGCGCCGCCCTGCATGGGCCGCGCCACACCGAAACCAGCAGGACGTCCACCCCCGGCGCCACCACTGCGTCGACCGAATGCGCTCATCGTACTTATGCCCTTCCGCGCGAATATCGGCGGGATAGGTACGGGCTAAGCTTTTACAATTGGCTAACCGCAGGGAAAGTTTGTGTCAGTCGGTCTCGGCGGCGGCAGCGTCGGTTTGCTCGGCGAGAACCGTCAGGCCGGCGGCATTAACCTCCGCGAAACCACTTTCGATGCGGATTCGCTCAGGCGCGGCGCCGGCGGTGGGGAAGACCAACAGATCGCCGGGCCGGATCACCGCCATCACCGGGGCATGGCCGGCGAGGACGCCGAAATCGCCCTCGGTGCCCGGTACGGTGACCATATGGACATCCTCCGAGCGGACCAGCCGCTCGGGGGTGACCAGCTCGAAGTGGAGATCGGCCATATTAGGCCGCCTCGGCCATCTTCTGCGCCTTGGCGACCGCCTCTTCGATGCCGCCGACCATGTAGAAGGCGGCCTCGGGAAGGTGGTCGTACTCGCCGGCGACGATCGCCTTGAAGCTCTTCACCGTGTCCTCGATGGCAACGAACTTGCCGGGGATGCCGGTGAACACCTCGGCGACGTGGAAGGGCTGGCTGAGGAAGCGCTGGATCTTGCGGGCGCGCTGGACGACCAGCTTATCCTCTTCCGACAGCTCGTCCATGCCGAGGATGGCGATGATGTCCTGCAGCGACTTGTAGCGCTGGAGCAGCGACTGCACCGCGCGGGCGGTGTCGTAATGCTCCTGGCCGACGACGCGCGGCTCGAGCACGCGGCTGGTCGAATCGAGCGGATCGACCGCCGGATAGATGCCCAGCTCGGAGATCGCGCGGCTGAGCACGGTGGTCGCGTCGAGGTGGGCGAAGGACGTCGCCGGGGCCGGGTCGGTCAAGTCGTCCGCGGGCACGTAGATCGCCTGCACCGAGGTGATCGAGCCCTTGTTGGTCGAGGTGATCCGCTCCTGCAGCGCGCCCATGTCGGTCGCCAGCGTCGGCTGATAGCCCACCGCCGAGGGAATACGGCCGAGCAGCGCCGACACTTCCGAGCCCGCCTGGGTGAAGCGGAAGATGTTGTCGACGAAGAACAGCACGTCCTGGCCCTCCTGGTCGCGGAAATATTCCGCGATGGTCAGGCCCGAGAGCGCGACGCGGGCGCGGGCGCCCGGCGGCTCGTTCATCTGGCCGAACACCAGCGCCACCTTCGAGCCCTCGGGGGTCGGGTTGCCGTCCGCGTCCTTGGCGATGACACCCGCATCGAGGAACTCGTGATAGAGGTCGTTGCCCTCGCGGGTCCGCTCGCCGACGCCGGCGAACACCGAGGTGCCGCCATGGCCCTTGGCGATGTTGTTGATCAGCTCCTGGATCAGCACGGTCTTGCCGACGCCGGCGCCGCCGAACAGGCCGATCTTGCCGCCCTTGGCATAGGGCGCGAGCAGGTCGACGACCTTGATGCCGGTGACCAGGATCGACGTCTCGGTCGCCTGGTCGACGAATTCCGGCGCTTCGGCATGGATCGGCGCCGAGGCGGTCGCACCGACCGGGCCGCGCTCGTCGATCGGCTCGCCGATGACGTTCAAAATGCGGCCGAGCGTCTGCGGGCCGACCGGCACGCGGATCTGGCTGCCGGTGTCGGTCACTTCCTGGCCGCGGGTGACGCCGTCGGTGGTGTCCATCGCGATCGTGCGGACGGTGTTCTCGCCGAGATGCTGGGCGACCTCGAGCACCAGGCGGCGGCCTTCGACGCTGGTCTCGAGCGCCGAGAGGATCGCCGGCAGCGTCTCGTCGAAGGCGACGTCGACGACGGCGCCGATGACCTGGCTGACGCGGCCGACGTTGTTGGTGGTGGGGGCGGTTGCCATGTGCTTATTCCTCTACAGGGCTTCGGCGCCGGAGATGATCTCGACGAGCTCGGTGGTGATCGCGGCCTGCCGCGTGCGATTGTACTGAATGGTGAGACGGTTGATCATGTCGCCGGCATTGCGGGTGGCATTGTCCATCGCCGTCATCCGCGACCCCTGCTCGGAGGCGGCGTTCTCCAGCATCGCGCGGAACAGCTGGATGGCGATGTTGCGCGGCAGCAGCGCCGAGAGGATCTCATCCTCGTCGGGCTCGTAGTCGACCGCGGTGGCGGCCGCTGCCGCACCGGCCTCGACACTCTCGCCGAGCGGGACAGGAATGATCTGCTGCTCGGTCGGGTCCTGGACGAGGGCCGACTGAAACCGCGAGTAATAGAGCCAAGCGACGTCGAACTCGCCCTCGGCGAAGCGGCGGATGAGATCGTCGGCGACCTCCTGGGCATCGCTGAAGGCCACATTCTTGATGTGGCTCTGATCGACGAAGTGAGCGGTCTTGCCCGGATAGAAGCGGTTCAGCGGCGCGCGGCCCTTGCGGCCGATCACGTAGAATTTGACCTGCTTGCCCGCGGCGATCAGCTCATCGGCGCGGCGTCGGGCGGCGCGGACGATGTTGGTGTTGAACGCGCCGGCAAGGCCGCGCTCGGAGGTGGCGACGACCAGCAGATGAACGTCCTGCTTGCCGGTCCCGGCGAGCAGCTTCGGACTGTCCGGCCCAACCGTGACCTTCGACGCCAGGCTCGCCATCACCGCCGCCAGCCGTTGGGCATAGGGGCGGCCGGCCTCGGCCGCCGCCTGGGCACGGCGCAGCTTGGCGGCAGCGACCATCTTCATCGCCTTGGTGATCTTCTGGGTCGATTTGACCGAGGCGATGCGGATTTTCAGGCTTTTGAGGCTGGCCACGTCCTAATCCCCGTCAGGCGAAGGACTTCACGAACTGATCGAGCGTACCCTTGAGCTGGTCGCGGGTATCGTCGGCCAGGTCGCGGCTGTCGCGGATCGACGCGAGGATGCCGGCATGGTTCTGCCGCACCTCGGCGAGTAGCGCGCCCTCGAACCGGGTCACATCGGCGACCGCGATGCTGTCGAGATAGCCGTTCACGCCGGCGAAGATCGACACCACCTGCTCCTCGAATGGCAGCGGGTTGAACTGCGGCTGCTTGAGCAGCTCGGTCAGGCGCGCGCCGCGATTGAGCAGGCGCTGGGTCGATGCGTCGAGGTCGGAGCCGAACTGGGCGAAGGCTGCCATCTCGCGATACTGCGCCAGCTCCAGCTTGATCGAGCCCGCGACCTTCTTCATCGCCTTGGTCTGCGCCGAGGAGCCGACGCGGCTGACCGACAGGCCGACGTTAATCGCCGGGCGGATGCCCTGGTAGAACAGATCGGTCTCGAGGAAGATCTGGCCGTCGGTGATCGAGATGACGTTGGTCGGAATATAGGCCGAGACGTCGCCGGCCTGGGTTTCGATGATCGGCAGCGCGGTCAGCGAGCCCGAGCCATTGGCGTCGTTCATCTTGGCGGCGCGCTCGAGCAGCCGGCTGTGGAGGTAGAACACGTCGCCCGGATAGGCTTCGCGGCCCGGCGGCCGGCGCAGCAGCAGCGACATCTGGCGATAGGCGACCGCCTGCTTGGAAAGATCGTCGTAGACGATCACGGCGTGCATGCCGTTGTCGCGGAAATACTCGCCCATCGTGCAGCCGGTGTAGGGCGCGAGGAACTGCAGCGGCGCCGGCTCCGAAGCGGTCGCGGCGACGACGATGGAATACTCCATCGCGCCGTTCTCTTCGAGCTGGCGAACGATCTGGGCGACGGTCGAGCGCTTCTGACCGATCGCGACATAGATGCAGTAGAGCTTCTGCTTCTCGTCGTCGCCGGCGTTGATCTTGCGCTGGTTGATGAACGTGTCGATCGCGACCGCGGTCTTGCCGGTCTGGCGGTCGCCGATGATCAGCTCGCGCTGGCCGCGGCCGACCGGGACGAGCGCGTCCAGCGCCTTGAGGCCGGTCTGAACCGGCTCGTGAACCGAGCGGCGCGGGATGATGCCGGGCGCCTTGACCTCGACGCGGCGGCGCTCGCTGCTCTCGATCGGGCCCTTGCCGTCGATCGGATTGCCGAGGCCGTCGACGACCCGGCCGAGCAGGCCCTTGCCGACGGGCACGTCGACGATCGTGCCGGTGCGCTTGACGGTGTCGCCTTCCTTGATCTCCGAGTCCGTGCCGAAGATCACCGCGCCGACGTTGTCGGCTTCGAGGTTGAGGGCCATGCCCTTCACCCCGTTGGAGAACTCGATCATCTCGCCGGCCTGGACATTGTCGAGGCCGTGGATGCGGGCGATACCGTCACCGACCGAGAGGACCTGGCCGATCTCCGAGACCTCGGCCTCGGTGCCGAAATTGGCGATCTGGTCGCGGATGACCTTGGAGATTTCTGCGGCGCGGATGTCCATGTTCAGCCTTTCATCGCGTGCGCGAGGGTGTTGAGCTTGGTGCGGATCGAACCGTCGATCATCTGGCTGCCGATCTGCACGATCAGCCCGCCGAGGATCGCGGGATCGACCTTGGTTTCGATGGCGACGTCACGGCCGATCCGGGCGCGCAGCCGCGTCCTGAGCGAGGCGAGCTGGTCGGCATCGAGCGGATGGGCCGAGGTGACCTGGGCGGTCTCCTCGCCGCGATGGTGGGCGAGCAGCTGATTGAAGCCCGCCAGCATGCCCTCCAGCGCGGCGAGCCGGCGGTTGCGGGCGACGACGCCGAGGAAGCGGGCGGTGGTGTCGTCGACCGCGAGCGATCGGCCGACCGCCTCGATCGCGCCCTCGGCCTGCTGGCGCGACAGCACCGGATTGCGGATCAGGGCCTGGAGATCGTCGGATCCGGCAAGCGCGCCCTGGAGTTTGGCGACAGACGCGGCGACGGCGTCCAGTTGCTTGTTGTCGCGGGCCTGCTCGAACAGCGCAGTGGCGTAACGTCCCGCCAAACCTGCCTGAATGCCGCCGGATGTACTCACGCGCCCTGTTTCCTCCAGATCGGAAGCGACCATTGCAAAAAAGGGGCGGCCTCTAGGGCGCCCCCGGAGCGGTCGCGCGCCTGCTAGCAAAGCATATTGTGCGATGCAAGGTGGCGGTGTCCGAATCCCGCCAATCCGGTCGCCTCGGCAAAATCAGACGAAACTATAGGGGTCTACGTCGACCGCGACGCGCACCGAGCGCGGCCATTCCAGCGCGCCCAGCCAGGTCCGAATCACGTCCTGGACGTCGAGCTGGCGGCGGGCATGGACCAGCAGCCGCTGGCGATGGCGACCGCGGAGCATGGCGAGCGGGGCGGGGGCGGGGCCGAACACCGCCATGCCCTCGACGCTTGGCGCCGAGCGGCCGATCATCCGCGCCGTGGATGCGGCCTCGGCCAGATCCTCGGAGGAGACGATAATCGCCGCCAGCCGGCCGAACGGCGGCATGCCGGCCTCGCGCCGCGCCTCGGTCTCGGCGGCGTAGAACCCCTCGGCATCGCCGGCGACCAGGGCTCGGATCACCGGGGCGTTCGGCTCGCGGGTCTGGATCAGAACGCGGCCGGGCTTGGCGCCGCGGCCGGCGCGGCCGGCGACCTGGGCGATCTGCTGGAAACTGCGCTCGGCGGCTCTCAGGTCGCCGCCGGTCAGGCCGAGGTCGGCGTCGACCACGCCGACCAGGGTCAGCTCCGGGAAGTGATAGCCCTTGGTGACGAGCTGGGTGCCGACGACGATGTCGATCTCGCCGTCCTCCATCCGGCCGACGAACTCGGCGGCGCGGGCCGGCGACCAGATCGTGTCCGAGGTGACGATGACGGTTCGCGCGTCGGGCAGCAACGCGGCGATCTCGTCGGCGATCCGCTCGACCCCTGGCCCGCAGGCGACCAGCGCATCCTCGGTCTCACAGGCCGGGCATCGCCGCGGCACCGGCATGACATGGCCGCAATGATGGCAGGCGAGCCGCGAGGTCAGACGGTGCTCGACCATCCAGGCGGTGCAATTCGGGCATTGAAAGCGATGACCGCAGGCGCGGCACAGGGTCAGCGGCGCATAGCCGCGGCGATTGAGGAACAGCAGCACCTGCTCGCCTCGTTCGATCGTCTCCTCGACCGCCGCGAGCAGGGTGGGGGCGAGCCAGCGGCCGCGCGGCGGCGGATCGGCGAGCAGGTCGACAGCGGCGATGTCGGGCATCTGCGCGCCGCCATGGCGGGTCGGCAGCTTGAGCTCGGCGTAGCGGCCGGCAGTGACCTGGGCGCGGGTCTCGATTGCCGGGGTCGCCGAGGCGAGGACGATCGGCAGCCTTTCGAACTGCGCGCGCATCACCGCGACATCGCGCGCGTGATACATGACGCCGTCTTCCTGCTTGAAGCTCGCCTCATGCGCCTCGTCGACGACGATCAGGCCGAGGTTCGCATAGGGCAGGAACAGCGCCGAGCGCGCGCCCACGACGACCTTTGCCTCGCCAGTGACGATCGCCCGCCAGGCATGGCGCCGCTGTGTCTGGCGCAAATCGCTGTGCCAGGCGACCGGGGCGCAGCCGAAGCGCGCCGAGAAGCGGCGCAGGAAGGGCTCGGTCAGCGCGATCTCGGGGAGCAGGACGAGGGTCTGCTTGCCCATGCGCAAGGCTGCTGCGACCGCCTCGAAATAGACTTCGGTCTTGCCCGAGCCGGTGACGCCGTCGAGCAGGAAGGTATTGAACCCGCCCTGGCCGACCGCCTCAACCAGCGCGGCAGCGGCCGCGCCCTGCTCGGCCGACAGCGCGGGCGGCGCGTGGTCCGGATCGGGATAGGGGAAGGGGTCGTCGATGCTGACCTCGATCGCCTCGATCGCGCCGGCATTGACCAGCCCGCGGATGACGCCGTCGGAGACTCCGGCGATCATCGCCAGCTCGCGGATCAGCCCCTGGCGGTCGCCGAGCCGCTCCAGCGCCTGGGTCCGCTGCGGCGTCATCCGGTCAGGGATAAGGCCGGTCGGGCGATATTCGATCACCGTCCGCCCGCCGTCGAGCGCGCTGGCCGAGGCGAGCGCCATGCGCAGCACCGCGGCCGGCGGCGCGAGATAATAGTCCGCGGTCCATTCGATCAGCCGGCGCAGCGGGGCCTGCAGCGGCGGGATGTCATAGACCCCGGCGAGCGGCCGCAGCCGGTTGTCGCCGACCTCGGCGTCCGACGGCATATGGTCCGGTTCCCAAACGACGCCGGTCAGCTGGCGGGGACCGAGCGGGGCGAGCACGACGCTGCCCGGCTCGACCGGCTGATCGCGCTCGACGCGATAGTCGAGCGGGCCGATGGCGCTGTTCAGGAGGAGGACGCGGGCGCGCTTCATCTGGGCGCTAGTTAGGAGCTAACGCGGCGTTTCGGAACCGCTATAGCGGGCAGGCGACTCGCGAGGCCGGAGCTGCCCCATGAAATTCTTCGTCGACACCGCCGATACCAAGGACATCGCCGAGCTTGCCGCCACCGGCCTGCTCGACGGGGTGACGACCAATCCCTCGCTGATCCACAAATCCGGCCGCAAATTCCTCGAGGTCGTCGCCGAGATCTGCGGCATCGTCGACGGACCCGTCTCCGCCGAGGTGGTCGCACTCGACTATGAGGGGATGATCCGCGAGGCCGAGATCGTCCGCAAGATCGCCGACAACATCGCGGTCAAGCTGCCGCTGACGATCGACGGGCTGAAGGCGTGCAAGACGCTGACCGGCGACGGCACGATGGTCAACGTCACCCTGTGCTTTTCGGCCAATCAGGCGCTGCTCGCGGCCAAGGCCGGGGCGAGCTTCGTCTCGCCCTTCGTCGGCCGGCATGACGACGTCAGCTTCGACGGCATGGCGCTGATCGAGGACATCCGCACGATCTACGACAATTATGCCTTCGCCACGGAAATCCTCGTCGCCAGCGTGCGCCATCCGATCCACATCCTCCAGGCGGCGAAGATCGGCGCCGATGTGATGACCGCGCCGCCGGCGGTGATCCGCCAGCTGTTCAACCACCCGCTGACCGAGAAGGGCATCGCCTCTTTCCTCGCCGATTGGGAGAAGACCGGCCAGACGATCGTTTAGCGGGGCAAGGGAGAAGGGGATGTTCGTCGCGGTCTACTGGTGGCGCGTCCATCCCGGCAAGGAAGAGCAGTTCCGCCGCGCCTGGCGCCGTGGCACCGAGCTGATCACCCAGAAATACGGCAGCCTCGGCTCGCGGCTGCACCAGGACGCCGACGGCCGCTTCGTCGGCTACGCCGAATGGCCCGACGAGGCGACCTGGCGGAAGGCATTCGACCAGAAGATGGTCTACGACGAGCCCGAGACCCGCGCCGCCTTCGTCGATGCGATCCGCGAAGTGCCGGCCGATGCGGATCCGATCTTCACGATGACGGTGACGGACGACCTGCTGCTGCGGTCGCTCAACCAAGACTCCCCTCCCTTTTCTAGGGAGGGGTGAGGGGGGTGGGTATCGCCGCGGTACGCGGCGGCCGATAATCCTGGGTGTGAGCACAGTCCAAATCAGCATGGCGCTGTCGCGCCTACCCACCCCTAGCCCCTCCCTAAAAGAGGGAGGGGAATGATCAGCACGACATCGCGTTGGCGATGCCTCGCGGTTCAGGCCGGAGCAAATTGCTTTCCGGCAGATGAGTCCTCTATCTGGGGCCATAGACATCGGGGGTAGCACGAGCGGCGCCTGACCGGCCGCGAGGAGAGGTTATGAATTACGACGAGAGCTTCGACTTCGTGATCGTCGGCAGCGGCGCCGCTTCGGTTCCGGCCGCGCTGCTCGCGCAGTCGCTCGGCAAGACCGCGGTGATCCTGGAGAAGCAGGACAAGTTCGGCGGCTCGACCGCCTATTCCGGCGGCGTGCTGTGGATTCCGAACAGCCCGCTGCACGGCTCGGACGACAGCGAGGAGGCCGGCCGCACCTATCTCGATGCGGTGATCGCCGCGACCGGCGATCCCGGCAAAGCCTCGCCGCGGGCCAAGCGCGAGATGTTTCTCAAGGAAGGGCCGAAGTCGATCCAGTTCCTGCTCGACAAGGGCGTGAAGCTGATCCGCGTCTTCTGGCCGGACTATTATTCGAACCTGCCGGGCGGCCATGAATATGGCCGGTCGCTGATGGCCGAGCTGTTCAACATCAACGAGCTCGGCGAGTGGAAGGACAAGGTCGGCTTCTTCTGGGGCTTCCCGCGGATGCCGGTGAACAGCTGGGAGTTCGTCTATCTGACGCTTGCCAAGCGCACCTGGCGCGGCCGCTGGTCCGGGCTCGGCCTTTATGCCCGCATGCTGAAGGACAAGCTGACCGGAACGCAAACCGTCGGTTCCGGCCAGGCCGTCCAGGGCCGCCTGCTGCAGGCCGCGCTGAAGAACAACGTGCCGATCCGGCTCGAAAACAAGATGGTCGACATCCTCACCGAGAACGGCAAGGTCACTGGCGTGAAGGTCGAGACGCCTGAGGGCACCAAGACCATCGAGGCGCGGCGCGGCGTGCTGCTCAACACCGGCGGCTTCTCGCACAACCTCGAGATGCGTCAGGAATTCCAGCCGAAGCCGGCATCGACCGCCTGGACGCAGTCCAATCCCGGCGACACCGGCGAGGGGATCCAGATCGCCCGCAAGCTCGGCGCCGACATCGACCTGATGAACGAGGCGTGGTGGACGCCGGGCTCGCTGATGCCCGACGGCAGCTATGCCGGCTTCCACGTGCCCGGCGAGGCCGGCAAGCCCGGCATCATCATCGTCAACAAGAAGGGCCGGCGCGTCGCCAATGAGGCGGGCGCCTATATGGAGTTCGGCCAACGCATGTTCGCCGATGCCGAAAATTCGGTGCCCTGCTATGCGATCATCTCGGCGCAGGCGCTCGATCGCTATACCTGGAGCGCGATCCGGCCCGGCGGCGCGACCGTCGAGCAGATGACGGCCAATGGCTATCTCACCAAGGGCGAGACGCTGCGCGAGATCGCCGAGAAGATGGGGATCGATCCGGCCGGGCTCGAGGACGAGGTCTCGAGGTTCAACCGCTTTGCCGAGAAGGGTGTCGACGAGGATTTCGGCCGCGGCGGCAGCGCCTTCAGTCGCGCCTTCGGCGATCCGACCAACAAGCCCAATCCATCGCTCGGCAAGTTCGGCAAAGGGCCGTTCTACTCGGTCAAGATCTGGCCGCTCGACGTCGGCACCTCGGGCGGTCTCGTCACCGACGAATATGCCCGGGTGTTGAAGGAAGACGGCTCGGTGATCGAGGGCTTGTACGCGACCGGCAATGCGACTGCGCCGGTGGTGGCGCGCGCCTACCCGGGCGCGGGCGCGAGCATCGGCGGGTCGGTGACGTTCGGCTATGTCGCGGCGAAACACGCGCTGGGCGCGAATTAAGGACGGCGCGTGCCGCCAAACCCCTCCTTTCGTCATTCCTGCGAAAGCAGGAATCCCGCTATCTTTTCGCCGACGCCGTGCGTGCCGCCCTCATCCCTAAGGCAGCGGGATTCCTGCTTTCGCAGGAATGACGAGAGAATGGACGCGCGCGGGTAACTAACTCCCCGTGTAATTGCCCTTGCGCTTTTCCATGAAGGCGGTCGTCGCCTCGATGAAGTCGTTCGACTGCATCGTGAACGTCTCATAGGCGAGCGAGGTTTCGAAGGCCGACTGCGTCATCTGCTTCAGCGCCACGTTCAAGGCCATCTTCGTATAGTTGACCGCGAGCGGCGGCAGGTCGCGCAGCTTCTCGGCCATCGCCTGGACATGCGCGTCGAGCTCGGCGTCGGGCAGGCAGCGGTTGACCAGGCCGATCTCGGCGGCGACCGGGCCGGGGATCGGCGTGCCGGTCATGAGATATTCCTTGGCGCGGTGGATGCCGATCGCCAGCGGCCAGAGCAGCACGCCGCCGTCGCCCGCGACCATGCCGGCCGTCACGTGACTGTCACACAGCCGCGCGGTCTCGGAGACGAACACCATGTCGCAGGCCATGGCGAGATTGACGCCCATGCCATAGGCGGGGCCGCGCACCTTCGCGAGCACCGGCTTCTCGCATTCGAGGATGCCCAGGACATGCTTCTTGGCGACGCGGGTGACCGGATTGACGACGTTGCGCGGCTTCACATCGCTGGTGAACTCGGCGTTGAGGGCCTTGAGATCCGCACCCGAGCAGAAGGCGTCGCCCTCGCCGGTGAAGATGATCACGCTGACCTCGGGATCGAGCCAAAGATCGTCCCAGATCGTCGCCAGCTCGGCGTTCATCACCGGCGTGACCGCATTCTTGCGCCCCGGGTTGGACAGGGTCAGCGTCATGATCCGGTCGCGCAGGTCGAGCTTCAGTTCCTTGTACTTCGAATAATCGACCGTCGGCTTGTCGTGCATCATCGTCTTTGTCCCTGTCGCGTTTACGCCAGCTCGTAGTCTTCGAGCTTGGGCTTGACCATCTCGTCGATGAACAGCTCGTAGCTCCACGGCCACATCAGCGGCACGCCGTCCTTGTCGAGGTACCAGCTGATGCAGCCCGTGGCGAAGATCGTCGTCTTCGCCGCTTCGATCCGACGCTGCTCGTAATCGCTGGCCGCCGCATTGCTGGCGGCGATTTCCTTCGCCTTGCCACTGCGCAGCAGATCGACCAGCTGGTCGATATAGCCCCATTGCTTCTCGGCGACGTCGATCAGCGCGAAATTGCCGATCGGCGCGGCCGGCCCGTTGATCATGAAGAAATTGGGGAAGTCGGGCACGCTGATCGAATAATAGGCCTGCGGGCGATCTTCCCAGGCATCGTCGAGCGAGCGGCCGTTGCGGCCGATCACTTCGGTCGGGCGGATGAAGCGGTCGGTCTTGAAGCCGGTCGCCAACACCAGCACGTCGAGCTCGTGGAAGCTGCCGTCGGCCATGCGCACGCCGTTCGGTTCGACCCGCGCGATCGCCTTGGTCTCGAGCGTGGCGTGCGGCTTCTGGATCTCCTCATAATAATTTGGCGAGATGATCAACCGCCGGCAGCCGGCGCGGTAACCCGGGCGCAGCTTCTCGCGCAGCTCGGGGTCGGAAACCTTGTCCTCGAGATTCTTGGCGGCGAGATCCTCGATCATCTTCATCTGCGGCGAATCCGGATCGAGCACTGCGCGGTTGTATTCGGCGAGGAAAGTCCAGAACTCGCCGTGCAACCGGATCTCCTTCAGCTTCTCCGGATGGGCGCGGAAGTCGGCGCGCTCCTCGGGTGTATAGGCGAAATCCTCGGTCGCCATGATCCACTGCGCGGAGCGTTGGAACTGGACGATCTTCGACACCTTTGGCGTGATCGCGGCGACGATCTGCACGCCGGTCGAGCCATTGCCGATGATGCCGACGCGCTTGCCCTCGAGCGACACGCTGTCGTCCCAGCGAGCGGTGTGGAAGCAAGGGCCCTTGAAGCTGTCGAGGCCCTCGATGTCGGGATAGCGCGGGTGATGCAGCACGCCGGCGGCGACGATCACCACATCGGCGACGTCCTTGAAGCCATCGAACGTCTCGAGATGCCAGCGGCCGTCCTGATAGCGGCAGCTGACCACCTCGGCGTTGAACTTGATGTGCGAGCTGACGGCGTATTCATCGGCGATGCGCTGGAAATAGCCTTTGATCTCGGGACCGGCGGCGAAGAAGCGGCTCCAGTCGGGATTGGGTGCGAAGGTATAGGTGTAGACGTGCGAGGGCACGTCGCATGTGAGACCCGGATAGCGGTTCTCGCGCCAGGTGCCGCCGACGCTGTCGCCCTTCTCGTAGATCGTATAGTCGGTCTCGCCGCGCTCGTTGAGCTTGATGCCGGCGAGGATGCCGGCCATGCCCGCGCCGATGATCGCGTAGCGCAGATGGCGCCCTGCGGGGTTGTCGCTGTCGGCCATGGTCGTGATCCTCTTGGTCTATCTCGGTCAGCCGGCCGTGGCGGCCGGTCATCCCCCCCGGTTCCTGCCACCAAGGGCAGGCGGCTTCAACCGAGGCGGCCGGAGATTCCGCTTTCCCCTGTCGCGGGCCAGGGGCTACCTCGCGGCCATCGAATGGAGAGGTACTTATGAGCGGGTCGCGATTCGACGGTCGGGTGGCGGTCATCACCGGCGGCGCCTCGGGCATCGGCGAGGCGACCGCCCGCCTGTTCCACCGCGAGGGCGCCAGGCTGGTCATCGCCGACCGCGATGCCGCCCGCGGCGAGGCGCTGATCGCTGAGCTGGGCGCCGACCGCGCGATCTTCGTCCAGTGCGATGTCGGCGTCCGCGCCGAGGTCGAGGGCGTCATCGCCCGCGCCATCGCGCAGTTCGGCCGGATCGACATCCTGTTCAACAACGCCGGGGTCAGCTGCTACGGCAACGCCATCGAGCTCGACCCCGATCAATGGGACCGCACCATCGCGGTCGACCTCAGCTCGGTGTTCTATGCCTGCCATGCCGCGCTGCCGCATATGGTCAAGCAGGGCAAGGGGGCGATCATCAGCACCTCCTCGACCGCCGGCCTGCGCGGCGATCTCAGGCTGGCGGCGTACAACACCGCCAAGGCCGGGGTGATCAACTTCATGCGCGCTGTCGCGGTCGATCACGGACGCGACGGGATTCGCGCCAACACACTGGTGCCCGGGCTGACGGCGACGCCGCTGACCGCCGTGATCGACGATTTCCCCGGCATGGCGCAGGCGTGGAACGATCTCATCCCGGCGGGCCGCTTCGGCCAGCCCGAGGAGCTTGCCGAAGTCGTCGCCTTTCTCGCCTCGGACGCCGCTTCCTACGTCAACGGCGTGGCGATGGCGGTCGACGGCGGGCTCAGCGCCTCGAACGGCACGCCCGACATCTCCAAATTCGGCAATATGGCGCGCGGCAACGACCCGGAGGCCCTATGAGCGACATCCAGCCTTTCCATCTGTCGGTGCCGCAGGCGCGGCTCGACGATCTGCGCGAGCGGCTGTCGCGCACCCGCTGGCCGGAGCCGGAGACGGTCGACGACTGGTCGCAGGGCGTGCCGATCAAGGCGATGCGTGCGCTGGTTGATTACTGGCGCGACTCCTATGACTGGCGGCGCTGCGAGGCGCAGCTCAACGGCTGGAACCAGTTCAAGACCGAAATCGACGGGCTCGGAATCCATTTCCTGCACATCAAATCGCCCGAGCCCAATGCGCTGCCGATGATCATGACGCACGGCTGGCCGGGCTCGGTGATCGAGTTCAACAAGGTGATTGGTCCGCTGAGCGATCCCGTCGCCCATGGCGGCAAGGCCGAGGATGCCTTTCACCTCGTGATCCCGTCGCTGCCCGGCTACGGTTTCTCCGACAAGCCTAGCCGTACGGGCTGGAACGTCGAGCGCACCGGCCAGGCCTGGATCAAGCTGATGCAGAAGCTCGGCTATGGCGCACATTGGGCAGCCGAGGGCGGCGACTGGGGCGCAGGCGTCACCGCTGCGCTCGCCCAGGGCAAGCCCGCGGGCCTCGTCGGCATTCATATGAACGTCGCCTTTCTCCGCCCGCCCATCGAGGAGGGCAATTTCACAGCCGAGGAAGAGAAGATCCTCGCCGACATGAAGCACTACACCGACTGGCTCAGCGGCTATGCCGTCGAGCAGTCGACCCGGCCGCAGACCATCGGCTATTCGCTGGTCGACTCGCCCGTCGGCCAGGCCTCATGGATCTACGAGAAATTCTATGACTGGACCGACCATGAGGGATCGCCGGAGACGGTTCTGACCCGGGACGAGATGCTCGACAACATCATGCTCTACTGGCTGTCGGAGGCGGGCGCTTCTTCGGCGCGGATGTACTGGGAAAGCCTGACCCGCTTGCCGCACGGTGTGGTCGACGTGCCGGCGGGCATCTCGATCTTCCCGCGCGAGATGTTCCGTGCCTCGCGCCGCTGGACCGAGAGATTTTATCCGCAGCTGGTGCATTTCAATGTATTGGAGAAGGGCGGCCACTTCGCGGCCTTCGAGCAGCCGGAGATTTTCGTCGACGAGGTGCGCAAGACCTTCGCGACGCTGCGTTGATCAAAGCCGACGGAAGTTCGGTGAGAGGAGAGAGACATGCCAGAGGTCAAGCCGTCGATCTGCCGGATATGCACCTCGCTGTGTCCGCTCGAGGTGACCGTCGAGGACGACGGGACGATCGGCAAGGTGACCGGCAACCGCTCATCGCCGATCTTCAACGGCTATACCTGCGTCAAGGGCCGGGCGCTCGATCAGTTGCACAATGATCCACGCCGGCTGACGCATCATTTGAAGCGCCAGCCCGACGGCAGCTTCGCGCGGATCAGCGCCGAGGATCTCGTCGCCGAGATCACCGCGAAGGTGCAGAAGATTCTTGCCGAGAACGGACCGCGCGCGATTGCCGGCTTCCTCGGCAGCCCGAGCATCGAGCAGCCGGCAAGTGGCCCGCTGATCATCGCCTTCCTCCAGGCGATCGGATCGCCGATGTTCTTCACCAGCGCGACGCTCGACCAGCCCGGGCGCGCGGTCGGCGATGCGCTGCACGGCGTCTGGCAGGGCGGCCGCACGCGCACCGAGGATTGGGACGTCTTTCTGCTGATCGGCTCCAACCCGATCGTCTCGAAATCCTATTTCTCGCAGAACCCCGGCGCGCATCTGAAGAAGGTGCTCGAGAACGGCACCAAGCTGATCGTCATCGATCCGCGCAAAAGCGAGACCGCCAAGCGCGCCCATGTCCATCTCCAGGGCATTCCGGGCGAGGACCCCACGATCCTTGCCGGCATCGTTCATCTGCTGCTGCAGCGGAATGACGCGATCGACCACGCGTTCATCGCGGAGAATGTGTCGGGGCTGGAGGCGATGCGCGCGGCGGTCGCAGATTACACGCCCGACTATGTGGCTACGCGCGCCGGCGTGCGCGAGGAGGATCTGCACGAGGCGGCGCGGCTGCTGGCGGAAGCGAAACGCGGCGATTGCGGCGCGGGGACGGGGCCGTCGCTCTCCACCCGCGGCACGCTCAACTGGTACATGATGCTGTGCATTCAGACGCTCTGCGGGCTCTGGCCGCGCGCTGGCGACAAGGCGTCGCGCCATCGCGTGATGGTGCCGCAGGTGGAATGGAAGGCGCAGGCGAGCCCGCCGCGGCCCGGTTGGGGCTTTGGCGAGAAGCTGCGCGTGCGCAATCTCACCGCCTGCGCCGCGGGCCTGCCGTCGGCGGCGCTGCCGGAGGAAATCCTCACGCCGGGCGAAGGGCAGATCAAAGGGCTGTTCCTCCACGCCAGCGCGATGAAGGCCTGGCCCGACACCGAGCAGACGATGCGCGCACTGCAGGCGCTCGAGCTGCTCGTCGTCCACGACATCGAGCTGAGCGACACGGCGAAGATGGCGCACTACGTCATCGCCACCAAGGCGATGTTCGAGGTGCCGAGCTTTTCGCAGCAGGGCGAGCAGCTCGGCCATCCCGCCTATGGCTGGGAGGAGCCGTTCGCCGCCTATCAGGCGGCGGTGCGCCAGCCGCCGGCGGACTGGGATCTGATGGAAGCCTGGCAGATTTACTATCGGGTCGCGCGCGCGATGGGGCTGCAGCTCAAATGCGGCTCGGTGTTCAGCGATGCCGAGCTGCCCGAGATCGACATGACCAACGAGCCGACCACCGAGGATCTCTACGAGATCATGGCACATGGCTCGGTCGTGCCGCTGTCGGAGATCAAGAAACATCCCAACGGCCATATCTTCGAGGAGGCGCGCGTCGGTGTCGGTCCGCGCGATCCCGATCACGACGCACGGCTGGAGGTCGGTAATGCCGACATGATGGCGCTGCTGCGCGAGATCCGCGCCGAGGATCCGCTGGCGCGGCGCAAGACCAGCGCCGACTATCCGTTCATGCTGATCCCGCGGCGGATGCAGAACGTCTACAACGCCGCCTATAAGGCGCCGGGCAACTTCGCCAAGCGCGCGTACAATCCGGCCTTCATGCATCCCGAGGATCTCGCGAAGCTCGGCCTGCGCAGCGGCGATCTCGTCACGATCCGCTCGCGCAACGGCGCGATCACCGGCGTCGTCGAGGAGGATGCGGACCTGCGCACCGGCCTCGTCTCGCTGACCCACGGCTTTGGCCGCAATCCCGGCGATCCCAGCGATCCCCGCCGCGACGGCGCCAACGTCAACCTGCTGACGCGGATGGACGACGATTACGAGCGCTACACCGGCCTGCCACGCATGGGCGCGCTGCCGGTGTCGGTGACGCCGGTCGAGGCGACCGTAACGGCGTGAAGCTCCGCGCGCTATTCTTTCTTCGTCATTCCGGCGAAGGCCGGAATCCATGCAGCCTCTTTGTGCAATGCGCCGGCGGTCTGGATTCCTGCCTTCGCCGGAATGACGGGGATGGTCTCAACGCCCTACTGCCGACGCGATCATGCTACCAGGATTGTTTCCAGTAGACGACGGTCCCGCCATTGTCGTCGGAAGACCTGTTCATGAATCCGCCAAAGCCAATCAGGTCCGGGACCGAGCCGATGATGTTCGTATCCGACTCCGAATAGAATTCGTACCAGTTCTTTCCGTCGGTGCTTGCGGCGTAATAGAGCGTGGATGTGGAGGACACATGCCGGATCCGGCAAAAGATGGGAGCGGCGCCGCCGCCGGCAGACCAGTACATGTCTGTCCCGTTGCCGGGATTGGAGATGAAGCCGCTCGGCAGATTGAAGCCGCCGACGAAGGGACCATTTTCGCCACCGTTAAATTCATATCGATGGATGATGATCTTGGTGCCGCCACTCTTGCCGAGCGCCATCCCGATGCCCGAGTAGTCGCCCTTGCGCGTGGTCGCAATGAACCCGAGCTCGGCGGACCAGTCGCCCGTCGGGGACGGGATCGACTTCATGAAGCCGAACGGCTTGTCGGGCGTGGCTGCCGCGATTTGAAACAGCAGTCCGGCGTTCGCGTCGTCCGTCAGCGTCACGCCCGCCGCCGCTCCGCCCTGAGATGTGCCGAAGTCGGAGACATGCGGCGGCTGGAACCACCATGCGCCGCCGCCACCACCACCGGAGCCATTGGAAGCACCCGTCACCCGCCCTTTGGCATCGACCGTGATGTTGGCGCTCGTATAGCTTCCCGCCGTTACGCCGCTGGCCGCCAATGTCGTGGCGGTGCTCCCGGAGGTCGTCACGTCTCCCGTAAGATTTCCGGAGGTAACGCTGGCGGCACCGGAAAAGACGGAGAGCGCTCCGGTCGTCGGTGAGCCTGTCGCCTGAACCGCCGCGTCCGCACAAGCGGCGACCGCGTTGAAATTGCCCATGACCTTGGTCGCGTCGGCCACCTGGCCATTGGACAATGCGTTCGGCACCGTACACGCCGCGTTCGCGCTCCCCGCCGATGCCAGTATCGCAAGCGCTAGCGGAATGCTTGCCTTCCAAAGCCATGTGCTACCCATCGGTGCCTCGCTTTGATCAAAGAGGCGTTCCGCAGGAAGGGCTTTTACCTTCCGCGTGACGTTACTTGATCAGTACTCTGGGAGTTATAGAGAATAAATATACGAAATAGTCCATTTTGGAGAGAGAATAAGATAAAAGAAACGACAGTATAACCAACGCATAATGACCAAAATATTTACCAAATGTCTCGCCAAGAGATTTCTATCATCAGAACCTTGGTTGAGCGACGTGGCGCTGTGTCGCGAGCATCGTCGCCTGGCCCCAGGGATCGAGCGCGGCATCCCAGACCTTCG
>JADMIO010768776.1_pt1 | contig 41918 bp, 31 predicted proteins | sample 8958161 | NCBI WGS metagenome assembly JADMIO01 (sample SAMN16585339, study PRJNA669376) | soil metagenome | isolation source: Crop rotation soil | place: USA: Cullars Rotation, Alabama | collected 2011 | reverse complement strand
GGAGGAGCGCGAGCGTGAGCGCGAGCGCGAGCAGGAGCGTGAGCTCGTCCCCGAGATGGACAAGTTCTACGAGTCCGAGGAGGAGCAGCGCTTCTTCAAGCGCGAGTCCGACGAGGAGCCCAAGCGCCGCTTCGACAAGTTCGACCAGTACGCCAAGAGCTTCCGCGGCGTCAACCCCACCAAGCACCAGCTGAACATCAAGGTCGAGACCCGCGGCTCGTCCGTCCAGCGCAAGGCCCAGCTCGCCCTCAAGACCGAGTGCAGCGAGGAGATGCGCTTCTGCAAGTGGCAGCTCGAGATCGTCCGCTCGCCCGTCCCCGCCGGCCGCTTCCAGGAGTCGCAGCCGTGGGCCTTCAAGGCCGTCGGCCAGACCCTCTACCCCCAGATGCCCTACTCGCTCAAGCAGCTCCAGCAGCTGCTCGAGGAGAACCAGGAGTGCACCACCAAGATCGAGTGCGAATGGGGACCCCAGGGCCGCAAGGAGCACTTCGTCTACGTCAAGATCCAGGCGACCCGCTCCGAGAAGCAGATCGAGCTCCAGCGCCGCAACCTCTACCAGCAGGTCTACGATGAGCAGCGCGAGCAGACCGACGTCTTCAGCCCCGTCCAGCAGTACGACGAGCTCCTCAAGGCCGCCACCCTCACTCAGTACAAGATCCAGGCCGAGTACAACGTCAACGCGTTCGTCCGCAACATGACCATGAAGGCCTTCCGCATGCTCAAGGCCTACCAGCTGTGGAACACCGACGTCGCCCAGGTCGACATCCGCAACCCCGAGGGCCGTCTCCACGCCCACATCACCGTCGACCCCCGCAACCTCCAGTACGTCAACGTGACCATGCGCATGCCCCACGAGAACGTGACCATCACCGACATGGCCCTCCCCATCTCGATCCAGCCCCTGAACCTGTGCCGCGGCAAGACCCCCATCCGCTCGCTGACCCACTTCTTCAAGTCGATCGGCAGCCGCTTCGCCCTGAACAACAAGTGCGTCGTCTCGTCGGACCGCGTCCAGACCTTCGACGAGGTCAAGTTCCGCGCGCCCCTCACCACCTGCTACAGCGTCCTCGCCAAGGACTGCTCCGGCTACGAAGAGCCCAAGTTCGTCGTCATGATGAAGAAGCTCAGCCAGGAGACCGAGGGCAAGGTTCGTTCGTTTACTTGAATTTAGTCGACATTTCGAAAAAACGCTTATTCACTCGTGTTTCAGAAGGTCAAGATCATCACCCAGGAGAACGTCATCGAGCTGGAGGCCAAGGAGCAGCGCTACCAGTCGGAGATCGACATGCCCGTCCGCGTCAAGATCAACGGCAAGCAGATCGAGCTCGACCAGACCCAGACTCTCCGTGATCACGGGCACGTTGTTCTTCGGTATTGCCCTATTCCGCTTTCGTCCCTCTTTTCATTCATCATTGATTCATTGATTCATTCTTTCTTTTTTATTTCGATTTCGGTTTGAGTAATCGTCCCCCACCCGCAGCCCCTCCCCGCAGTCTCCGACCGCTCTCTAATCAAATTCTCCGTTTCAGCGTCGAGTCCGAGGGTATGTACATGAAGGTCGACCTTCCCGAGGTCGGCGTCCAGGTCTACTTCGACGGCTTCGCTTGCACCATCAAGATGTCGCAGATGTACCGCAACGCCCAGTGCGGTCTTTGCGGCCACTTCGACGGCGAGCAGAACGACGAGTTCCGCACCGCCGACAACGAGCTGACCGAGGACGTTGAGAAGTTCCACCGCAGCTTCTTCCACCAGGACGAGGAGTGCCAGATCAACGAGCGCATCGTCGACGACGAGAAGGAGTACGAGTACCAGCCGTACGTCTGGGAGAACGAGGACGAGCAGGAGAAGTACCGCCGCGAGTACGTCGAGGACGAGGACGAGGAGAAGTCGGAGGAGCGCGACGTCGAGTACCGCCGCGAGCTGCTGAAGAACAAGTTCGAGCAGCGCGTCCAGCGCCCCCGCCTCGTCACCAAGGTCATCGAGTCGGCCCACGAGATCTGCTTCTCGATGAAGCCGGTCCCCGAGTGCCCCTCGACCACCTACCCCACCAAGTTCGAGGAGGAGAAGAAGGTCTCGTTCGCCTGCCTTCCCCGCTCCGACTCGGAGGCGCACGCTCTCTACCGCGTCGCCAAGAGCTACAAGATCGTCCAGACCGAGCAGCTCAAGGCTAGCTTCGTCGAGACCGTTCTCATCCCCCAGGAGTGCCGTCAGTTCTAAGTTCTTCCTATCCATCCCCATCCCGCATATATGTACGCGTCTATGATTAGCCAATGATTCTCCAACGTCTCTTTTTTTGTCGTTCGTGTCCGCCCAGCTGAAATCAGTGTGGCCTAATGATATGTAGATGATGGTGATACAACGTATTGTAATACTGGCCTTTTCGTGCTGTTCTTCGATACATCTGATATTGTATTGCTGTTTTAATGCTCTCTCTCTCTCTCATCATGTTTTCAATGGCTGACAATAAATCAGGCCTTTGCAATCCTCTGTATCGTTTGCACTCAACAAAACAGAATGCGCATATATCACTAGGCTAGATTATCAACTAAAAAATACTCCATCTTCTCGCAACTTCTTCTTCGTCGGCTTTGATTAAGACCTGCAACGAACGTATCTATTGGCTTCGTCGTCGAACAGTTTAAATGAAAATCACTGTCAATATTAGTACGATTTGCGTGCTAGTGCTTCGAATGAGACAGGTCGATTCGTATACCGTATCGACAAGTGGACTATGGACTTGGGGAACGTTTTGTCACTCTTGTTTATGACTGACTTGATTTTAGAGGCTATAAAGCAGTGATAACATGGACAGTATGGGGACGGCGAAGGACATTAAAGTTCGGAGATAAGCGTCGTGAAGACGGTAACGAATCAGAGGTTGGGTGGTTTGAAGGGGGCGTCCCAGGGGACAAATTGTAGTTGGATAATCGTAATGAGATGCTAATGCTAAATTGTCAAGTTCACGTTCGCCCTATTGTGACCGTCAAAATTCTGTCACCGTCCCTATAGTCAGGAGGTCAAAGGTGGATCGCTCTCTCATAGTACGGCCGCCGCCATGGCATACCCCACTGCTGATGTCTGGTCCTTAATCGTTGCGGGGAGTACTCTTCAATCTAGGTACGTACGAGACTTGCGCGTGCATAGATAGGCACGGTCGCTCTAGATTTTTTGACTGTCTTCATCGGCCCACATTGCGCGACTGAATAACCTGGGAAACTGGCACAAAACATACCTCATCGCATCAGTAAGGCGATACTTTAAAACATACACTATGCAACTGCTTGATGCATATCGTTTGGCAACCGTTCTAGGCAATAAGGTAATAACTGAAAAAATTAATTGCAGATTTGATATGGAAGAAAGATGCGGCAGAAGGGCTTTTTAAGGGCGGCTGCGGTTATTACTGCTTCTGGGGGAATGTATAGAGTGACATGCGCTACTTTTCACAGGAATGCATAGCGTTAGGATGATCTCAATTTAACATGATTCGCAGGGCAGCTTATCAAGTGCAGCTCGGAGTAATTTACGAATGATTCCCCCATAGGTGATGAGAGTTTTCTTGTAGAAAAGTTATGCAGAATCCGTCATAATCCTTCGGCGACTGAACAGTCGTTGAGGCAACGGCGCCAACAGTTTGTCGTACATGCGGAAGACTTCAAATTACGAATAGTTTTATTTCAATCAAGACCGACCGATAAACGCACAACTGCACCCGTGCTTTTTCCATCGGTAAGAAGAAATCGCTGATCGAATAACGGAAACTGCTTTCAAAAGGCCATAGGGCATCTTTTTATCAGTCAATGCACGCAAAATAGGAAACGATTATCAGTTTCGGTGAAAATGGCGGTTGGCAACGAAAAGTATGCTAACGGCTCGATTTCTTCTCACCGATCGACAAATTTCGAGCGCAAATGCAGCATAGCGCTCGGCAAGGCACGTCAAACTTTCACGGTTGAATGCGGGTGCACTGAAATCAACAGTGATTCAAAACATCCCTATCGCCGCAAGTGCAAACAATACTGAAACAGGATTTTTGCGAAAGAGCGCCCCGTTTAATGATTTCTTTTTCCATGTAGTAGGACAACGTTGATCAGAGAAACACGTTGTTGTGGGACAGGCGGAATTAAGAAGGTCGAATTAAGAACGCTCGGCCTCGATTCCGCCAACATCCAATGTCCTCTCTGAGATGGAACTGTCACGTAAGTATTGCATACTCACCACCTTAGGCTTAGGCTTAGCCTTAGCCTTTGGCAAAGAGCCAAGCCTAAGCCAAGGTGGTCCGTCAGCGATACTTCAATCGGAACTGTTGTACAAAGAAAAAGAAGTCATTCGGGGCGGTTTTTCGGAAAGACCTCGTAGCTCTACGCGAACAATAATAAGCGAATCTTAAATTAAGCGGATTTTCTCACAAATATCCCCCGTTGCCGTTTCACAGAAGCCGCTAGTACAGTATATCATACCAAGGGAGAGCTATCAATATCGTAGTCGATTAAATTAATCAGTCACAGGCATATGTGCAAAGTACAAATGCACAAACATTGCTCGCTTACCTAATGCCACTCTTCCCAGTTGCATGCATTATACGCTGAAGATTCCTATATTTCATTTTCAGCATATAGCACATGACAACAGAAACGCAGCATTAAGTAAGCGAGCAATGTTTGTGCATTCGTATTTTGCACGTTCTTTCTATGGCTGATTAATTCAATCGACTACGATATCGGTAGGTCAACCGTTGGCACGGCGGACTGTACTAACACACTCAGGGGTGCTTTACAAAACTCCTCCCGCGTCACTCCTCGGCAGCGCCGTGAAACCGCCACTCATTCATAAGAAACAAGCGGCGACAGAAAAGGGCGCCGAGCATGAGGGAGAGGAGGACGATGAGGATGAGGCTGGCGGAGGAGGGCTGGACGGCGTTGCGGAGGGGAGCGGTGTTGCCTCCTGCGGTTGCAGTTGCGGTTGCAGTTGCGGTTGGACGCGGAGGCAAGGTCGGCTGCACTCGCGCAGCATCCGCTCGTGTAGCATTCGCCGCCGCGTCGCCGCCCTCTCCCGATCCTCCCCCACTCCCACGCCGCCGTTGACGCACTGTCTCTGCCCCTGACTGCAAGTCGTTCCCGAGCGATTCCGAGGCAGCGCTGGCCGCGCCTTCACCGTCTTCTACTGCTATCTTCATCGTCTTCTCCTCTTCTTCCTCTTTCTCCTTCTGCTGCTGCTGCTGCTTTGCCGCCGACACTTCTTTCTCGTCCTAAAGCGGAGTGAGTCGCTATGAAACCGCTACGATGAGACGCATTCGCGAGCGCAAAAGGCGCGCGTCTCTGCGTTGCGAAATGCGATAGAAGGTGGTGCGTAGTCGATATGACACCCCCTTCTGTTGCGCGCTATGACACGACGTCGAAACGCAGCAGTTTGCGCCTATCTCCCAACACGTACCGTACATATGCGTTTCGGCGTGTTTTTCCCTGTTTTCATTTTTAACGGAAACGAGCATCATATCGACTACGCACCCACCAGAAGAAATGCAGGAGCCGTATTCACAAAGCGCTCAAAAACGGAGCGCATTCAGCAAAGCATCGTTCGAAATATATAATATCGATTACTCGCGGCGCGTATCTATTGAACGGTACGTTCTTCGCGAAGTGCGCTCAGGAGCCGTACTCACTCGGCGCTCAAAAACGGAACGCACTGCAGCGAGCACCGTTCAAAAGATACGCGCCGCGAGTATTCTCGAAATTCTTGGGACGTTCAAGCGAAAAAGCAAAGTCGGACCCTACAACGAAAAGGGTCAATACGCTAAAATTAGCTGACTATATTAACTATCGTTAACTTATCACTAAGCTATTTTCCGGATTACGGTGCTTAATTACAGGGTGCTACAGGGTTGTGTTGAACGTCGAAGAAATTTTGAGAATAATCGATATTGTATGTTCTGAACGGTGCTTCGGTGAAGCGCGCTTCGTTAGAGCGCTTCGTGAATACGGCTCCTGAGCGCTTTGTGACTACAGCTATAGAGGAGAGTCGAAAGTCGAAAGGACGCGGCTCACCTTGAAAGCGATTTGGGTGGCGAGCTCGCGCGCCTCGGCGCTCTGCGCGGCCGACGCGGCGGTCAGCGCCGGCAGAATGTCGCGCATCGCTTTGCCGCACTCCGGGCAGTACCAGTCGTTGCTCCTGCAAGCCAACCGCATTTTCTCAACTTCGCGATATAGGGCGGGTTTCACTTCGCGCGCTAAGTTGGTATGCTATAGTCGTACTTACGCGGTGCTGAAGCATCTCCCTATAGTATACTATAGCTTAAGTACGCGATGTGAAACCCGCCCATAGGCGCTGCCACGGCGACGCGAACTTTTATTATGCTGGCTTTGTTGCGCTTTTCAGTATAATTTAGAACATTTTCTTTATAATTCACTATCGGAAATGGCGCTCACAGCGCTGCTGAGAATGAGGCTTAGGCAGACTAAAACGAATTGCATAGACACTAATTAGATGGCATGATGAAATATCATAGACGTAACGTGCTCTTGAACGTCGAAGAAATTTTGCCAAAGAACCCCGATCGAGGTTTGGGAGTAGTAAAAAACCCGAGAATTCTTCGAAACCCCGAGCTGAACCCTATTATATAGCGCAAAAAGCACAAAATATCGTATGGCGTCGCATCGCGCCGTTGTGGAAAGCGCCTGAAGCGCGAAAGAAACGTACTTCTTTGCAAGTTTCCGTCGTTCCTCGGCGGGGTATTCGAGCGAGCCGATGGCGCCGGCGCCGTGAGTTGGCATGAAGCCAATTATTGCCAGCAGCGCCGTTCGAACTGAAACTTTCCTCCTCATAGAACCATTCAAATGAGAAAAAGTTGCGCCGCTTACTCGACCACGACGGCTGCCACGATTCCGGGTGGTACCCCGAGATGCTCAGACAGATCTTCTTGTGCAACTCGAAACGACCGTTCGGCTGAAATTGCGGAGGGTTAGAGGCGATGTGATTACGTCATAACATTTTTCAAGTAAAGCATTGACTCTGCTGGAGGCATTTTTGAGTCGCGGACGTTGTTATACGATTATCAAGATTGCATTATCATTTCTTTTACATTTGAGCTTCGAAATTTAGAAGTTTAAAGAGTATGAGAGTGTAAAGGTGTGTGCATGCGAATAAAGGAAGTGGTTACGCTTGAAAAGCACATTCATGCATGCATGGCAGACATAAAACTGAAACAAACGAGCCGGAAAGGGGCAGAATAATTCGGGAAATTAATAGAGTTACGCGAAAATCCATAGTAATCTTTCAATTTTGAGAGAAATTTCAAAAATTACCGGATTTCTCCACATCTCTGCCTCTCATTGAAGCAAAGTACAAATTTGAGTAAAGATCGAGCTATTTTCTTGGGCTTAACCTAGCCTAATGCTATTCTTCTACAGTCAACACTTCTTCATCAGTAACGAAGAATCGAAGGAAATAGCGTAGCAGGCAAAATTTAGCGTATTGTTTGCAAGGAAAGCCTAAAGGACAGCCTCAGGAATCACTGTTTTCTTGTTACTGACGTAGACATTTTGACGATATACAGGCTTCTTCTATACTCTTGTCACAAATGACAAAGAACAGCAGCACTTACAGTGAGCAGAATAATGCTTGGCGGCTTCATAGGGTATTCCGCCGGCAATATTATCCGACCGTGATAAATACCGCCGGCGAAATCGGTTTCCGGGGGTCCGCGAACAGTGAAATGCCATTCGAATAAGTTATCCTGCAAGAATATGTTTGAGAACTGCAAAGGACTTTTAGCGCGAAGTAAAAAATTGAGACCATTTGGTTGATCTCACGTACTTTTGTTAAAGCCGTACTTAAGGGAAATGCTTTAGCATTGTATTAAGGAAGAGTTTTAGTAAGATAAAGCGATATGAAATCTGCCCGAATCAAAGTTGGTGCACGCAAAGAGGCGATCGGTGTTCTCAAATGTAAGCCCTGGACGGTCATCGAAAAATGCCAATTCTGGAGTCATCATCTAAACTTCAAAAATAATACGCGTTCGAAAGACAATTATCGAGAAGACGTTTACAAATAAGCCCCGAGGATCATATACTGTAAGATTAGAAATATTGGGTAGTATTAAATTTGGGTGACTGACCCAGTTCGACCAATTGGGTGGTACTTAATTTGGGTGATTGATCGATCTGACTCGGTGATAACTGAATCGAAGTGGTATATGACTGAATTTCAATGAATATAAATGTTTTCAATCCGAATGTTTTGAATGCGCTACTGAAAAATGAATACTGTAAATACATACCCACATTTCTTGCAAAATAGGATAAGTGGAGATGGGCGCGCTTTATGGTTGAGAGGAAGATGAAAGTTGGGGGAGATATTGGGTGGTACTTAATTTGGGTGGTCGACTGAACCACCCAATTCACCCAATTTTAGTACCACCCAATAATTTATACCCTTACAGTATTTTAACCAATTTCGATAATAACCGAACTGAAAATTAGCTCGAAAACTCGATTATATATTCAACGACTTACATCGAGGGGCTGAGCAGTGTACAGTTCGGTCGGCTCCATCAGTTCTTGAGCTTCTTTCATCAGCCGTTTCACAGCTGAAAGAAACGCAATGCGATCAAGTAGGCGATCAATCAACTCCTTTACCTGGATTCCTTGCGTTATATTGCGCTGCCGACATTTTGAGCCGTTTTCCAACGAAATCGAGAACGAATTCTCTTTTGCTTGAACTACGTAAGCAAACTAAAATTTATATACACGTCACACTTTGGACTAGGCTGACTGGCACTGGAATACACACGGCCGGCGGCGAGCGGCGGTGGGCGGACGTGTGGACGCGATGTGATAAAATTGTGTGTCGTGGCAAGAAACTTGCCCTATGTGAGATTCATACTACGACGCTATCTGGTTTGGTGCGCGCGTTCGTTTCTGTTTCGTATTGCGTCCACTTTTTCAACTGGGAATATAATGCTGGTGGTGATTAAGCTTGCTGGCGATTGCCATGACAGCAGCACTGCTGGCTGCAAGCTAACAACTCGACCGGTTTTGTATTCGCTCAAACGAAACGCTCAGTAATTATGTCCGACAACAACGACGATATCGTCGAACTCGGCGCGTTGTCGCTCGACCGTCAGCAGAAAATATTGCACGCGGCAATTCCAAACGGCTCGAAGCTGACGATTAACGTCGCGCAGTCGATCGACGGCCGATCGTCGGTGATCGAAAAGACGGAAGAATCGCTCGTGGTCGAATGGAGCGATACGAACACTCGCTTGTCGGCGAAAGTAGCCGACGGCGAGCACATAACTCGATACAACCTTGAATGGACGACATCTGCTGTCCACTACTTGAAGGACGTTGTCGACCTGACCACAGGTGGACATTGGTACGGCGGGCCGGAGCTGGCTAATCAGACGTTCCCGATCAACGACAGCGCGTACCACATGTTCCCCTACGTGAGCGGCGATGTGAACAGCGGGACGGAGGGAAGCGGCATGGAGCGCTTCTGGCTGTGCTCGAACAAGCTGGTCGTCTACGTGCCCCCGCATGTCCCCCTTTGGGTCGCTCACAGAGACGAACGTCTTTCGTTACAAGCGCAAATCACCGACTCCCTCTACGATAACTTCTACTCCGGTCAAAGTCCCACGCTCACCTACTCGCTGTTCGTTCCGAAGGACAAAGATATGAGCTTGAAAGACTTTCACATGAGCGTCTTGTGGTCGATTTACGACAAGCCGACGGGCATGCCCGATCGGCGGATGATCGCCGAACCGGTGTGGACGACGTGGGCGCGGTACAAGGACGCGATCTCTCAGGACACTACGCTCGCCTTTGCGCACGAGATCAAAAGTCACAACTACCCCATCAGTCAGCTCGAGCTGGACGACAGATGGGCGACCAAGTACGGCGACTTCACTTTCGATCCGGAAAAGTTTCCCGATCCCAAAGCAATGATTGAAACGCTGGATAAGATGAACATTCGGCTGACGATCTGGATCCATCCGTTTGTCAACAAGGACAGCGTGAACGGGAAGAAGGAGGAATTGTTCGAGCTGTTCGTGCAGCGGCCGGAAGGCGGCCCGTGCGACGTGTCGTGGTGGGACGGGAAGGAGGCCTACTGCGTCGACTTCACCAACCCTCGCGCGGCCGATTGGTTCGTCGGCGAGCTGGAGTCGCTGAAGCAACTCGGCGTCCATTCCTTCAAGTTCGACGCCGGCGAACTCAACTACTTTCCGCGGAAGTTCAAGTTGTTCAGTGGGAGCAGTCCGAACGACTTCTCGCGGGCGTACGTGAAGACGGCGAGTAGGATGGGCGGGGATATAGAGATACGGGTGTTCAGCGAGACGCAGGCGATCCCGGCCTTCATCCGCACCCTGGACCGCAATTCCAGCTGGGATAACTCTGGCCTCAAGACGGTCCTCCCCGTCGCCCTCAACTTCTCCGTCCTCGGCTATCCCTTCAATCTGCCCGACATGGTCGGCGGCAACGCGTACCACACCCCGATGCCCGAGAAGGAACTGTTCATCCGCTGGGTGCAGGCGAACGTCTTCCTGCTCTGCGTCCAGTTCTCCTTCGCTCCCTGGCAGTTCGATCAGGAGACGGTCGACATCTGCGACAAGATGATGAAGCTGCGGGGGGAATGGACCGACTATATGTTGGCGGAATGCGAAAAGTGCGCGACGACGGGCCTGCCGGTCGTCCGGCCGCTTTGGTGGCTCGGCGAGCACGAGGAGGCGCTCACTTCCAGCCGCCAGTTTCTCGTTGGCGATCGCCTCCTCGTCGCCGTCGTCGTCGACAAAGACGTCCGCTCTCAGTCCGTTTTCATTCCCACTGGCTCGTGGAAGTCCGCCATCGACGATGTTGTTCATCAGGGACCTGTCCTTATTCATCAGACTATTCCACTCGATCAGCTCGCCTTCTACGTTCGTCAAGAAGACGCCGCGGCCTACTCTTGCGGCATTATTTGATAAAGAAAGAAGTATAGTCCCGCTCGAAAGTACGGCGGAAAAAGATAGAACGGACGCGTCCGGACTGTACAGTCTGTCGGCGAGCAAAAGATGGGCGATCGATTGATGACGAATGATCCTCTTGCGTCCGCATCACCCGTCGCATGTAATCATTCGATCGCTGACGGAATGGACAGTCCGCGCTGTCTTTTTTCGCAGTATTTATGAGTGGGACTATGGCTTTGCGTGCGTGGGTGAGACGCCTAGTCATTTCTCATCAGAAATAATATACTATGAAAATCTTTCATTTGCTCCTATAATGATGCACTACCATATGATGAAGATATGCCTGTACTTTTTTGCTCAAATATGTATTAAATAATCACTTCTTAAGCGATATTTCAACCGTGGGTTGTCTGAGACCGATGCAGAATCATAACCTCAAATGTATTAGTTTCATAACGATATAGAAAACTTCCGAGATTGAACCGTTTATCATCGCTTCGGATTCAAGTCAGAATTCACGAATGAATCATAAGCGAATCGCTGTACCACCACATGTGCGATGCCAGGCCCGTAAAAAATACTGACCGTACGTACGTACCGGCTAGAAGTATAGTGCTCGCACTTCGCGCGGGCAAAAATGCAACTCGAGCAATAGCACTTTCACTGAGCGAGTTTATTCAGCAGGCAAGACAAGCGCCGCAGTCGATGCGACACTAAAACTTGTACTTCAATAACAAAATAAAAGATAGTAACAAAGTAACAAACATCATTGCTAAAACGATTCAGATCGACAACCGTGCAACTTGAGCGGTCAGTAGAGAGGTGAGAAGGAAGCGGGCAAGGAGGGCCTAGTTCGGAAAACGAATGCATTTGCGAAGGGGCCTATTTATAGTAAAAGAGACTCGGTGGTGTCGGTTTCAAAAGCACGGAAGAGATACGATTACGATTGTTAATTATCGAAGAAACGTTGCCAAATCGTATATTTCGCGCGGGTTTCGAAACTGAAGCGACGGACTCTCTTTTGCTATAAATGGGACTGAAACTGCAATACTTGCAGGCTTGCAAGCGCGGTGCTGGTCATTTCCGGCTACTTCCGCTAGTATCCGGTGCTCTGACCATTCTGACCTCGCTTGCAATAGCACAACTGCAATAGCTAACTGAGATTGGCTGCGGGAGCCGGTGCGAGATCGAAGGTACAATTAAAGCGCGCCTATACCTATGAACAAAGTGACGCCGTTCATTTTGAACGAAATTTTTGATTCCACCACTCAAAGGAACAGGAGTGAAGGCGGTTCATTTTGACGCGCGCGTCACTTCAGTCAAAGTGAATCGATACCGTTTTGCTTCACAAAAAGTGAACGAATCGTTCACCTCGGTCCATTTTCGGTCAAACGAATAAACAGCGTTCGTTCGAATGAACGACCGCGCGCGGCTGTAACGTTACTGTTTCAATGTATAAACGGAGTTTCGATGATTTTGACCAAAAAGTTAACGAAACGCCACATCGTTCATAGGTCCAAACGCAGCTTTAAGCTGGATACATACCTTTAACTTTTTGACTCATGCACAAAACATACCCACCCGATTAGTATGTTATGTGCATGAGTCAAAAAGTCAAAAAATCAAAGGTATGTAGGGGTCTTTAGACCAAGACAACAACGCCATCGCCAACCGCGCGAACGCGAACAACCTCGTACGCGTGATCACGGGCGAATCGGCGGGGGACGAAGTGTCCAGTGGGGACGAAGCCGTCGTACGGCAAGGAGTAGCGGAACTCGGCGAGGGAGCCGACGCCGACGCTCCAGATGACGTCACCTGACGTCACTTTTCCTTCCGCGGCCTGCTTCGGTCTGACGAAGGAGGAAGTGAGCGGCTCGCTCAGGCGCCAGTCGGGCGCTGGCGTCTGCTCGACGCTGAGCAAGTTGAAGGGGATGGCGGTAGTGACGCTTCTGTTCTTTCGTGGAAGCGGATTTCGCGAGCTTTGCCCCCCGTTCGAGCAGCGACTTCGCGCCTGTTGTTTGCCAGTTTCCCCGAGCGCGCTGGCGGAATTGGCGGGAGAATTCACATTTGAATTATCCCTTTCGTCCCTTTCCCTTTCCTCCTCCTCCGCCGCCTGCCACGCTCTGCACAGGTCTTGCTCTTCCAAGCTGATTACTACCTGCAATTTTACTGTCGCAGTTTCCTTCGTCTGTAACTGTAGTCAAAATGTCTTCATCAGTAACTCAGATTCATAGGAAATACCGTAACAGGCAAAATTTTAGCGTATTCTTTGCACGGCAAGCCTCAAGGAAAGCCTCAGAATCACTGTTTTCTCGTTACTGACGGAGAAATTTTGGCGATAAGTTTCTTAGGAAATACCTTTGCAGGCAAAATTTAGCGCATCCTTTGCAATCCTTGGCACGGAAAGCCTCAGGAAGCTGTGTTTTTGTTACTAAGTAGACATTTTGACGATAATACAATTTATAAAATTAACAAAAATGAAAAACTGAAAAAATACCAGAGGCGTGTTAGGGCATAGCTCAGCAAGTAGCGCCGAATCGAAATTAGGATTCACAGATCGCCGACGATCGACCATTTCTTCGAGCCTGCCAGACGTGCTCAAGAGGATACCAGCAGGTTGCATGCTCGAGTGGAAACTAGCGCGCCAACGGTATCGCAATGCCACCATCGAATTGCTTGAACGAACAGAGCAGGCTTCGAATGCGATGAACATTGGATCAATCTTTTATTCTCTTATCATCTTTGCAGAAACTTCTATGAAGACGACACGTATTCGGTCAGAAATACTCGGGCAGAGCCGATCGCACACAGCACGAGGTGGCCCTCTCAGCAGCAGAAACCGCAGAGGAGAGCGGTGCGCACAATGTCAAGAACTATGCAATGGATACATCACTTATTTACAGACAAATCGCTTGTCAGTGTGGGCAGAAACGCCCCCGCCTCTCCCACACTCATCCTCTTAGGCTTAGGCTTGGCTCTTTGCCAAGCCTAAGCCTAAGGTAGTCAATGTGGGAGACGTGGGTCGAGGAAGGCAGGAAAGAACGGAGGTACGGAAAAGACTCGCCAGAAATACGCCGGAACGCAACGGCGATCCACTGCTAATACAGTAGTAACCCTGTTAAGCAAGCAAGCCTGCCTGACGCTTTACTACGGTATTCGTCGTGATCACCTTTGCGTTCCCGCGTCTTTCTGCCATATCCTCTCCGTACTCATCTCTCTAAAAGGGCAACAACTGAATTGTACATTTAGCAAATTGAACTATCAAGTATCAAGAACAAACTCAAAAAGCAACACTTTGAGTGTAAGTGTAAAAATAGTGCCAAACGAAAGCGCACACAACATAAATATAGCAGCAGCAACGGGTATAAACAGCTGATGGCTAGCGCGAGCGATAAATAGCACGTTTCGCACACATTCGATGTCAACAAGTACGCTGCAGGAAAAAGCAAGCAGACGCCATCATTAGCGGCATTCAAAACGACAAAGAAATTGGACAGAAGTGAACAAAAAGAACGGTATTCTGTGTCCCACCACGAAAACTGACGGGAGAGTACTGTAGATTGCGGATCGAGAAGTTTAAACGAATGCCAGGATGTTGAATAATGATGGGGCGAAAATATTGCGGTACTGGGGGAATGCAAAAATGTTGCGCTGGTCTAAAGCGCGACGATCACTCTCTGACTCAGTTCGGGACCATTCCAAACACACCAACATCCTGATTATCATCTAACCGTCTCGATCAACAGCATTCGATACTCCTCACCCGCTTTCTGCGCGAACACAGTCCGAAGGCAAACGCAGACCGCTTAAAAGTGCACCAGCAACCGAACACAGAAATAGCCACTTCCCACCTAGACCACCAGTAATCACACCATATTCAGCCCAACATTTGTACCACCGAACCACCACACCGAACCGAGCGCGATCTATCGCAGTGTCCATTGATACATTTACCATATGCAAGGGAAGAAATGACTCAGTGAGACGCGACGAATCAGAGGGCAGACGGACATTTACAGTCAACCGCGCGCAGAAAAGTACTAGGCCAAGGGATCACACAGCGGCGCGATGCGACGGGATGCGAGAGCGGGGTAAGGGCGCGGGACAGCGCGACGAGGCGGCGAAGCTTGAGATGAAGTTGAATTTTCGCCGCGCAGCGGCTTACGAGGCGTTGCGTAATGACGCGGTGTCTCGCGCGATCGAGTACAAACGATTGCTTCGCGGCGCATTGCATAGCATCGCTTAGCACCGCGTCACATCGCGTCGCGCCGCACCGCGCCATCATATCCACCTCGTCCAGCGTCGAGCAAGCTTCATGTCATCTCCGCGACGGTATACAACTCATCGCCGACCGACGTATGGAAGTCGTCGATGGAGTTTTGTCTCGAGGCGCGCCCGATCGGGCTCATGTAGCCGCTCAGTCGACTGCGCTCGCGGTACTGGCAGATCGCTCGCCAAATTCGGCACGTCACTCCGCCCCTGCAAAATGCACCATTGCATTACTTCGTTGGAGTTCAGTTGCAGTAGAAATCGGATATAAGAGACTCTCGCTGATTTCTCGTGCGCTATGCTACAACGCACAACAATCCGAAGTAAGACCTTTTTCATTTCCCCTGTCGTCTCTTATATCCGTTCTCTACCGTATACCTAGTGAAGGCAAGTGATATCTTATCACTCGCAATGATATGGTGTTATATTACTTGTAAGAAAAAACTTGAATGATTATATGACATGATATCATTCTGAAAAATTCTGAATTCTGTAAGTAAAGGCGTAACCGCAATGCTATGGTACGGTATGAACAAGGATACACTATGGTAGATGTGACTGCTCGAAGCTATTAGTATTGTATAGTGAGCATAATGAATACGCCTACATTATTAAGAATAATGCTCCGACGTCGAATATTTCCGCGCGGGAATTTTCCTTCAAAATGCTTCGTCACTTCTTTCTCTACAACACAGCTTCCCCTTATTTCTCCGCAATCTCAAAAACTTCCAAAAACATTATAGAGAATGAAATGCGACAGATTTGAAAAGTACGATTACAAGCAAGGGAGGATAAAACTTTGAATTCAAATTCCCGCGCGAATAATGAAGCATACAGTATTTTGGGATGGCTGTTAAACGCGAAACCCGCCAACCTCAAGCCGAGGGAGCGCAACTCGTCGCGACTGATGAGGTCGAGTAGATCGTTCTTCGTATACTCTTCGTCACGGATGCGCTGAACCGTCTCGTCGTCGCACGCCAAACTGCGCAGCCAAAACACCAATTCGCCGTCGAATCTGAAGACGGACAATTGTGCTGCGTATACTATGTCCACCATCTTATCCCACCACGCCGAAACGCACCACTTTACGTCTATCCAGGTAGCTCCTTGGGGAGCGGAAAACCGCGGTGGGTCTTAACGCGAACGACGCCCCTGATTCAATATCACTGCAACTTTGAGCTATCACCAATTCAAAGCTGCAGTGATATTGAATCAGGGGCATCGATCGCGTTAAGACCCGCCGCGGTTTTTGGCTCCCCAAGGAGCTACCTCACCTATGCCCCCAACACCCAATAAACGTTTGCGTTCCAGCGTAATTCCGGCGAATACTCTACGCACGCTCTTACACCCCTACTCTCGAAATTCTCCCGACGTTCAACTGAAAAAGCAAAGCCACGGCCTACAACGAAAAGGTTCAATGCGCTATAATTAGCTGACTATACTAACTATCATTACCAATCACCAAACTATTTTCCGGATTACGGTGCTTATTACAGGGTGATTACAGGGTGATTACAGGGTGCTCTTGAACGTCGAAGAAATTTGACAGTACCTGGCGTCGTTGCTCGACTGAGAGTGAAGCGGAGGGATGGGATGTTGCAGACTGTGGGGCTGTCCATTTTCGTTGACGCCGTTAGGGATATTAGTGAAGGGAGAGGGTCGAGAAGAGGAGATGAAGGGGGAGCGGGGAAGGAGATGGTGATGGCCGGAAGAGATCGAGGCGGCGGGCGACTGCCGCGCGTCGCTCAACGACTCCGTCCACCGCTGCAGCCGCATCCGCTTGTCCTTCAGTGCCATTTGCAGCAACTCGTTGTGCTCCTTTTCTATCGCCACTAACTCTTCGAATAGCCTAAATTTCCGTCCACGTCACATTTTTGTCGCGTTGACGAGCGACGGGCGGGAATGTCGGGATAGCGATATTTTCAAATATTTAAGATATTAATAGTGAATTTCCGACATTTTTACACCATTTTTCACCGTTTTCGTCATATGGTAACACAGATATACGGTAAACCTGACGAAATTGAAAGCAAAGGCGACGAATTCGAACGAAACGTTAACAAAATTAAGCACAGAGGCGACGGAATACGGTATATCATTCGATACCGCTATTTTCAGTTCGATAAATCGCTATCGATCGATAATGACATCGCTATCGTGACATGCCAATGGACGATGTGGAAAAAAAGGGAGCGAAAAGCGAACCTTCGATTTTCGTCGACGAGATCTTTGAATTCCTTGCGCAGCTCGGACGACAGACTTCCCCACATACTCTCGCGAGTGGCGATCCCACGCTGCGAAGATGGCCGACTCTCCACGGTGGAGTGCTCGCTGTGCGAGCCGCCGCTCTCGCGCGACGCCGACGACCGATTGTGGTGGTTGCTCACCTCGTGCACCGACAGCACTGGCACCAAATCTGCAGTCGATCAATTAATTATAGTTAGGGTTGTAACGGGGTCGGAGTCGGGTCGGTCGTTTTTGGCGTTGATTTTACTTATCGGCGGCTGAATTGAGAAATCGACGTTCGGGATCGATCGGGCTTCAGATCGATCATGGCTCAGACACAAAATTCGGCTAATTCAGTGACATTTTCTGTCTCAACCCCGATCAAATCTGGTCAACCCCGACGGGGTCGGGGTTGATCGAGGTTCAGGCACATAACTCGGTTAATTTAGCCGCGTTTTGTGTCTGAACCTGATGAAGTTCGAGCCCGATCGATCCCGATCGTCGATTTCTCAACTTCACCGGCGACATTTGAAATCAACGCTAAAATCGATCAACCCCGACCCCGACCCGTTACAACCCTAATTATAGTCAAAATTTCTTCATCAGTAACTAGGACTCTCAGCGAACACCGTACAGGCAAAATTTAGCCTATTTTTTGCATAGCAAGCATCAAGGAAAGTGTAAAGGAAATCTCAGGAAAAGCCGAGATTATCGCTCTTGTTATTCGCTATTTGGAGAGTATCGCTATTCTTTTTACGAGATACCGCCGCGAGACCCGACTTTGAAATTCTAGTTACTGATGGAAAAATTTTGACGATATATAGAATATTGAACAGAAAAGGGTCGCCGACTAGCCGGAGGCTAATTCAGCGCACAGATAAAGTCAAAATTGTTCGTTGGGTTAACTGGAAAAGCGAGCGAGATCGGATCCGACACCGATAAGCGACTTCTTGAGGCGCACTCTTTACGATACAGAAAATGTTGCCAAAACGCACCGGGCGAGAGAATGCCGACAGCCGCCTGAACGGCGCTCCGGATGAGATTGTCGAGCGCGAAGATCCAGTGGGGTTTGATGCTCTGCTGTCGAAGGGACGGTTGCACCTGCAAAAGATCATCTAATCATAGCGTCAGACAGTCAATTGGCTCGTTTTGTATCGTGACATTTAGTTTATAAGTCACACTATGGGGGGTTTGCCTAGGTGATGCGTTAGAAGGCGCTAACGGAAGCGGAGAGTCTACCGAACTGCCTGCCAGCTAGCTTAGGCTTAGGCTTAGATTCGAGTTCAGGCTTCTCTAATATTCAGGTGTCCTAAGCGTTGCAGCATAGTACAATTAAAATCAAACAGTCTCTTATATCTGGGTCCTACTGTCACATAATTGATATGAGTCGCAGCTGTCCTAGTATGCTTCCCTAGAAACGCTATACTTTCCCTTCCCTCTCAATGAACACAGCAATTCTCCTTTACATACGACTTCAACTACTCTCAAAACGTCTTCATCAGTAACAAAGGGTCATGAGAAAACATTGTAGCACGGCAAGTAGGAAGAAAAAAGGTGTTCCTGTTACTGACGTAGAAATTTCGAGGATGAAGTGTACGAAACAAAACGAGCGAAACGAGCGAAACGAAAGCAAAAAAAGCAAACCGCGTCGGAGAAGGCGTAGAGGGCCAAGTTGACCTGGCTGATGGCGGCCGGCTCGTAGTCCAACTCGCTTCGAATGCTTTCAAGTGCCTCCTGGAGGTGCAACGTATTCTTCGACATCAAGTACCCCCGCATCCCCACCAACAGTGTGCTCAGCATTTCCTGAAACATTTCGCGCTTGTTAACCTTCCAAAACTTTCCATGTTTAATGTCGCGAGCTTCTTACCTTTGTGACCACCAATTCCCGCATCGGGTCTTTGGACAAGCAGTCGAACCAGTTGTCGACTATCTGAAAATAACTGCGCTTATTCGACCAATCTAATTGCAGTAATCACGCTATGCATTGTGATAAAAATTCGATCGATCACTGAATGTGAGACATTTTCTTGCGCCCGCATTAATATCAAAACAGAGTTACAGTGATAGTGTAAAATCGCCGCGATAGACACGCGCGGGGAAAGTACGCCAGTACCAGCCAACGACTTTTAACTCCCCCCTCCAGCAATTCGCACGCCAAACGAAGCCGGATAAGCATATTGAGCGATACTCAGCACTGTGTTCAAATGGACAAATAGACTTAAGGCGGGTACATACCTTTGAAGTAAAGTGAAGAAAAACGAAGCGTGACGTCATTTTCGCGTGTTAAAAAATGAAGAAATGAAGCGCGCTTCACTTTGCTTCAAAGGTATGTACCCGCCTTTAGGAACGACCTAACATACGAACACCATGCGAAACGCTTGCGTTACGAGCGGATTTGTTTCAAAAACCCGCGCATGAAGAAAAAAGTCCTTGAAACGCCTGGAAGAACTCTCACCCAGTGTTGTCTTTTCGACCACTCGGTAGGACTCAGTAAAATCGCACTTGGTAAAATACTCTTTCTGGAAACTCACTTAACGAATTGTCGTTCACTTCTTTACTTCGATTACCGTCGTTTACTGCTACTTTACCGAGTCGCACTTCATTACCGACCTTTTGGGATCGATTTTACCGAGTCTTACTCACCGTTTAAGTAAAAAGGACTCAGTAAAAATATAACTCGGTAAAATCGATTCCGAAAGATTGGTAGCGAAGTGCGACTCGGTAAACCGGCAGTAAACGACGGTAAAATGTTTTTGCTGGCAGTTTAGTTGATAAATTTTTGTAGACCTCGTTACTTAGTTTAGGAACTGTAATTTTAGCGAGTCTGTAAAATTCGGTCAAGTTTACGGAGACAACATCGATCTCACCTCAGTTTTGTACTCCATCATGAAAGAGGCGAGGGTGTTGCGACGCTCGGAGTCCTTCTGGAGAAGGAAGAAGCGCGAAGACATGCCGCTCTCGTCGGAGGAGGTGCGGTTGAAGGTGTGCGTCAGGCTGAACCCCGAGCCCATCACCGCCGGCGACATCCCTCCCGACAGTTGCGACGACAGACCCGGATGTGTGTTCGTCTCGTCTACCATCGGGCTGCAAAGTCACTCATTTTTATACGCTTTTTATTAGGCTTGCAATGGGGACGAGCGATTCCCGTCCCCGAAATCTCATTTTTTCCCCCCCGAAATTAAGGTTTATTTTTCTTCTGGCGTTGCAAATTCTGACTTCTCGTAAGCATATTCTGGTTAAACTATTAATTAAATAATATTCTTAATTTTGATTCATTAATTTACCATTTTATTTAATTGTTTCTCTGTCCCCGAAACTTCATTTTGTCCCCGTTCCCGGAATTTCAAAATCTCCGTCCCCGTTGCAACCCTGGTTTTTATCATAATTCAGCCACCAATTTCACAAAACTGTTGTGATTAAAATTGTAGCGATCGCAAATTGAGCGAAGCGCGCTGACTGGTCGATTGGAATGTCGACGTAACGAATTTTTCCGCCAACGTCACAGCCGACCATTCGGCGCGCTTCCCTCAATTGCGATCGCAACAGTTGTTATCACAACAGTTTTGCGAAATTGGCCCCGGAACCGGAAATCATTTTCAGAGCGCTGTGAGGACACGGACAGTAAATGATCATAGCGTCTGTGACGTCAATTCATAACGTCATCGCTAAAGTGTCTATGCAATTCGTTTTAGTCTACCTAAGCCTAAGCCTAAGCAGCGCTATGAAAACCATTTCCGATTGTGATTTATAAGAAAAATCCTACATTCTCACTGTTTTGCCACCACCCGCCGTGGGATTCAATCGGTCGAATGAAAATTGTAAAGGGCGGGAGCTCGGTTTGCAGCGTGGTCATTTCTCCCTTTTTAGAGCGCGCGAAAAGAGAAGAAATGACTCACGCTGCATTTTACTATATAGGTATGCGCGCACCTTGTCTGACGAAGAAATTTTAGTGTATCGTCAAAATTTCTACATCAGCGACAAGAGAACGGTGTTCCCTGAGGCTTCCTTGAGGATTTTCGTGCAAAGGATACGCTAACTTTTGCGTGTTACGGTATCTCCTAAGAATTTTCGTTCCTGATAGAGACATTTTGAGCATCCTTCGGCGCCAAAGGCATGCAGGGGCCGGTTGCATAAAACTCTGGTAAAGTACAGAAGCGTACAGCAACCAATCAAAAGCGTACAGAAACGCACATGATTGGTTGCTGTACGCTGTGTCCTTTACCAGAGTTTTATGCAACCGGGCTCAGTTCTCTTAAATGAGAAGGAAAATATACTAGAAAGGACGGGACGGATAAACATACAGGTCAGTCGTAAACAATCGTCTTTGGCGGGGGGCAGAAAAAAGCGAAAAAAGCGCGCGCGTGCGCGCGGAGAAACTGTCAATAAAAATATAAATGCGAACCTGGTGGGAGGCGAGCTGATGTTGGCATTGAGGGTGCTGGCGGGGCTGAGGGCGGGGGTGCGGGAGTCGAGAAGGGTGCGACTGTCGCACGTCTTGGACGCGTGCAACGCCTCCAACGCCAGCTGCAGGTCCGGCCTATCCTTCAGCTCTGCCACGTCCGTGAAGCCCAGATGGGACGCTGAACGAAGAATATCTATAAATACACCCGCGTTCCGTCTTCGTCCTTCGATCGCGCGTACACAGAGGTCAGCAATGGGGGGCTAGGGGGGCAGCGTACCCAGACACCTCTCTCTCTCTGGTGCGGACGAAAACCCCACGCGTGAATATGCAACACGCGAGCGATTATTAGAATCGTGCAGAGCCAAGTATCCTATAGTGAAGCACCTGTTCAGCGCCTTATATTTAGGCTTAGGCTTAGCTTTTGGCGAGCGCCGCGAACCACCTCCACCCATTCGACCCTAACTAAGCGAATGAGCTAGGTTGTGGAGCACACCATTAAGAAATAACAAAAATGTTGATACTCGGCTCTGCACGACCCGACTAACACGCGACGGAAGCAGTGTTTCAACGAGTGGAACAATCGCCTCGGTCGGCGCCTTCCAGCCGAGCGAAATAGTCACTTACTCCTTGCAACACTGATCCCGTCGCGTATGCGTTGCACGAATGTTGCCTATTTGCGCGCGCGGTTTTCGTCCCCATCAGAGGTATCTGGGGCCGTTACTTTCTCTCTGCGCCCACCCTTGCGACCCCGCACAACAGTAAAAGCTCGTCGGCCCATCGTCACCACACAGCAAGCTGCTTTTTGGAATTCGCCACACGCGTGCCACCTCACAGGAAGCGGATATCTATCTACGGTCGTATTGCAAAGCGCGCCGAGTACGAGGCGCGCGATTCGAAAGATACAGTATCGATTGCAGTCCGTCACACGATGCTCTACTCTCGACCCTCACAAGCAATGAAAGCACTATGAAAAGTTAAATATTTGGAATGGATCGTTTAAAGTTTTCCACCGTTTCCCGCTGAATTGCAAACGATGAATAATACACAGCGGCGTTTGATGGAGAACAATACTTCGCAAGCGTTGTCTATCTCAACGCGACTTATCGATTTTTTCGTTACGGTTCCGATCAGACTGGGTTAGATGCGGTGGACTGCACGCGCGCGGCGCAATCGATAATGTATATTTTGCATTGCACGCCTCATCGTAGGCGTGCTTTGTTAATACCATCCGTGTCCTCTATACGTTTGTCTGACTTGCGAGAATGGGCAAGTTAGAAGTGCGGCAAAAGATAATCAAGTTGCTCGACATGCTTGAATCATATTATTAGGATTCTTAATGACTCTTTCCAAACCAAATTGGACATTTTTCTTTGAATTGGATGAGAAAAGAGTCCTATTTGCTTTTTCAGGTTATTTTAAGTAAAGTGGAAACGGTATATAGCGCAGCTTAATTCTCATCGCCACCCTTCAGCCCGCAATCTCACCAGTCAAACTTCCGTGACAAGGACCGTCTCTCTACACAACATCAAAACAACAACACGAAACGCACAGCAAACTAAAACATAAGTTAGCAACTGGTAAAGGCAAAAAAAAGAAAAAGAGCAGTACGAACTAGCGGAGAAAGCAAAAAACAAACCTCGCGCATGTTTCTGAGCGGCGTCGTAGTGCTTTTTGCTGCCGCTGCTTGACCGCGTGCTGAAAATAGAAGTGGTAAGGGGGTGGTGAGGTGTAAAAACCGAAAGCCACCAACTTGTACTGCTGCAAGAAGGAATCGACGAGCAACTTTTGCGCGTTCGGGCGGCTCGTCGGGTCGGGTTCGAAGCAGCTAAACGGGTCTTTGTTGCAGTGGGGCGAATATCATCGAACTGAGGGCGTTTGTGGAATATTTTGCTGCTGTCGCGATTGAGCGGATTTTGGCTGGGCAATTCGGCGGGTTTCGCATCGCATACTTACGCTAAAGTCGTATTTTACGCAACGCTGAACCATATCCCTTAAGTACGACTTTAACTTAAGTACGCGATGTGAAACCCACCCATTGATTGAACGATCGCCGTATCTGCCGCGATTGAGATTTAATAGTTGTAAATATTTCGGGAAATAGTAGGGCGGGATTCGGAGTTCCAAAAAACTTTCGAGTTGTGGCCTCAAGTCCACGAATTCAACTACAGGGTTGAACTTCGCGAAATTCTCCAAAATGCGGGAAACGCCGAATGTTTCGACTCCCAAACCCCATTCTACCCTCCTAAATCCAACCTAATCAAAAAAGACCTTGAGGGGGGTACTGAGAAAACCTCAGACCCCGACTAGCGATCACTCGCGGCACGCATATTTCGCGTCGACCGGGGTACTTCCTACTCGGAACTGGAGGCGTATTCACGAACGTCAAGATAAGTAATCTTGCGTAATCCCAAGATAGCCACGCGTTAAAAACATACCAGTCCATAAGCTATGTTTATAACAGCCTGTAATCTTGGATTACTTATCCTGACGTTCGTGAATACGCCTCCTGTACACATCCAAAAACGGCTTACCTGACGATGAATTTCTTCGCCTTTTCCGACAACCCTTCGGGAAGGGGCGGGTGCGTCTTGAACATGCCCACCTTGAACATCGCCGCCTGGGGGGAGCCCAGCTGCAAAGCACTCGGTCGTTACTTCATCGAACTAACACAGTCAAAAATTTCTAATGAAGATCAGTAACGAAGATTCTTAAGAAATATCGTGGCACGCAAAAATCTAACGTATCCGTTGGGCGGAAAGCCTCAAGGAAAGCGTCAGGGAACACTGTTTTCTCGTTACTGACGTAAAATTTTGACGATAGAAAAGTAGGAAGTAGTACCTCGACGAAGGGAGGCTTGCCGGTAGCCATCTCGATCATAGTGCATCCGAAACTCCAAATATCGGCCGGCGGGCCGTAGCCGCGCTGGCCGTGGTCGATCACCTCGGGCGCCATGTACTGTAGCGTGCCTGAATCAAGCAACTTCTTCTAATCACTTTCAATTAGGTCGATATTTTTCGCGAGGAAGACGAAATCTAGTCCAGCACCCTAGTTGGAAAAGATGAGCAAGTTTTTTTTTTCGCGAAAATTTTTCCGATTTTTCCAACAACGATCAGTTTTTCTTGCGTTTACGCGCGAAAGTTAAGAGAAAGACGCGCTTTGGACTTTCGACTCTTCTTTCTGATCTCAAAAAACTGCTCGTGCACAATCTCCAACCCAAGTATCGAATTATCGATTACTTTAGGCTTAAGCTTGACACTGTGCCAAGCCTAAGCCTAAAGTAATCGATAATGCAATATTCGTGCACAATCGTCATAAAACGCCAACCTGTGAAGGTCTCGGTGACGGGATTGAGCCCTGCGAGTCGCTTGCAAGTGCCGAAGTCGGATATTTTGCAGACGCCGCTGTAGGTATTCACCAGCACGTTGTCGCCCTTGATGTCCCTGTGGACGATCTTCTGCGTGTGCTGTAAGATGGAAGTATTGATTTTTTAAAATTCGCGAGCGGGTAGTGGGAAGGCCCCAAGTATCGCAGATTAACCACCTTAGGCTTGGCTCTTTGCCAAGCCTACGGTGGTGAATTTGCGACATTTGACCCGTGGAAAGGGAAAGGAAACGAAGAGACGAACCAGATATTTCAGGCCCTCGAGTATCTGCCGGGCGTAGTAAACCATGCTCGCCTCGTTGTCCAGCAAGGGGCCCCACTTGCTCCGCAGCAGCGAGCTGAGACTTCCTGAAATTAGTCGGTGCGTATATCATGTCTGCCATCTCTACCGCGATGTCACACGACGCCGAAACGCAGCGGTTTTCGCCTATCGCTTAATATACAGCTTATATATGCGTTTCCGCGTTTTTTTTCTTGTTTCTATTTTTTAACGGAATGGATTGAAGGCGCATGGCGTCGACGCGCCTTTGCAGCAGAAGCCGTATAAGTGCACCTACTTCTTACTTTTCGCCTCTCATTTATACACTCAAAATTTTCGATCAGTGCGACGAAATCTTTACTGAATGAGGCAAACTGCATCAAAAGCCCATATCGAATCTCTTCATAAAATTTTGCACGTAAAAACCAAGCAACACTTATCATTCTCGGTAAAACATCGTATTTTCGTGCAGAAAAGACAGTTAATCTTTGCCAACAACAGTACCCGACTCGGTTTCTCCTTCCTCACCAACAAAAAATAGCCTACACACTACCTCCAGGGACTTGCTCCATGAATATCCGGAAAATATCGTTGCCGTTGTCGTTTGTGACCGCTTCGCAGCCCAGATACTGGACAATATTCTGATGGGAGAGGGTGGAATGCAGCTGAATTTCTTCCATCAACGGTTGCACCTCTTCTTGACACTTGATAGCCACTTCTTTGATTGCTATGGAGCTGCAATGGAGGGGCGTAAGGGGCGGTCGGGCGGTTTCGCAGCAGAGAACAATCGAGCAGACGATTCAAGATCAGGGATTGAGTTACTAGTGTACTGCCGGGATTACGGATATTGCACACTACTGTTCAAAATTGTCTTCCATTGAGCATTATTTAAATGATAGTGCATTTTTTGATTAGACAATCGCAAATAAAATAGTTAGCTTCAAAAACTGCTCACCGTTGGGTGGTAGTGTCTCGACCCGAGTAGACAGTACCGTAAGTTCCGCGTCCCAACACGATTCGTTCGCCTTTATTGTCATAGTCGTACTCGAACTGAAACGCAACAAGAGTATTCAATTTATTCCGCTGTGCAACGACACTTTTGCTATGAATATTGGAAATCGACGGCCGAGTAGCTACGAAATGAAACTTTGACGCGCTACTCTCACAATTTCTTCGCGAGGAAGAAAACGCCGCTGGAAACACCGTATAGCGGCAGAGACGGGAACGCTAATTGAGCACGAATCGTTGCGAAAACAAGCGTTTTTTCGTCAATGAGTACGAAACACAGTATCATTATAGCCTGCACAAAAGCTAAAACTGTAGTTGAATTGTGCGCGTAAATCTAATCATTGCGAGAACCGAACCTCGCATTCTTCTTACTGATCGAAAAATTTCGAGAGTAGAAAGAGAGTGGAAACATGAGACGCGCGCGATTCGCAACCGAACCTTTTCGTGGCGAAACAGGAGCACAGCTTTTTGTCAACGCTGAATATCTATGGTGACATCTAATCTACCACGACAAGCGCAAAAAAATAGCCATATGAGCGAACAAATTCGCAGACTTTACGAATTAGCCAACTCATCAAAAATGCTAAGTTCAAGTGGCGAAATGCGTCAATGGGCGGGTTTCACATCGCATACTTACGCTAAAGTCGTACTTTACGCAACGTTGAGGGATATCCCTTAAGTACGACTTTAACTAAAGTACGCGATATGAAACCCACCCAATCACAAAGTGGAACGACAACTGACCGCGATGCTGATTTCCTGTTCGCAATCCTGCAGCACTTTGCTGTTACATCCCTCCACGTCCCGCGTCATCTCGCAGATCAGTTTCATCACCCTGGAAGACGAACAAAATATATCGGCACAATTTCTACGTCAGCGATGAGAAATCAGTGTTCCTTGAGGCTTTCAGTGCAAAGAATATGCAAAATTTTGCCTGTTACGGTATTGCCTAAGAATCCTCGTTGCAGATGAAGAAATTTTGACCGCAGTACCATTCGAATGTAATGGTCGGAAAGTTAACGGCATTAATGCGGACGAATGCCGCGTTCAAAACATAGGCGCTCTGTCCACGTGATTCGCATCACGCCGCATCAGAAACATTAGCGCGGTCGATGCAGTACGAAACACGTGGACAGGCGCCTATGTTTCGAACGCGACATTCATCCGCATTAATGCCGTTAACTTTCCGACGATTAAATTTAAACGGTACTGCAGTCAAAATTCCTTCATTATTAACACAGATTCTTAGTGAATACCGTAGTACGCAAAATATCGCTTATCCATTGCACGGAAAGCCTCAAAGAAATCTTCAAGGAGAGTTATTTTCTTAGGGCCCTTTTATAGTAAAAGAGATTCCGTGGATTCAGTTTCAAAACGAGCGCGCAAAAGACGATAATCGATTTTTTGTAACGTTACCAAATCGTATGTTTTGCGTGCGTTTTGAAACTGAAACCACGGAATCTCGCTAACTATAAAGAGGCCCTTACTACTGATAGAAAAAAGGTGAGAGCACAAGAAAAGCGCGTACTTATCGCAATGAGCAGCGGAGGGGAAGACTAAATTGAAGTCGTCGGAGTTCTCGTGCACGTAGAGGAACATGGAGCGGTCGTCGCGCTTTGACGCCGACACCGCCTTGATCATCTCCGCGCTGAAGCACCACTTGTGGATTCCTGCAATGCCCAGCTTGACCGCAGCGAAACGGCGACGACGGTGGGCGAGTGGCATTCTCCCCTCGTGCTTGCGATTTTGTTAGGAATTGAGCTCGAATATTACACGAGCCTCCTGCGCCGAGCCTAGCATTTCGTTACCAACAATGCGCTATTGTCAACATTTTCTATACGGTAAAGAAGGAGCACCGTTGTCCGAAAAGGACTGCTAATGATAGTTAATGATATGCAGTTGAATTCAGGAAAGTTTAGCACTAGAAAATGAATCCTTCTCAGTGTAGGATCCGATTTCGCTCGCTTTTCCAGTTAACCCATCGAATAATTTTGACTATACTTGCATCACTACTATTTTGTTGAAAAATTAGCACATTTCTCAGCTCTGTTCGGCGCCTAATCGGAGACAAGCGGCGACGAATGACGATGTTGTTAAAGGGGAACGCCGAGTCTTGTTAAGAATCGCCCGCAATTCAGCGCGGCGCGTGAAAAGAAACGCCGAAATTGTCCATTTCTCAACGACTAATTGGTCTGATCGCCTTAAAGTTCAGCGCGTCCGGTGTTTTTTCGCCTAAGCATTCTCCAGCCTTCCCGTCGACTCAGAACTTCTTTCAAAGAGAACAAGGGCGAAATGTGAATTTCACGTCGTCGAAAGCGTACATTAAAGTTAAATTGGTTGATCTAACTTGCCATTAACTCGAAAAAAGACAAAAATCAGCCTCACTGACCAGGGGGAGGCCTCTTCTGCTGACTGTTCTCGAGCACATGCCAAAGCCAGACGGTCCCCTCGGAGGTGGTGATGGTGAGATAGCTCGGCGTGTATTGCTGCAAAGGACGAGGACGAATGAGAAAGAACGTCATCCAACGATCCAAAAGAAAGAGTCACTGGATGGGTTTCAACTTGCATTTAGGCTTAGGTGTATCGTCAAAATTTCTACGTCAGTAACGAGATAAACAGTGTTCCCTGAGGCTTTCCGCGCAACGGATACGTTCAATTTTGCGTCCTACGATATCGCTAAGAATCTTCGTTGCTGATGAAGAATTTAGACCGGAGGTTCGGGCGACCGCAGAGCGCAGATCGGAGCAATTCGCTGCTAACTAAGCGAACGAGGCGGTTTTGAACACGCGAACCATTATATAATAAAATACGAGGCAGAGAGAAAAGGTAATTTATTGATAGTAGGCTCCGAACGACTCGATAAAAGAAAGAGGGAAAGAGAGCGAACCTTGGTCAATTCCTGGATGAGCACGGGAAAGCGAGCGCAAGTGATTTCCTGTTCGGATTCCGTCGACTCGACGAAGAACTCGGTCCAGAAGAGAAACTGCTGCTTCTCCTTCTCCACCGGGCTGAGCGTGGCAGCGCAGCGGTTGATGAGCTTGATGTTCTCCATCGTCGACTTCAGGAACCTGAAGCAAATTCGCTATCGTCGGCTGCCCGCTAGTGCATTTTTGTGGAACTGTTGCTACAGTAGAACCCGCGTCATTGCAGCTTTTGGCTGGCTCCCATCTCCAATACTTTGCATACTAAATGAACCAGGCTATATGCAGGACCCCGATTATTGCAGTTTTTGCCTGGATGCCGAGAAGCTGCAACGATGCGGGTTCTACTGTACTTCTACTCCCAACAATTTTCGATCGCAAGAAGAAACTTGAGATCTAATCATACAAATGAACAATATTACGAAATTAATAATTTAACCAGGACAAGCTAACAAAAGATCAGAATTCGCTAAGTCGGAAGAAAAAATAAATCTGAATTTCGGGGACAAAGAATACCCCGTCCCCGTTACAGCCTAAATCCTCCTCCTCCGAGAGAGAGAGAGAAACGACCGCAGTAGCCCTTTAAAAAAGTACCAACCAAATGGGCGGCTTCAACAGGCACATTTTGAGCGCGGCCTGACAGGCTTTAGGATAGTCCTCGGCCAAGACGGATACTTCGAAAAAGGTCGCCACATCCCAGTAATCGGTGAGCTTTTGCAGCGCGCCTTTTCGTCCCAGCAGACAATTAAGCACCACGGCTGAAATGCAAATGAATGCAAATTGTGACGAGTTAATGCAGATCGCTCATGATCGTCTTCCAACCGATCCACTCATCGCACGCCGATAGCCGTATTGGACCCGGTTGCATAAAACTCTGGTAAAGTACAGAGCTTACAGCAACCAATCATGTGCGTTTCTGTACGCTTCTGATTGGTTGCTTTACGCTTCTATACGCTTCTGTACTTTACCAGAGTTTTATGCAATCGGGCCTCGAGCTAGTTCTAACTGTACGAGATCGATACGCCAAGCTATTCGGCTTATTCACTAGTTAGATAAATATACGCTTCCATCGGCGCAGCAATTTACGCTAGGACACTAATGTGTTGGCCGCGTTTCTTTGAAAACTAAGCTTAGGATTAGATATCGATGTTCGTCTAGTTTACTGTGGTAGCGTAATTTTTAATCGGGCGCTTTCGCGTTTCGGCGTATTTTTACGTATCGATCCCATATCTACGGGTTGAAAGCGTTCATCAGTGTGACCGCACAAAATGAAAATGACGCAAAGCGCTACCGATTTGCTGCATCTCGCTGTTGTGGTCAAAGTCCTGACCACTGGCGCGCAGTAAGGTGGTCAGATTGATGCCGCTGTACTCCAACGGCGACAGTTCGAACGCTTTTCGGTACCTGAAACGTTAACATCGATCCCGATCAGTTGTGTTAGAGATTAAAAACCACATTCAGCGCCCGCCGTGAGGCCGACTACCCCCCGAACTAGTTTCACTTCCACAGCGGACATCAGGAGTGCGGGCACGGGAAAACCCCTCGCGTGAGAATTCTGCCCGTCGCGGAATAACACCGTTCGCATTGTTTACGACGGTTGCCCCAAATAGAGGCCGACTGTCACTCAAACGAGTATGACTGATGCGTCCAAATCCCCACAAAAACATATCATCACCTAAACAAGAAGACGACGTATAAGTTTGTTACCGAGGGGCAAAAGTTTTATTTAGGCATATTTTTCGAACTTTCGAGAATATGTTATCTGTTATTTTAGTCAAATAGACCGAAACGAAGAAGGATATAAACAAACACGTCACTGGCATTAATGATACGTCACTAGCATTAATGATAGCTGCTTCTAATTCCGGACAGCGCGCGCACCGCTAGACGGGAAAATGAAATTAGCATCTAAATGCGATCGTGATGAAATCGCGCGAATCTTCTGGAAGTCTGTTCGAATCGCTGATTAAGTAGTACTTCAAAATTTCATTTACTCTCAGCCTGTTGCAGTATACAGCCAAAATTTCTTCATCAGTAACGAAGATTCTTAGGAAATACTGTAGCAAGCAAAATTTTGCGTATTCTTTGCATAGGAAGCGTCAGGGAACGCTGTTTTCTCGTTACTGACGTAGAAATTTTGACGATACACAACTCGCTCAAAACAGACAGCCGCTTTCTTACCGTGCGGACTTAGGGGGATCTAGCATATCGTCAACATTTCTCTACGACTTGACTACAAAAGTGAGATCGGGTCCTACAACGGAAAGGCCCAATTCATCAAACTCAACTGACTATCCTCAACTATCATTGGGTGGGTTTCACGTCGCGTACTTCTTCTTAAGCTCTTCTTAAGCTATAGTATACTATAGGGATATGCTTGAGCACTGCGTTAAGTACGACTATAGCATACTTTGGGCGGGTTTCACACCGCGTACTTCAGCAAAAGTATGCTATAACCGTACTTCACGCAGTGCTGAAGCATATCCCTATAGTATACTATAGCTTAAGTAGATGTTAAGTACGCGATGTGAAACGCGCCCATTAACAATCGCCAAGCAATCATTTTCGGATTGCGGCGCTTCTTGCGGCGTTCTCTTCGGTCCCTCGGAAAGCCTCACAATACGCGAAGGGGAGGAAAGAAAGAAAGAAAGAAAGAAAGAAAAAAGAAAGAAAGATAACAAACCATTCGATAGCGTGATCGAGGGATTCTCTGTCCTCGTAGTTGCTGCCGATAAACTTGTCCTTGTAGATGCGGCCGGCGAGGCAGAGGACGTCGGGGCTGACGGTGGTGCGATCGGCGGCCGTGTCGACGATCTGCAGCACCGTTTCCAACGCCTTGTCCCTGTCGCCTTCTTTGTTCCGACTGAAAAGTACATGAACCTGTTGTAGCAAAGATTGCGTTTTCCATTTCAATCCAATATTTTCTCTTTATAATGCAGAATCGGAAATCGGTCCCCTGGCGCTGCGCAGGCGCAGGCAGACTAAGTCGAATTGCATTGACACTATGTGCATTACGTCGTGAAATGGCACCATAGACGTTCTTTTCTTTTACTGCCTTAGCCTATTCTCGAAATTCTTCGGACGTTCAAGCGAAAAAGCAAAGTCCGGCCCTACAACGAAAAGGGTCAATACGCTATAATCAGCTGACTATATTAACTATCATTAACTTATCACTAAGCTATTTTGCGAATTACGGTGTTTTATTACAGGGTGCTACAGGGTTGGCTTGAACGTCCAAGAAATTTTGAGAATAAGTCGAATTGCATTGACACTATGTGGATTACGTCGTGAAATGGCACCATAGACGTTCTTTTCTTTTACTGCCTTAGCCTAAGCAGCGCTATGAAAGATATTTCTGACTAAATTAGAATGAAAAAATATTGATTTACAATGAAAACCCCTGTATTGCAATCAGTTTTTCAGTGTCCGTATCTTATCGATTCAGTGCAATCTGCGCTGATACAGTAGCAGCACCCCGCTGCTTGTATACTATCAGCGTCAGTACTAATGACTTATCGATTCGCCGCGTTTCGATTCATAATTCGCGTCTTATGAAGCATAATAAGCTGCTTTCATCTCTTTTACTTGAGCCGCAGGCAAAATTTCAGTGCTTTGTAAGTCAAAGCGGTAAAGCGTGCTGTGACGAGCGCAGCAGGCAACTTTGTAAAAGTTGCCATGGAGAATCGCAAAGGTTTGAAGACCTTCGGTCGTTTTACTGGCACCGATCGTTCATCAGGACAGCTGATCAGTATCAGAACTTTGATCAGTGAGCGCGCGAGTGGTATGAGAACCTGTAGCGCTGATTGAAGAAAGCGATCGGCACACCGCCTATTCACTACATGTATACTGAACGCTTCTGTATACTCAGTTCTACTCGTCCAAGTCCCGTACAAACGGTGCGTAGACGACGTCTACTATTTCCGTTAAAAAACGGAAACAGGGAAAAATACGCCGAAACGCATGAATTTCTTATATGTTGGGAACAGGCGGGAAGTACTGCGTTTCGGCGTGGTTAAATAGCGCGGTAGACATGGTCTACGCACGGCGCAAAGTAGTAACACATGCCCTCGGCAGCCTTCAAGCGGGGGTGAGGGATCAGCGGTCACCCGCGCTATAAGTCGGTATTTTTCTTTCGCCGGCGCATTAATGTCAACTCTGCGTGCGTCGTACGACTGTAAACAAGTAAACATGATCCACGTGCGTGTGTCTTAGGCGATTCGATTCGGATAAGAAGGATCGCTCCCTCTCCCCCCCCTTTGCGCCGCGCTACGGCGTTCCCCCCCGACGAGACATGAACACACATGTTCCCCCGTTCGAACGTTCGAACGCTGTGTTGACTTCAGAGAATGCACGTGGTACAATCTCTGATCGTTATCGACTTCCATCTTAGACCTCTTGACAAAGACCGTAGCCTGGTCTTTGATTCTCGTCAATTGCGTGGGATTGATAGTCTCATTAGAATAAACTGGCTTCTGATCGAAAAAATAGGGATGCTACTTTCAGAAATGAACAAAATTTCGTTAATGTTTGAAGAAATAATTGGAGTATTGGGGGATTTTGGAAGTATTTTAATGCAGACTGGACAATGATTTTTTTACGGCATGCAGCGCTGCGGGGGGGAGCGAAAAAAGAGAGACGTATCCCTCAGGCATATCGCCTACTTGTGCGATTACGACTCGCGGTGTTCACAGATGCGTGCTATAAACCAGAACTCTTTCTATTCAAGTGACCGATCGCATTGCTTTCACATTTCGCTACGCGCTCTGCGTTTGAAGTCAACAGTGTTCCACAGAGCAACTTCTAATAGCCACTGACTCATTCTAATTGCTGCAAGCATTCGCTAGCATGCGACCTACAAGAATATCGTGCAGGATGACTCTCCGGTAGTTTTGCGCCTGCATTTCTCGCGGAAGAACGAATTACTATCAATATAATTTCAGTATATATAGTGATTCTTAGCATGTCGCGATAATTTCATCGTTTTTGGATAAGAAAAAGAGACAAAAATTTGCGAGCCAAAACAATTAGCTACATGATCGTAAGGGAGCGCGAAGGAAAGGGAGAATTACGAAAGCAGCTCAAAAATTCTCAATCTAACCCTACGCAGTCCGCTTCTACGAGAGAAGCGAGTGGCCGACGACGCAGCGACAGAAAACGCTCTTCTTCAAAGCCCCTACCTCGCGCGATCAAAAGTTCAAGTCCCGGCGGCGCAAATAACCTCGCTTCGAGTGCGTGTGCGCCGAGCGTGATGCTAGCGTGAAACGCGGCGAACAAGAGTCACTCGTCGCTCGGCGCATGAGGAGTAATGGGCGGCGAAAGGCGTTGCATAGACGCGCGCGGAATGCCATTGTAGCGAGCTAATTTGGCGATTCGCTGAATCGCGTCAAGAGTTCGTTTGTTCGGGGGGAGATTTCCGGGCGCGCAAGTCCGCAGAGGGAGACTTGTTTCGCTTTGTTCAGCTGCCCTCGGCCGATCGTCTTTGGTCGGAGAGGGTGCGTAAAGGGGGTGGGGGGGAGAAATGCGTCGGCAGAGCCCACGCTTCGAAAGGCGATACACAGGCGGCCGTCCAGCCCGCGAAAGTTTGCAAGTTTCAATTCAAAGTAGACAATGCACCCGTGTAGTCCACTCGCTCTCCCGACAGCAACACCAGCGCAGAAAGAAGACGACGCCGCACGACGCGCACCCAACCCCCCCCCCCGTCCCGCAGTTCAACGACGAACGACCGGTTCCGTCGAACTGACGCTCTGTTACTCTGTTATCGCCGTCGCTCAATTATTCGGAAGGGCGCGCAGCGGCGCGGAGGACGTCGCAACGCGGGCGGGCGCAAAACAGTTTGCATTGCACCGCACGGTGGCAATAAAACGGCGGGGTGGGGGGGGGGGTGCGAGGTTGGCGGAACGGATAACGCGAGTGGACGGGTGTATCGGATTGACTGAGTAGATGAGTGCTTAGGGTTAGGCTTGGCGAGGTGCCAAGCTTAAGAAGCTTAAGAAGCGTAAGAGTAAGAAAGGTGTCGTACCGATTGAGCGCGAAGGCGTAGAGGAAGCGGACGGCTTGCCCCTGGATGATATTGCAGTCGGGTACTCGGGACAGATCCTCCACCAACTTGATCATCGCGTCGTAGTTTTGGTTGTCGCTGAAACGCATCGATCGCATTTATTTCTTCAGCATCACACCCTTTACCTTATTTTATACAGTACTACTCCCTCCTCTTTACAAGATATGTGGGTTTAAGCGCGCGACTACAATGCTAAATAGCAATGAAGTTTTGGCGTTTAATGCGATGTTTTGGAGCGAACACGCGGAAGAGATGCGATTATTGATTTTTTGCCTATCTTACTAACCCCTCGATTATCTCATCTCCACTTCGAGCCCAATATCAGAATCGCGATCTTCCCCCCTCTACCGCCGCAGCAACCAATCGGTCGAATGACAATTTTACACCGAGTCAGTTCACTATGCAGATAATTGGCAGGAAATATGGGGAAACGCAAGAGTGATCCACAATTAATATCATAGTAGCCGGACCAAAGATGTGTAAGTGTGTGAGGGCTCACATTTGCGTTTCCACATTTTCCACATACCTCGCTCACTCTTTCCAAAATTTTTATTAATTCTAATTAGTTCCTACGGCGGCTAGCCAGCCCCTAGCCAAAGGCCACATGCGACAGATACCTACCGATACGACAGCATCAGCTGATAGACGGTGTCCACCGACAAGATATCCGGATTGTCCAGTCGGATGCGCATTTTGTCCAGGAAAACGTTCAGATCCTCCTTTGTCATATGTTCGCGAGCTTTGCGCAGGTCGCTCAAGAACTTTTCTCGCGAATGAGCACTAAAATCGGATTTTTAAGTTGAGTTTGCTGTTAAAATTTCTTCGTCGGCGATAAAAGGCCCTTAGGAATTAACGTAGCACGCAAATTGTATAGAAAAGACCTGCGGAACCAAGTATCAATCAATAATCAATTTTGTCTGATTGATCTTTTATTATTCAACGATTCGTCTGATCAAAAACTGGCTCAATCGCTTAGTCAGCGCCGAATTGCTCGGGTTGGCGAGCGCAGGCGAGCCAAAACCTAAGCCTCAATATAATACCAGGAAGAAAGAGTTGACTATAGGATACTTGGTTCCATACGACCCTATTACAACCGCCAATATGAAATGCCTCTGGGAAAACGATTTCTTCTTACTGTCGCAGAAATCAATGAGTTCTTGATTATTGAATGACTACATCCACGGCGCTTCTTTGGAAGTCTCTAAGCATGCCTACGCGCTATTCACGGCAGTAATTTCACGCTAACCAAGGATTATTAAAAGCATGACAGCTCCAGCAATGCGCGAGTTTCATAACCGCGTAATTTAGTTAAACTCCTACTTCACGCAACACCTTAGCATATGCCATAAGGGCCTGTTTAGAGTTCGCGAGATTCCGTGGTTTCAGTTTCAAAACGCGCGCGAAAGATACGACTATCGATTTTTCGGAAACGTTACCACTCTTAATCCTTTGTGTGCGTTTCGAAACTGAAACCACAGAATCTTGCGAACTCTAAACAGGCCCTAAGCACGACTTAAAACAAAACAACGCGCGCGCGCGATCTGAAACCCCCAAAAACACTAAAAAAAACAACAAAAAAACAGCCATAAAAGCGCCACGATACCTGGCTTCGATCTGGACATTCTTGAGCGCTTGCTTCATGCGCGCTTTGAAGGGGATGGGGCGGCTGTTTTTCATGTTAGCGGGGAGGTTCATCTTGTCGATCGCCTGTTGGACGTCGCTTTTCAGCAGCGAGAGGTCTTCAGTCTTCGCTTTCTCGATCGACAGAAGGGAGGAATTGTCCGGTGATTGCATGTACAAAATCATCGGCAGGTGAGATAACGTCTTCTGCAAATGAGAAACTTTCGTTATACAGTGGAATTCGCTTATAATGGTAAGTGGGGGACCGATTATCTTGACTACTATAAGCGAAATGACCGGTATAACCGAAACCGATATAAACGAATTCTACTGTATTGTCGTATGGATTTTTTCGGCTAGCGCAAAGCTCTCTAATCATCAGTCGGACTTGAACATTTTCCCGCCCTTTCTCGCTCTCCCTTAGGCATAGGCTTAGGTTGTCTCGTCGACTGAAAGGTCACTTACATACGGCGCGTCGCGTGAGAGGGCGTGCGAATGAGAGAAAGAGAAAAAAGGCGAAAAAATTTTCAAGTCTGACTGGGGTGACTTGAGCTTCACGATAGCCGAATTTTTCGCGTCCCGAGCGGCAATCATCTTCCCAGACTCGCTTTTCAGTGGAAATCGTTTGTTACGGCAGGCCATTGTGTGCCGTCGACTTTCTCTGCTCTATCGACTATATTTTAGACAGTAAGGACGTCGTTTATAATCGCTTATAACTGTCACGATTGAATGATTGGCAGGCCCCCAATTTACCGCGTAAATCATTTCTATTGAATTCATTGAAGGTCTGGCTTAGGTCGCAAGCCCAAGGCCATATTTATATATTAATAAAAACATGTATTATTCGAAAGGCTAAAAGTGGCATCGGCCCTTTGTTCTATTACTTCCTAATACACAAAGAGAGGAAGATTCTCATATGCCCTTCATCAAAAAAAATGTCAAAGATCGTCGAATCATATGATCCTATTAGACAATATTTTGCTTTCTACGCCGAATAAGCGCAATAACACGCGTAACCTTTTTGAGCATAAACACCGCCTCAGCCCTCCGTAAACATCCCGAGCTTGCGGTTATCAAACTACCAAGTCAAGCCCGAAGCACCTCTCTTCCAGCCCAACCTCACATCGGCAAAACTCCCTCAATCCAAACGAATATTCTCAAAATTTCTTGGACGTTCAAGCCAACCCTGTAGCACCCTGTAATAAAACACCGTAATTCGCAAAATAGCTTAGTGATAAGTTAATGATAGTTAGCATAGTCAGCTAATTATAGCGTATTGACCCTTTTCGTTGTAGGGCCCGACATTGCTTTTTCGCTTGAACGTCCCAAGAATTCCGAGAATACGGACATACTTTCAGAGCTTCCATCAAATCCAGTTTGTGCGTTTCCATAAAATCCTCGTTGCAATGTCTCAGCAGTATGTTGTAAGCTTGGCCCATACTTTCGCGCACACCAATGTGGTAGCACAGGCTGGGCACCTGTTGCCGAATGCTAATGTCCACCAGGGCGATGTCGGCGTTATAGAATGCGTCCAGCGCGCTCGTTTCGCCGAAATCCAAGCGGTCAAACTCGATCCTCTGCAAAGGAGGAGAATTGATATTGTATAACAAGGACTTGGGCTGAGGGAACACGGCAAAAGTGCCACTATCACCTGTTTCAACCCGGATATTGAGTCGAAAATACTGTGAAACTTCTGCGGCGACGGGCCTACTGAATGGTAACACAGTTCCCCTCGTCAAAAAATGTCCCAAAAAAAGAAACCTTACATTGAGGTTGATATTGAGGCAGTCAGCGATCTTCAGCAGTTCGGCCCAGGCGAGCTCGCGCACTTTCTGATGTTTGGCGACCTTGTGATCGATGAGGACGACGACGTGGAGTTTGCGCCCGCAAGGAGTCTTGGGGGTGAGGGAGCCCAACTCGCGCTGCTCCTTCTCCGTCGGCCCCGACGACGCCGAATTTATCCTACCGCCGTGCGTCGTCGACTGCGCCCGCGACGGCGGCGGTATAGAACACACGTCCAACGTCTGCAGCATCGTCGACGCCGGCATCGACGCCGTCTTCCCCAGCGGCGGCGGCAGCATCGACTCCCCCATCATCCTCTGCTGCGATCCCGTTTCCAATCCCGCTCGCTCGATCACCGTTATTTTTCGCTTCTCGTTCATTTTGCCCGGTTCATAACGACGCCGCGGAGCATATTTCACGGAATAAATCGTCGGCCGAGTGTTGCATATCCACTTGGACAAATTCGTCGGCCCCACGAAAGCGTCGGCGGTAAACTTTTGTGTCGACCGCGACTACGACTTGTTGGGCACTTTTTTTCGCGGCACAGTAAAATCCATCATTTGACCCGTTTCGATACTGTTCCAAATTGAACTATCATGCAGGGACGCGCGGGAAACTTAAACAAGGCTTTAACGAACTTAGAAGAAAATGTAAATATGTGTTTAGATTCGATTTATATGATCCTAAAAGAGTCACTAGATGCTAGTTAAGGCCTGAACATACCTCTAATTGTCGGCGGTCAATGTCCGCTGACCTCGCTGGACAATGTCCGCCGACACGACACAGACCTGTCACTCATTCGCGCGCTGTCCGCGGACAAAAATTGATACAGTTTAATAATATTGGCGCGGAAGGTGGTGAGCGCGGTATGTTCAGCTCTTTACAAAGAAGTGACGCTCATTTGCTCTCGCTTATTTCATGGGCATCAAGCGGCATTTCACGTATCCCTCGATTATCAAGAAGTCATAAAGTGAAATACGTTTTCTTGATAATTGATGGTCACTGTTATTAATTTTGTGGCATATGTGGTTGATTTATGCTGCGTGTTATAAAAATAGAAAATTCCATGCATGCCGTGAACTGGATTAATATAACACTGATAGGGGCATATAGTGGTGACTTTGCAACATTTTTGCGTCAACTCTTACCAGTCCTCTTATCACAGAGAGCAGCAAGTGCCCCTTTATGCATTCGACTTTTTTTTACATCCCAACGGTATCATATTGCAGTCGTTCATGCAAGCGCGACGTACAAAAGGCAATAAGTACACTTCTTCTGAGACCGGTAACAACAATATCGTTGATCAAATGATACAGAGGTGTTAGCTGGCATGATGACAATTGACCGCAAAGAATTGATTATTGATCTTTCCGCCCACAGACTCATCTTCCAACACAGCGTCGTCTCAACTATCAGTGCCAACGAGCAAGTAAACATATTTTACGCCAGGGAATGTGAAAAACCACAGTTATACATCTGCTATAGGTTTCGTATCAATATCACTGGACAGGAGGAGGGCGTCTTTGACTTGACTCTTGGTTTGTTGCTGCTGTCCGAGCAATCGAACACCAACTCGGCTGAGGAAGAAAAAGAAGCCAAAGGCAGCGCCGATCAAGCATAAACTGGCGACGGTGAGGGGCCAGCCGGGCCTGACGACGTAGAAGCCGCCGATCAGCGCGACGGTTTCGAGGATATAGATGAAATAGGCGAGTACGAGGCGGTGGAAGTGAGAGGCGAGCATGCTGCCGAGAGGGGCGAAGACGACGACAATGGGAAGACAGACGGTGAGATATTCCCAGGCGAGGGGGGAGACGTCGGCCATGATGAGCTGACGCCAGAAGAAGCCGACCTGCGAGTTGAACGCCATCAGGATGACGCTCGTCGGCGTCGCCACCTTCTCGCTGACACTGAACAGCAGCGTCAGAATCGAGAACGACTAGATAAGCTGCCAGGCATTGTAAGTGCTAGCGTTGCCGCAAAAATTCATCGAATTTTTTAATTTATAAAAAATTATCCTTAAAAAATTCACTGATTTTTTAATTTATAAAAAAAGAACGTTCAAAAATTACGTAATTTTTTAATTTATAAAAAAAGGATTCTTAAAAAACTGGTTAATTTTTTAATTTATAAAAAAATCATACGTAAAAAATTGCCCAATTTTTTAATTTATAAAAAATTATTCTTAAAAAATTAATTAATTTTTTAAAAATCTCAAGTTTGCAAATTATGTCATTTTTGCACGTTTAAACGTTTTCGCTGGTATTAATGCTATTTTTGCTTTTTGTTTTTGCTAAAATAGCTCCTCTTCGCATTATATTCTCTACAAATAGGGATGGTAATTAGTGCGAGCAGCATTGTGAAACGCAACATTTTGAACGAACATTGAGAGGGATCACAAGATATGCATGATGGAGTACTGCAAAATTCAATTCAATTTTTAAAAGGTGAAGGATAAAGAGATTCAGAAAATTTACGAAAAGAGAGGCTCACGTCAAAAGTGATAAATATCTCATTTCGATAACTGCCAATTTTTTTCGCATTCACGCTCCAGGGGCCTGTTCCACGAAAGTAAAAGTAAAAGTAAAAATACTTTGGTTCCACGAAGTTTTTGGTTTACTTTTACTTTTACTTTTCATTTTTACTTTACACTGCGCTCGCGCGCTTGTGTTTTCCGTTCGTTTCTCGGGGTGCGCGACGGAATTAGCGTATCATTAAAGCGACAGTCACAATGCGGCGTCGGTGGCGTCCGTGGCGTCGCGAGCGTTTTTTTCAAAAATTCAGTCACATGCAGACGCGTAACAATAGTTTTTCTTTTAAATAATTACCGTATTTCGCGCACAATGCAATGCTTCGCGCTAGGATAAGAGCAAAACCGAAAAAAAACGCCGGCGTCGGCGGCGTTGGTGGCGTCGAGATTCCAACCGATTGGAATCTCGACGCCACCGACGCCGCCGACGCCGGCGTTTTTTTTATTCTGCTCGTATCCCAGTGCGAAAACCCCTTTCCAGCACAGTGGGATCCGAAGCTTGGAATTCACGTGACTTGAAGTCGCG
>JADMIO010928602.1_pt1 | contig 41923 bp, 43 predicted proteins | sample 8958161 | NCBI WGS metagenome assembly JADMIO01 (sample SAMN16585339, study PRJNA669376) | soil metagenome | isolation source: Crop rotation soil | place: USA: Cullars Rotation, Alabama | collected 2011 | reverse complement strand
CGCGACAACTTGTCCACGTGGAATTCTAAGCTTAGGATCCCAATGTGCTGGAAAGAGCTCTGCCTCCAATTCGATGCTGATCACATCGGCACCGAGCGCGGCCAGGATTGCCGCCTGGTAGCCGGAGCCCGTGCCCACGTCCAGGACGCGCTCGCCTTCCTTGACGTCTAGTGCCTGCGTCATCAACGCGACGATGTACGGCTGCGAGATGGTCTGGCCGTGGCCGATGGGTAAAGCGCCATCGTCGAAGGCATGACTGGCCAGATGCTCTGGCACAAACCGGTCGCGCGGTACGGCGCGCAGCGCCGCAAGGAGACGCGCGTCGGTTATGCCACGAGACTCGATCTGGCGCGCGACCCAGTCGGGCTCGGCACGTGGCTCGACGCGTGGTTCGTCGCTCGGTGAGCGTCGAAACCGGCGCCGCATGGGGCTTTGCCCTAGGACGCGCTCGGCGCCGGACTTGGGGTTGGTGGCGCTGGACTCACGGTTGGCGCACCGCCGTCAGTGGGCGTGACGCTCGGGACGGGCGTGATCGACGGCGATGGCGCGGCAGTGACCGACGCAGCAGGCGTGGGCGATGGAGTGGGCGCCGGCGAGGGAGTCGGTGGCGTCAGTGCGCCCGACTTGCCGAACAAAAGGGCGTAAACAAGGATGAGCGCGAAGACCGCGACGATTGCCGCGACCCAGATCTTGGACGCGCGGTCGTCGATGTAGGGCAGCTCATCGTCCGAGTGAGCAACACCGGTCCGGATGGAGCTCGCAGCCGAAGCCTTGGCGCCGGGCTGGTTGCCGCGAACCGGCGGCAGAACGGCGCTCGATCGAGGCGCGGCCTCCTCGTCGCGCTCCTGCTCCTCGTCCTCTTCTTCCTCGTCGAGCTCGTCGTCGAGATCTTGACCTGAAGCCTGGTCCTCGCCGTCGATCTCGAGCTCCTCTTCGGGAGTGTGGTCGTCGGTCATCCCAGGATTGCCCTCCTAAGTTCAAGCATCTTCAGGATCAGCCCCGCTGATTTCTTCACGCGAATGATCGTGGTCCGCGCCGCGATCAGCCGCTCGCGATCCTTGTCAAGCGCCTCGCGCTGTCTGGCCAGTCCCGCACGCGTGCCATCCACGCGATCATCGAGGCGCGACAGGGACCATAAAGCACGCTCGGTCTGCGTGCTGACGGCAACCAGGTGGGAGCGCGTGGCGGCTAGGCGCGCGGCGAGCACGGGCGTCTCCTCAACCATCCACTCGTCCGCTCTGCGCAGCCCCGCGCCGATCTCGTTCAACCGCCCGGTCACGCCACGCACGATCGCGACGACGACCACAACGAACACCGCCAACGCGGCAACGAGCAGGGTGAGGTCGTCCTGGTTCATGTGGTGGGCGAATTATCGCCCGGCGGCCTTATGAATCGCGCACGGCGGGCAGGAAGGCACCGATCACCCCGCCCAGCAGAGTCAGCACACCGAAACCTGCAATCACCAGCCCCACGGGCACGCTCTCCGCAATGATGCCGGCGACACCCATCGCGAGCGTCATCGACCCGAACACAAAGGTCGAGCGGAAGGCGATAACGCGCCCGAGCAATTCGATGGGCGTCTTCTCCATGAACATCGTCTGCGTGGGGATGATGTAGACGAGGTTGGCGATGCCGACCACCACCATCGCTGCCAGGGCGATGATCACGTTATTGGTCAGGCCGAAGGCGATCGTGCCCAGGCCCATGACGATGAACCCAGCGACTACCAGCCAGCCCTTCTTGAAGCGGGCACCGATCACGCCCACGGCGAGCCCACCGATCAAGTTGCCGATGCCGATCGCGGTATCGATCGCGGCGAAGTTCTGGGGGTAGCCGATGACCTGGCCTTCCGGCAGGGAGCGCGCGTAGACGACGGTCAGCGCCAGCGTCACGCCCACGGTCAGCTGCGCGATCACGCTGATGAGCGTGTTCTGCATGAGCGCCGCCTGCCCGCGCAGGAAGTGCCAGCCGGCCGCGACCTCGCCCAGGAAACTGCGCACCGCATTGCCGGTCGCTGCGGCCTGTTCGCGGACAAGTGGCGCGACCGAGATTCCCGCCAGAAGCAAGGCGGATAAGACGTATGTCGCTGAGTCGGCGAAGAACGCCAGGCCCAGCGCACCGGCGGTCGTGCCCAGGAACCCAACGAAAAGGCCGGCGATGGGGTAGCCCACGATGTCGGCCATCGTGTCCGCGGTCCAGGTGGCGGAGTTGGCCGCCATCACGTCGTCCTCGGCCACGATGCGCGGCAATAGCGCGACCTTGGCGGGGCGGAAGAAGAGCGACACCACCGTGATCATGAAAACGAGCGGGTAGACGTAGAGAAAATTCATCTGGGCCACGAATGGCAGCGCGAGGACGAGGACCGCGCGGATCAGATCGCTCGCGACCATGACGCGCTTGTGTTCCCAGCGATCGACGAACGTGCCCGCGATCGGCCCGAGCAGGATGTTGGGCAGCGTCGCCGCGAGATACACGAGACCTGTCGCGAGCGGCGAGTTGGTCACGCCCAACACGAGCACCCCCAGCGCCACCAGGTGGAGCCGGTCGCCGAACAGGCTGATGGTCTGCGCTAGCCAGTAGGCCGCAAAGCGCGCGTCCAGGGCGAGCCGGACGTAGGGATGGCCGCGCACCCGCGCTCCCAGGGGCAGTGGCTGGTCGACGCCCGGGCCCACACCGCTGCCGAGCGCAACGGGCCGTTGGAGTCCAATCCATGTTTCCGCCGCGACCGGTTTGCGGCCTGGCCCAAGGCTCACGCCGCCTCCCGGATCCTCCCTGCCGCGCAGCAGCGTCGCGAACACGAACCACGCCAAGCCGGCGGCAATGAACGCATCACCGACGCTCGAGACGTTGGTCAGGTAGGGGATCGGGATGGGGATGATGTCGGCGATGGGTCCGGCGTGGAGGAAGAAATCCGTGCCAAAGGTGGTCGGCAGGAGGACGTGAAAGCCTGCCTGCAGGTCAGCTTGCGTGAACCCGGCGGCGTCGAGTGACGGCGCCCACACGGGCATGAAGCCGCCATTGACCACGATCGCCAGGCCGTTCGCGACGACACCCACGAACACCGCCAGCAGACCGGGCAGATTCCGATTCAGCCACAGCCCCACGGCGAGGATGCCGAACGCCGCCGCATACAGCGGCAGCCGCAATTGGTCGGCCAGCGCCACGCCATTGGCAATCGCCGTCTGCGTGCCAAATCGCAGTAGCAGCGCGAGCAGGATGAGCAGTGCCCAGCGCAGACGAACATCGACCAGACGGCCGACTTTCCCGCCTTCCAGCAGCCCTGCGATCAGGCCCCCCAAAAGCCCGATGACAATCACCGCGAAACCCTACCGGCTCGCGGCGTGAGATTTAGGCCGGAGCGGGCGTCGTCTCGGGTTCACCCAGCTTGGGGATGTACTTCTCGACCAGGTGCTGGGGGATGTTCGGCTTGAGCCACTCGGGCTTCTGCGCGACGACCCGATCGAAAGCGGCGACGACCTCGGGGTCGAACTGGATGCCGCTGAACTTATGCAGCTCGTCGATCGCCTGCTTCTGGGTGAGCGGTGTCAGGCGGTAGGGTCGGGCGGCGGTCATTGCTTCGTACGAGTCGGCCACATGCATGATCCGCGCCAGGCGCGGGATATCCGCACCGACCAGCCGGTCGGGGTAACCAGAGCCGTTGAACCATTCGTGATGATGGCGAATGATCGGCAGCTCGGGCGCGAGCTTCTCGACGGGCTTGAGGATCTCCTCGCCCTTCACCGGATGCGCGTTCATGATCATCCGCTCTTCCTTGTCGAGCGCGCCTGTCTTGAGCAGCACCGCATCAGGGATGCCGATCTTGCCGACGTCGTGCAGGAGACCACCCCACTCGAGTGCCTCGAGCTCAGATTCCGAACAGCGCAGCTCGGCGCCCAAGTCCTTCGCGATCAGCTGAACGCGCTCGCTGTGGCCGGCCGTAAACGGATCCTTGGCATCGATCGCGCCCGCCAGGCTGCGCACCGTCTGGGTGAACATGTCGCGGATCTCGACGACCTTTTTGTAGCCGATCCGCGTGGCATACAAGGGAACGGCGAATGGCAACACGCCAATTGGCCCGGCCACGACATACATCGCAGCCATTAGCCAGCCGAGCGGAGCAAGTCCCGCGAGACTCGCCCCAAACTGCCTAAGGTTCCCCATGAGAACCGCAGCAACCGGTCGAGACTGCCGAGTGGCAACCGCTGCTGCCACGAGAGCGTTGTCAACTGCGAAGTAGGCAACGCCGGCGACGGCGACGGCTGTAAGAGTCTTTGCGTCCGCGGCAAACGCCTCCGGAATCGCAACCGCGACCACCAGACCCGCGGCGATAGCCGACAAGGCCAATGCCGAATGGTTGAAAAGCGATCCGTACCAGGGGATACCGCCCGGCCTGCCGAACAGACCCCGTATTTCACGCAGTTCAATAGTGCCCAGTACCGCCGCGGCAGCTCCAGCAGTCGGGCCGCCGAGCACCGTGGCGGCAAGAACGGGCGCAATCGTCACGTCAACAACAGCTCCGCCAGCCATGCGGACTGGGGCCGCTGCGCTAAGAAACACCACCGCGGTCCAAAAGAGTAGTCCGGAATACCCCCCGATCTCCGGTTTGAGCCCAAAGCCAGAGAAAGTAAGCAAGCATGCAAAAGCGGCGGCAATGCCTACGGCGGCGACTAGAAGGCGAAGCCGCGACCCGTTGTCTTTAGGTCTGGTCAAGTGCACAAAACAAGTATCGAGGCGCCATTCGCGCCTCGATACCGGGTCGTAAGTACTACTCGCGGCCGTTCTAGAACGGACGCACTCCTGCAGTTCCTGCCAAAGCAGCCAGCAGAAGTGCAGCTCCAATCCCTACGGCGCGCACCATGCTCCTAACCATTTCTGGTGGCTAGAAGGCCTTAACGCTCTTGTTCGCTTCCACTGTGCCCACTCCTCTGCGGACCTCGCGGTCCGGTACTTCAATGACCGTTCGCTGGTGACGTTCGGTGCAGTGAAGTTAGTTTCGGAGCGGTCCACACCCAATACGCATATGGGCTTATTGGGCACCCAGCGGCGCAGGCCCTTCCACTAAGTCGGAAAGCGGCTCCGGTTGAAGGCCATCACGTTCATCAATGCGCATGAGGTGTTCGAACTGTGCTCGGGCTGCTGAGCGAGCTCCGAGACGCCAGTGCAGCCAGATCAGTGCCCGTTCGATATCAGATGGCGTGTCGTCGACCTCGAGCGCAAGCAGCGCGATGCTTCGGGCTCCTTCGAGATCTCGGGTGCGGATCATCCGGCTAATGGAACTTGTCGCAATCTCCAAGAATTTCGCCTTCAGCTTGGACCTATACGACAGTGCCCATTCCTCGTACTCAAATTCTGGAGCAAAGTGGCCTGAATACCGGCTTAAGACCTCGAGTGTCTCCGCAGCGGAACCAGGCTTCCATTTCTGTAGGGCACCAAGGAACTCGGCACTATCCGAACGAACCAGATCCGCGTTAAGCCAGACCAGATCGCCAGCAAAACCGATGTAGTCAGGACTTTGCCCGTCCTCGTACCAAGGATCAATCTCGCGTCGCAAGAAATAGAGGGATTGATTGAGACTGTTGATTGCACTGGCAGGGTCAGCATCGGGCCACAAGTCATCGAGAACCTGATCGCGGTGCGAGGAGAACGCCGGCCGCGAGACCAAGTACATCAGCAGGGCAGATGGCTTTCGTCTCATGCTGGCCAGTCCCACTGACCGTTCCCCAACCTCGAGGATGACGCGGCCCAAGTCACGGACGCGCAATCTCGGGCTCGTACGAAGCGACAGAGCGTCCCCCAATCGGGGCGAGGCGCCTCGAGCGCGATACGTCCGAGCGTAGGCTCTCAAGAGGGCTACATCTCGAGGTTCACCGTGGGCGTCGATTAGACGGGCGGCGCTATCCCCTGATGGCGCTCCGTTGCCAAGCGCTTGCCGAAGGAGGGGAAGCCACCTTCGCGGATGCGCTTCCACCGCGGTTGCTATTTCGCTCGTGCCTGGGTCGCACAGGTCGAGTCTTGGACATAGAACGTCCGCGAGTTCTGGAAGGGCGAGTCTGCTTTCCACGCCTGCGTCTCGAACGGCTTTCACAAGTAACGAGCTGTCCTCAGTCGCCAAGGCCAAAAGCAACAAGAGCCTCACTTCACTACGGCGGGCACCCAGCCTGCGAGATTGCTCCAGGCCCGCAGCCGCGATCTTCTCCGCGGACGATTTGTCGCCGGCCGCGAGGTGTGCGTGGGCCAGCATCACCCGACGGACCAGCGAGAGACTCGGATCGAATTGGTCATGTGCTGGCGCCGAATTGAGCAAGCTAATTGCGAGGCCGGGGTTCTCTGCCATGAGCGCGAAAGCCTCCGCGATAGCAAGCACCTCGGCGCCCGCGATGTCGCTCCGCCCCTGATTCTTCAAAGTCTGAGCCCGCGCAAGTAAGCGTCCAGCCTCCTCCATTCGGCCCGTTGCGAGGTAGGCGATGGCTATGGCGGCAGGGACATCCGCGAGTTCCCGCCCTCCGTCCATTGATGCAGTAACGGAAAGGGCCGCCTCCCTATCGCGACCAGCCTCCATTAGTGCCTCTGCCATCACCGCATGGGTGGATGAGGCCTCGGTCGCTTGTAGGTGCAGCCTGGCGAAAGTCATCAGGGACTTCCTTGCGGCCTCGATGGATGCCTCCCAATCCCCGGCTCCCAGATAGAAGGCGCTCGCGTTGTGAAGGGCGACCGCGCTGTAGAAGTCAAGTCCGTGAGCCAGATGGGTTTCGGACATCCGTACGAGCCGCCTGGCCAACAGAGCAAATGGTGGACTATGTCCGTCGACATCCGTATCTACGAACAGTTGAGCAATTTCTTTGACGGGAGCCGGCGTCTCTTCGTCGAGAAGGAGTTCCTTGGCGGCAGACCGGACCATGTCGGGACGACCAATTCGCCAGCCGAGCGAAAGTTTGGCCTGACGAAGAACAGAGCGGACCGGAGCCATTGCATGTTCCGTGTTGACCGAATCCAGGATGCGCTCAGCTCCTACAAGATCCCCGTCGTCCATGAGTTGACGCGCGCGGATGGCCGCAACACCTGGTCCGGGCGGGACGTCTCGCAAGCTATCAATGAGCTCCGACGCCAGTCCCCACCTTCCGGAGCCGATTGTCATGAGGATCGAGGACTCCAAGTTGCTCATCGCCAGTTCGAGATCGCCAGCCTGAAAGTATTGGCGCGAAGCACCTAGCGGATCGACTCTGCTCAGGGCTGCCGCGACATTGCGGTGTGCATCTCGAGCCGCCTCGTCGCCGAAGCGCTCTTTGAAACGGTGATATAGGAACTCGCGAAGAAGCGGATGCATCTCGCGTCTGTCGCTTGAACGACTCGTACGCGACAAGAGCCCGAGCTCTTCCGCCTCTTCGAGGAGTGCGCGGACGTCAGTTTTCGTGTGCCGGTCTGGGTCCTGTGCGGAAAGCGCCCATCCTTCCTCCACATTGACCGAGTCCAGGATTGAGGCGCGCATCAGCAGCAGTTCCACATCGCTTGGAACAGCCGCAAGCACCTCTTCGGCAAGGAAGTCGTAGATAGGCTTGGCCGCGCCTGACAGCTCCCGCGTCAGCATCATGGCGTCTTCCGCGGATTTGTTCCTAAGGGTGCTGTGGAGTAACGCAAGGCTCGCGGCCCAACCTCTTGTGCGTTGGTCGATCGCTCGGACGATGTCATCGTCAAGAGCTATCCCGTAGCCATCGGCGAATAGCCTCGCCGTCTCGGAGTCGGAGAAGCGAAGGTCCTCCGAACCAAGTTCCGATAATTCCCCTTCCGCTGTCAGGCGCGCCAGCTCAAGTGGTGGGCGCCTCCTCGTGGAAACGACAATGTGCAACCAAGGCGGCGCTGCTTCGATAAGTCGGTGGATGACCTGGCTTGCCTCAGCCATCCGATCGACGCGATGGAAGTCATCCAGCACGAGCAGGGTCGGCGCCGGGCTCCAGGCCGCGAGCTCCGTTGTGAATGTCTTCAGGAACGCAGGCGTTGGAACGTTCCCTGCAATACTTTGAGCCAGAAGGCGGAGGCTGGCGGCCCCAAATGTCGGGTCGACCTCGCGGCAGGCGGCTATCAGGTAGTTGGTCCAGGTAATCGGGTCGGCGTCCGTTGGGTCCAGCCGATACCAGAGGGTCCGCTGCCCGGAGCGGGCCGCGAAGTCAGCGAGCAACGTTGTCTTTCCGTAGCCGGCTTCCGCAACGAGCAAGGTGACGCGCGATTGCGTCGCCTCATGGAGCCGATCGATCAGACGCTGTCGTGTAAGCGTTGTGCTCCGCAGCGGGGGAGGCTGGATCTTCGAACGGATGACGGGCGCAAAGTCGGAGTCGTAAGGACCTGGCGGCGCAGGCGGTTGCGCGGGAGTGTCGGAAGTGTCGGCGGCGTGAGCCTTCGTGTCTGTCATCGGTGCCCCGACGACGGCAGAGCGGACCATGCTGGCATGATGGTGGTCGTCTCTTATCGGTCAGTTACCTGGCCCAAGGTGCCCTGTTGATAACTGCGCAAGACCGCACTAGGCGCTAGCTGCCCTGGTTGCCCTCGTACTCGAAGTGCAGCTTGAGCTCGACGCGGTACTCGACGATCTGGCCGTTCTCGACGCGCGCCGATGACTTCACGACCTCGACCTCGCGGATGTTGCGCACGGTGCGCGCGGCCGTGGTGACCGCCTGCTGCGCCGCGTCGCTCCACGACTTGGGGCTCGTCCCGACCAGCTCGCGGATGATGACCACGCCCATCTCATTCCCTCAATGCGGACCGAGAGTTTACGCGGGTGCTGGCCGGAACCGAACAGGCAGGCGAGGCGTCAAACGCCACATGCCAAAGATGACCTTCGCGCTGATCGCGCTTGCCCTCGCGGCCATCACCTCAGCCTGCAACGGCGCCGTGGGCGCAACCCCAACTCCCAGCGTTCCGCCGACGCCCACTCCAGTCCCGACTCCATCGCCTAGCCCCACCTTCGGGCCCGACCAGATCTCGCACCCCACCGGTGCCAACGATGTGGTCCTGCGCGTCGAGTCGGGCGGTGGTTTTGTCCCGTTCAACTTCCTCATCACCCAGGCGCCGGCATTCACCCTGTACGGCGACGGCACGGTGATCTTCCAGCAGATCGATAACCGCGGCGGCGATCCGTTCGGCGGCCAAGGCCTGCTGCCGTGGCTCCGTGGCCATATGGACGAAGAGCAGATGCAGGCCCTGTTGCAGTTCGCACTGGGGACGGGTCGGCTGGCGAACGCCAAGGACAACTACGACAGCGGCGGCATCGCCGATGCGCCGTCGACCTTCTTCACGATCAACGCCGGCGGCGTGAACAAGAACGTCAGCGTCAATGCCCTTGGCATCGAGACTCAGCCCGGTCCGGACTCGGCCGATCGCCAGGGCTTCCAGCAGCTGTCCGAGGTCCTGAACAACATCCAGTCACAGCCCGGTGTCGACCTGGGCGACGTCCATCCCTACGACGCGGCGCTCTACAAGGTCGTCCTGGTCGAAGGCATGGGTCAGCCTGTGGGTGCCGCGCTCGACTGGCCGTGGGACGACCTCACGCCCGCCGACTGGCCCAAGAACCCCGACGAGCCGATGAACAGCGTCAAGATGCTCGACAAGGAGCACGTCGCGAAGTTGCTCGATGTGCCCAACGGCGGCCACATCGGAGTCTGGGTCACGGAGCCCGACGGCACGACCGTCGTCCAGTTCGGCATCCGCCCGCTCCTCCCCGACGAGATCGCGACCTTCGAGGCGACTGACTCCTAGTTGTAGCCCGAAGGCGAGCCGGTGGGCTGGTACACGCCGGAGTAACGCGCTTCGTCGGCGTAGGAGACGAAGCGGGTCTGCTTCTTGCGGAAGTAGAGCTTGGTCTCACCGGTAGGGCCGTTTCTGTGCTTGGCCAGGCGGAGGTTGATGATCTCGCCCTCCGGGTCTTCGTCCTCGCCGCCGCGCTCCTTCTCACGCCACAGGAACATGACGAGGTCAGCGTCCTGTTCGATGCTGCCCGATTCCCTCAGGTCGCTCAGGCGCGGTTCCTTGTTCTCGCGCATCTCTGCCTGGCGCGACAGCTGCGACAACGCGACCACCGGCACTTGGAGTTCGCGCGCGAGGGCCTTGAGGCCGCGGGTGATCTCTGAGACTTCCTGGACACGATTGGAGTCGCGCGACAGCAGCGTCGACTGCATGAGCTGCAGGTAGTCGACGATGATCAGGTCCAGCCCGTTCTCAGCCTGGAGCCGGCGCGCCTTTGTGCGCAGCTCCATGGTGCTGATGTTGGGCGTGTCATCGATGAAGACCGGCGCTTCCGCGAGGGCGCTCATAGCGGGTGCGAGGCGAGTGAAGTCCATCTCCTCGAGGAAGCCCGTGCGCAGGCGCTGACTGTCAATGTTGGCCACGGACGAGAGGAGGCGCAGGACCAGCTGTTCCTTGCTCATCTCGAGTGAGAAGACACCGACCGTCTTGCCTTCGCGCACGGCGGCGTGCTCGGCGAAGTTGAGCGCGAGCGACGTCTTACCAATCGATGGCCGCGCGGCGAGGATCACGAGATCGCTCTTCTGGAGGCCACTGGTCAGTGCGTCCAGGTCCGCGAAACCCGTGCGGATGCCGCTGATCTCGCCCTTGTGCTGGTGCAGGTAGTCGAGCCGGTCGTACGCGGCGTAGAGCAGCGACTTGAGCGGCGAGAAGCCGCTGTTGACGCGGTGCTCGCTGACCTGGAACAGCTCCTGTTCGGCCTTGTCGACCGCCTCGCTCACGTCCGCGCTGTCGTCGTAGCCGATCGCGGCGATCTTGCCCGCGGCGCCGATCAGGTTGCGCAGCACCGCCTTGCGCTCAACGATGCGGCCGTAGTGGATGGCGTTGACTGCGGTGGGCGTGAGGTTGATGAGCGACGTCAGGTAAGCGCTGCCGCCGACCTGCTCGAGGGCTTCGCGTCGTTCCAGGGCCTCTGACACCGTGACGATGTCCACCGGCTCGCGCCGCTCGTAAAGCTCGAGGATCGCCTCGTAGACGGTCGCGTTGGCCTGCCGGTAGAAATCCTGTGGACGCAGAAAGTCGGCCACCTCGATCACTGCATCGCGGTCGATCAGCAGCGCACCAAGAACCGACTGCTCGGCTTCGATCGACTGCGGCGGGAGGCGGTCAATGGACAAGGAGCTACCTCAGCGGTTGGTGGTAGCCCAGATGATGGTTTGCGTCCCGTTTAAACGGGGTTAGTTCTCAACGAGATTTGTCCCCACCTTTGGGGACCCACTGTGGAGAGTGTGGGTTTAAGACGGGCTAGGCGAAGGCGCGGGCCGAGAGGCCGAAGCGAGCGCACTAGCGTGCGTGAGTGAGGGCGCGAGGCCCTGCAACGCACGCATCGCCCGTCTCAGTCGACGCGGCGGATGACGCCGACGAGCTTGCCCTGGATGCGGACATCGTCGTAGAACATGGGCTCGTAGCTCGCGTTCGCCGGCTGGAGGCGAATGCGGTTCTTCTCCTTGAAGAAGCGCTTGAGCGTGACCCCGTTGTCCTCGACCTGCGCCACAACGATGTCGCCGTCGCGCGCCGTCTGCTGGGGCTTGATGACGACAAAATCGCCGTCAGTGATGTGGGCATCGATCATCGAGTCGCCGCGCACCTTGAGCACGTACGCGTCGCCATTGGATGACAGCGCTTCCGGCACGGTGAGCGTCTCGCTCGCGTCCTGGTAGGCCTCGATAGGACCACCGGCAGCGATCTCGCCGATCACCGGCAGGCTGTGCGACTCGAAGTTGCTGACCGGCGCGCTCATGGGCCCGTTCGAGCCCGCGCGGATGGACGCGCTGGGCGTCAGCTTGAGGGCACGGGACGAGCTAGCGCCACGTTCGAGCATGCCGTCACGCTCGAGGGCCTGGAGGTGGTGATGCACGGCCGACGTGGACGCTAGATCCACTGCCTGGGCAATCTCGCGCACCGACGGCGGGTAACCCCGCTGCCTTGTCGTAGTGGCGATGAATTCGATGATCCGCTGCTTGCGGGCGGCGTCGTGCTTGGTCACAGCGCCTCCTTCCGCGCGCGAGACTAACCGAACATGCGTTCGGTTGTCAAGCGGAAATGGAACGCCTGACCGGTTAGTCGGCCCTCAATTGGCCGGTAGTTAGCCCCGCGTGTGGCGGAAGCCGACCGCGGCGCCCGTGAGCACGAACATCGCAGCCACGAGCGGCACCACAGAGGCAGCGAAGACGTCAGCGACGGTGAAGGCGCCGGCCGTGTTCGTGTACAGCAAGGCTAGCCAGTAGAGGCTGGCCATGAACATCGCCAGCCCGGTGATCATCAACCCGGCGATGGCCGTTCGATTGCCGTTGCGCGCGGGGAAGGCCAGCGCTACCGACGCCAGCGCAAAGAGCAGCATGACCACGGTCGGGCCCCGACCTAGGAACCAGACCCACGCCCAGCTCACCACCGAACCAACGACTCCCACCCAGATCAGCAACCGCCAGGTTGTCGATCGCCGAACGGCTTCCGTGGTCACGCAGCACCTCCACCCCTATGTGAATTTGCTGCTGAGAGTGCAGGTCAATGGACGCGACCTCAATTGGCCGTGCGTTCCAAGCGAGCCATACCGAAGGGCGGGCGGTTGGAGGGCGGTGCGGGGCCGAGAGTTGAGTTGCCGATGACGACCGTACGAGGAAAAGTCGGCGCCAGTACCGTCAGTCGGGCCCTGAGGAGTTTCCCGGGCCAATGCCCACGTTGTCGAGCATGGCGGCAGGTTCACCGTCTGCGGTCTGTGCCATGCAGTAGCCGCTGACGTAGTAGCCCGCCTCGTACCGCTTGCGGCCCTGTGGGTCGAACACCTGCAGATCGGGATTGAATTGGGCTGTCCAGCCGGGCGGCCAGAGCACTGGTTTCTTGCCGCCCAGAGGCGAGACGATCCAGGTGATGTGCCGGTCATCCGGCGAGCCATCAAGAACGGCCTCGGTGCCCACACCCGCGCAGGTCAGGGGACTTCCCAGCGTGACCGGGAGCGCGAATGATCGAGACGTATCGACCGTCGCGCACGCGCTGACCGCAACAGCAAGGGCCAGGCCGGACACGAGCCCGCGCAGGTCGTCACTCATCGCGGGGGCCTTCGAGCTTCTGGAGGCGTTCCTCGAGCGTCGCCAGGCGCTGTTCAACGGTCTGCATCTCCTGGTGGACATCCATGTGCGCCGGCACGGTGCCCGGTTTGAAGCGTTTGTCGACGAAGTTCTGGAGGCTGTTCTTGACCGGCGTGAACAAACCGGCGAGGACGAGCGTGGTGATGACGACAGCGCCGTCCGACTTGTCGCCGGTGACGGCCACGAACAACCGTTGGAAGAGGGCGACGCCCGCGGCATAAGTGCCGGCGAGGATCGCGGTCAGCGGGATGTAGACGAACGCCCGATTGAGGATCAGGTCGATGTCGTACAGGCGGTGGTGGAGGATGGCGACCGCGGCGGCAATCGGTAGTGCGCAGCCGGCGAGCAGGGCGATGGCGAGGAGGAAGTGGCCGGCGGCATAGTCGGCATGGAGGCCGTAGCGGACGACCATGAAGGGCAAGCCGCAGACTGCCAGGAAGACGACCGCAAGGGCGATCCACCTGAGCTGCGCCCGTTCGCGGTCGTTACTGCGGTGGTAGCGGACGACGATCGATGCCGTGCCGACGAAGACACCGACTATCAGCATGGAAATGCCCAGCAACGTGATGATCTCGAGCGTCCCCTTGGCGGCAAACGGCGCGGCGAAGACGTTGGTCAGTGACGGATACCAGGCGAGACCGGCGGGATCCATGCCGATACCGGCGATGACCAGCAGCGCGCCGAAGAACGCCAGCCAGCCCGCGCCGCGCCACCTCGGGGTGACCGGCCGGCCGGTGGGGAAGCGCAGGAAGATCATGTTGGTCAACACGGCGAGCATCGGCAGATGGGCGCTGGATCCGACCCACGCGGCCACGAGCAGCGGGTAGCTGATCGGCCGGAACGCCTGGTGGCCTTCCTGGATCATGAACGTGACCAGGAGTTGCGCGGCCATCGAGAAGCCAAGCACCTGGAAGACCCAGCCGAGGATGTTGCCGGGCAGCCGCGTGGCGAGCAGCCAGCCCATCGCCGCGTACGAGACGGCGTAGAACATCTCTGCCCAGAACACCGCGCCGCTATCGATGAACGAGACGGGCGGGGGCTGGAACCGCTGGCCGGCCCAGAGGAAGATGCCGAGCAGGACGCTGACGATGCTCGCCACGAGCAGCGTGGTGGCGAGCAGCCGTGCCCAGTTGATATCGCTGAGCTGGCGTGGGCGGCGTAGCGCCACGAGCTTCATCTGCCCTTGCTCACTCGGCCGCGGGGTTCGTCCCCAGGCTGTTGCGCTGGACCTCGTCGATGTGCTCGAGGATGGCATCGAGCTGACTGGGGTCGCGCACGTACGCGATGACGCCCTGCAGGAACGCCTCGTTGATCTGTTCTGGCATCAGGTCCGACGCGTCGAAACGGAAGCGATCGGCGTTGGCCAGGATCTGCGCGGCGCGGCGCGAGATGTCATCGGGGTAGTTGCTGACGTTGGTGTTGACGCTCAACGCGCCGCCGCGCGCCACCCAGATGGACTGAGCCGCCGGTGTCAGCAGGTACGACATCAGGGCGCGCGACTGGGGCGTGTCGCGGAACATGCCGAAGAGGTCGCCGGCGCCGGTCACGTTATTCGCGAACCGACCATCAATCGTGGGGAAGGGGAAGAAGTCGTATTCGCCATCGCGCGCGCCGGCGTTGGTCTGGAAGAACTCGGTCATGAAGGTGGCCTGGTGGTGCAGGAGACAGTCGGCCGGGCTGGTGAAAAGTCCGTTGCCCGCGTCGCGGAAGTCCGTCGCGATGATGTTGGCCGAGCCGCCGTACGAATCAGTGACCACGCTGCCGAACAGCTCAAAGGCCTTCTTGATCTCCGGCGCGGTCCACGGCAAGCGACCGGCGACCCAGTCGTCGTAGACGTCGGGACCGCTCTGGCGCAGGACGATGTCCTCGATCCAGTCCGTGCCGGGCCAGCCGGATGTGGCCTCGCTACCAAGGCCCACGCACCAGGTCTTGGAGTCGCCCCTGCGGGCGATGTTGGCCGCCGCGACGAGCTCGACCCAGTTGTCCGGCGTGGACACGGTCCAGTTGTGCGGGTTGAACCAGATCAGCCCCTTGAGCGTGGCCTTGATGAAGACGCCGACGAGCTTGCCATCGACGGTGCCGAGGTCGATGAAGGTGGGTACGGTGTCGGCCTTGTAGCCGCTGACATCAATGACGCTGCTCAGGTCCTTGAGCGAGCCATGGCGGGCGAACTCGGCCATTTGCCCCGGACCGGGCAGCCCGGCGACGTCGGGCATCTTGTTCTCCGCGATCGATTGCCAGAGATAGCCGTTGAGGTCGCGCGTGCCCTTGTACTCGACTGTCACGCCCGTCTCCTGCTCGAAGGGGCGGATCATCGCCAGGAAAGCTTCCTGCTCGCCACCGCTCCACGAGCCGACCACGCTCACGGTGCCGCCGATCTTCCCGGTGGTGGGCGTGCTCGAACACGCACCTGCGGCCACGGCCAAGCCGAGGGCTACAAGCACGAATGCGAGACGGGCAATCGCTGATTGAGTGCGCACTGGGCCACCGACGGGTTAGTGGATGACGTCCTTGGGTGACGATGTTACTGCCGAGCGCACACGTAGACCGTCGCGTGACTCGTGACTTTGACTCGTATGTGCCATTCGAGACCGGGCGGCAACGTGGGCAGCCAGAAGGTGCGACCTCGCCGAATCTCTGAACGCAGTAGCGCGCTGATGGGCGATTCCACCGGGTCGTAAAGCCCGACGAACACATCGACGATCGCGTTTTGGGCCGTCGCGATGGATACGCCGGCCGTGGGTGGTATCCAGCTGGCGTCGGCCTCGTCGCCGACGGTATTCAGCAGAGTGCAACTCGTGCCTGGGCCGGGGGCCGTGGTCCCGGTCTTGACGTTGAGCATTGGCGCGCTCGATGCGGGCGCTCCGTCTGGTCCCAGCCTGACTGCGCCGCCAATCAGTGTTTTTGCCAGATCGTTGAGCGCGGCGGCGTCCGGGCCGGGGAGGTCCGCGCCTGGATTGCCGCTGGCGATGGTCGGCGCGCCGAATTGATCGATGGCGACGTAGTAATCGCGCGGGGTGACCACCGGCAGAAGCGCGGGATCGGCCATGACGTCCAGCGCGAGCCCGGGCGTGTCGCGCAACTCGACCATCAGGGCGAGCTCGCGCAGCTCGGTGGCACGTAGCGGCTCCATGGCGCGGCCCGCGAGCCAGAACTGGACCATGTTCCCGAGAACCATCGGGATGATGAGCAGACCGACCACGGCCGGCACCCATAGGCGACCTCGGGTGGCCCAGCGACGCGGGTCCAGTCGGTGGCCGATCGTGGCTGCCACCGCGAGCCAGATGAAGATCGCGGCGGGGTACAGATAGGCCGACCGCGCCCCGTGATCGATGCCGAACGAGCCGCGGAAGACTGCCTGCAGGCCGTACTCGACGACGAGCGCAAAGACGGCGGCAACCGCGAGCGGCGTGGGTCTGAGGCCGCGCTTCCGAGCCACATATGCGAGTCCGACCAGGACGGCGATGCCCAGCGCGGCGCCCAGCCACGCAAAACGCATGGGCGGCAGGCCCAGCACACCCACGATGGCCGCGCCCAGGCCGTACAGCAGCTCGATCGGGACGAGCGGCAGGTTCTCGCCGGTCCCGGCCACGCGATGCAGGTAGGCGAACCAGCCCACGTACCAGATGCCATAGACGACCAGTGCCGGCAACGCCGTCAGCGCCGCCGCGCGATCCCGTTTGAGCAGCGCCCAAACGAAGACCATGCCGGTGATGATCGGTCCGACGCCGGACGAGGCGATGGCGCCGAGCAGCGCGGCCCCGGCCACAACGTAGTGCCACGGGCGACGTCCCTCGCGATCGAGCAGCGCAAAGGCGAGCAAGCCACCGGCCGCCGAGAACAGGTACTGCATCTGGAACGGCTGCAGCAACGCCTCGTAGGCGCTGCCCAGGAAGAGCAGCGACAGCGCTGCCATCAGCCCGACCAGCACGCCTGACTTCCGACTGACGATGTAGCCAAGCAAGCCAACGCAGGCGAAATGCGCCAGCCAGTCGGCGACCAGGAACGGGTAATACGAGCTCAGGCCCCAGACGTGGAGGATCACGTAGTAGACCGCCGCCGGTACGGCGACGAAGCCGTCGACGTGGGGCACGAGGAACATGTTCGCGCCGAGCGTCTGGCGGCCGAAGATGAAGTTCCATTCGTCAAACCAGACGGTGAGCCAGCGCCCGACCCACACGAGGATCACGATCATCGCGATTGACGCGAGCACGCCGATGGTCAGCGCCGGCCAGCGCCAGTCCCCGTCCCGAATTTGTCTCCTCACCGTGGACGACTGTAACCAAGCGGTTAGTCGGTGGTAAGGGTGTGCTCGCCTATACTCATTCGTCCGATGGCCCGATCAAAGCGGCGTCGTGGCGGTGGCCTGCTACGCGTACTCAACTTCCTGCCCTTCCTGCCTCTGGCTGGGAAGGCGCCGTTGTATGCGCGCCTGCTCTGGTCGTTGGCCACGGACGACCGTGTGCCCGCGTCGCGCAAGGCTTTGTTGGGGATTGCCGGCGCGTACATCGTCTCGCCGATCGACCTGGTCCCGGAGTGGATCCCGATCCTTGGCGCGGTCGACGACGTCGCGGTCATGGTCCTGGCGATCGACATCTTTCTCGAGGGACTGCCCGAAGGGCTCGTCGCCGAGAAGCTCGTCGCGCTGGGGATCCCGCCGAAAGAGCTCGAGGACGATCTCGAACGGGTGAGGCGCGTCGTCCCGCGGCCACTACGCAGCCTGATGCTGCGCGTGCCGGGTGCGCTCGATCAGGTCTTCGAACGAATCAGTGAGAGTGGAGTGGACAAGAAGCTGCGCGCGGCGATCCCTGCGCGCGTGCCCAGCAGCGAAGGAAACCCGGCTTGAAAGTCATTCTTACGGCAGACGTCGAGAAGCTCGGTAAGAGCGGCGAGATGAAAGAAGTAGCCGAGGGCTACGCGCGCAATTACCTGCTCGCGCGCAAGCTGGCCGTGCCCGCGACCGGCGGCGCCTTCCGCGCCTGGCAGCACGACATCGCGTCACGCGAAGAGAAGCGCATCCGCGAGCGCGAGGAGGCCGAGGTGGCCGCCAAGCGCATCGAGTCGACGACGCTGACCCTGGGTGTGAAGGTCGGCGAGGGCGGCAAGCTCTACGGCTCGATCGGCGCCAAGGACATCGCCGACGCGCTGGCCCGCCGCGGCATCGTGATCGACAAGCACAAGGTGGACCTCGACGAGCCGCTGAAGATGCTCGGCACCTACAAGGTTGCGATCAAGGTGTTCCCCGGCTTGACCCCCGAAGTGACGGTGGACGTCGAGCCGAAAGGCTAGCTCCCGCGCGGCGTTTTGGGCCGCGGCTGAAGTTTCCGCAACTCATGCGCCTGAGCGTTCGCTCCGGGCGGAAACTGTGTGGCAATGGCCGCGCGATCGTCACTCATGGCGTTGATCTGGGCGCTCTGCGCGACCGGGTGTGGATCGACCGCCATCCCAACTGGAACGACGCCATCGCCAGACGCCGGGTCTAGCGACGAAGGGTTCCCACTTCAGGTCCTTGGAATGCCGGTGTTGTCAGTCGGTGGCCTCAACCAGCTCATCGCGGAGGGCAAGCTCGACGGTCGCGTTAGTGCAGTGGGCGGCTGGTGGATTCCGACGATGTCCATGAGTTGTCCGGCGCCAGCACGATGGATCGCACCCCTCGAGTCTTACTGCGGCAACAACATTTTTGCGAGCCGGTCGTACGCGGCGTTCTCATGTACCAGCGATGGAACCAGCTGCGGCAGCAATGGCCCACCGCCGGGGGTCGACATTCTCGAGCCGCTCAATTTGATTGAGACGAGCACAGGCCCGGCATTCAATGTGCCAGGCAACGGGCCGGGCCTACGGATGGTGTTAGTGGGCCACGTAGGCGACCCACGGCAATGGGATTGCTTCGAAGATGACCGGGCAGCGTGCGCGCGCGCGTTCGTCATTGACAGCGTCGCCTGGATCGACGGGCAAGAAGTCGCTCTGGTTGGAGGCAGTGCACACCTGCAGACGCGTCTTACGGTGGACGAGGCAATTGCGGTCGCAAATGGCGGCACGGCGGTCGCTGCAGTGGCCGTAACGGCCAGCGAAGTTGAGACGGTCGACCCTCGTCTTCACGAAACCGGCCAAGCCGCCATGTGGGTAGTCCGGACATTCGTGGACACCGGGAATAATGCCGACGATCCGACGCGAGCCGCCAGTGTCTGGGTCATCGACGACGCCACCGGCCAGGTGCTGCGGCACGAACCGCTCGCGATGGACCCTGCCACTCAACCCTCGCTATTGCGTCTTCAAGCAACCACGGCAGGCGAGTGCTGCGTTGGCGATCTCTACCCAAGCTATTCGGTAGATACAGCAGACGGTCAGGGAATCGCCGAGAGACCGTCAGGCGGATGGGCATCTGGCACGGACCTCGGTCTCACCCGTTGGGGGGCGGGCACCCCCGTCCTCCTTGAACCAGGTGACTACGTGGTGCATGCATGGCTGTCAGGTCGGGGCGGCAACGGAGACATCGGAGCCCACCGTGCGGAATGTCAGACCACGGTTTCGATCGAGGTCGAGCAGAGCGCGCGCGTCGAGGCGGCGTTTCCCGCCAGCGGCGCTTGTTCATTTGTCACGCCCACCTTTGGGGACAAAATCTTCTAGCCGCAGTTTCCTCACCACTTGCACCCTTCTTGCGCAGGCAATATAGTGAACCAGATGGTTCAGTATGCTTCCACTCAGTTGGATGGCGCGTTCGCCGCACTGTCCGATGCCACCCGTCGCGGTGTGCTCGAGCAGCTCGGCTCGGCCGACGCATCCATTACGCAGCTAGCCGACCGTTTCGACATGACCCTCACGGGCATGAAAAAGCATGTCCGCGTGCTGGAGGAGGCGGGCCTGGTTCGAACCGAGAAGGTCGGTCGGGTCCGCAATTGCACGCTTGGACCGCAACAACTGGCGGACGTGAACGCCTGGCTCGGGCGCTACCGCGACATGTGGGAAGAGCGATTCGCCGAATTGGACAAGGTCCTAGAGGACATGAAGCGCAGGGAGAAGTCAGATGACCGCCGCAAGTGACCCCACCACCAACCCGACGACGATCGAACGGACATCCGAGCGCGAGCTCGTAGTCACGCGCACGTTGAACGCACCGCGCGATCTCGTATTCGAGGCGTGGTCGGACCCGGACCTCTTCATGAAGTGGTGGGTGCCCAAGTCCCTGCCGATCACGGTCGTCTCGTGCGAAATGGACGTGCGCACCGGCGGCACGTACAAGCTCGTGATGGCGCATCCCCAGTTCCCGGAGCCGATGGCATTCCATGGGCGATATCTCGAGGTTGTGCGGCCCGCAAAGATCCAGTGGACCAACGAGGAGGCGGGCGAAGCCGGCCAGGTCACGACCGTGACGTTCGAGGAGCAGGGCGGCAAGACGTTGGTCGTCATGCACGACCTGTATCCGTCGAAGGAAGCGCTGGACGAGGCGATTGAGTCGGGCAGCACCAGCGGCAATACCGAGACGTTCGACCAGCTCGAGGCGGTGCTCGCCGCGCGTTGAGAGCGCTGCGCGTTTGGGCCGTGTCACGTGAGTTGGCACGGCCGGCGCGCATCATGGTGGGGTGACCGGATCCGGGCATGGCTTGCGGACGATCCTGCACGTCGACCTCGACGCGTTCTTTGCTGCGGTCGAGCAACGCGACAACCCGGAGTTGCGCGGCAAACCGGTGATCGTCGGCGGCGGCGGCCCGAACGACCGCGGCGTCGTGTCGACCGCTTCATATGAGGCGCGCGTTTTCGGCGTGCGTTCGGCGATGCCGTTGCGGACCGCCGGGGCGCTGTGCCCGCAAGGCATCTTCGTGCCGGTCAACGGCCGCAAGTACGCCGAGGCGAGCAAGCAGGTGTTTGCGATCGTCGCGCGGTTCGCGCCACTCGTCGAGCAACTGTCGATCGACGAGGCCTTCCTCGACGTGACGGGGACCGAGGCGCTTTTCGGCACGGGCGAAGACGTGGCGCGCAAGTTGAAGAAGGCTGTCCACGACGAGACGCAGCTGACCATCTCAGTGGGGGTGGCCGCGAACCGCCTCGTGGCCAAAATCGCCAGCGACCTGAAGAAGCCGGACGGCCTGGTCGTGGTTCCTCCGGGGACGGAGCGCGAGTTCCTGGCGCCGCTCCCAATCGAACGGTTGTGGGGCGTCGGCGCGAGCACGCGCAAGGGTCTGGCCGACTACAACGTGCGCACGATCGGCGACCTGGCCGCCCTGCCCGAGGACGTCCTCGTGCGTCGATTCGGCAAGCACGGCGGCGATCTCGCGCTCCGCGCTCAAGGTGTGGGTGAGACGGTGGTCGGCGGGCATGAGGGCGCCAAGTCGGTCAGCCAGGAGACCACCTTCGATTCCGACACGGGCGATTGGGAAGTTCTCGAACAGACTCTCCTGGCCCAGAGTGAGGGCGTGGCCCGCCGGCTGCGTGACGATCACATCCTGTGCTGGACGGTCGGCGTCAAGATCCGCGACCGCGACTTCGTCACGATCACACGGCAGAAGACGCTGGATGAACCGACCGATTCGACCGATGTCATCTGGCGCACCGCGATCCTCCTGGCCCGCAAGGAGGTCAAGGGCAAGGTGATCCGACTACTCGGTGTTGCCGCCAGCGGTCTGACGGAGGAGTCGCAGATGTCCCTGTTCGACGCGGGCGATGACCGGCGGCGCAAGGCCCAGGCGGCGGCCGACGAGGTGCGCCACAAATACGGGTCCAAGTCGATCAAGCGCGGGCGACTCATCGATGCGCACGTGCGCGAAGGCTTCGAGGTTGATCCGCGCCGCCTGCCGCTCGTTGAACGAGATCGCGATGGGTCGTGACGCACTAGGTGGCACAAGTGCCTGCGAATGTGGGGCCAGGCCCGAAGAGCGAGGCTATTGACACTAGAACGCTTGTTCGATACGTTGTGTGAACAAATGTTCTATGCCGTGGAGGCAACCAAATGGCAATCGTGCGTGTGACCCCGACAGAGATCGACGTCAAGACCGGCCTGTTTGACCGCCGGCCACGCCAGATCCGGATCGCCAATGAGAACGTGCCCGTGATCGAAATCGACCAAGTGCGCGACGAGCTGGCCGCATATCCCGTGGCCCTCGGGCCACGTCGCATTTATGACATCCGGACGCCGGATGCGCGCCTGCGACTCTCATACGGGAAGCGCGGTCGGCGCTGGCTGCTCGAGGGCCTCGAAGCCGCCTAGTCGCTCAATCCGCGAGCGTCGTCCAGTGCGACAATCGCGGACGTGGCAGATGTCTCTGGCTCACTGGCAGCACTAACCCTCACCGAGTTTTCGGATCGCCTCGCATCGGCTGAGCCGGTGCCAGGCGGCGGCAGCGCTTCCGCGATCGCGGGCTCGTTCGCGGCCAGCCTCCTGGCGATGGTCGCCCGACTCAGCACGGATCGGCCCAAGTACGCCGCGTTCCAGAAGACGCATGGCCGAGCGCTCGCGACCGGTGAGCGCGGCCGCACGGTCCTGTTGGAGCTCGCGGACGCTGACGCGCGCGCCTACGCGGGCTTTGCCGATGCGCGCAAGATGCCCAAGGACACCGCCGAGGAACAGGCCGCCCGCGAGGTCGCCACTCGCGTCGCTGCGCGTGCCTCAACGGAAGTGCCTCTCAATGTTGTCGACGAGTGCTCGCGGCTGCTGGTCGACGTCGCGGCAATGGCCGGGCGCAGCAACGTCAACGCTTCGAGCGACTTGGAAGTTGCCGCGCGGCTGGCGTCAGCAGCCGCCCGTGGCGCCGCCGCAAATGTGCTGATCAACCTGCCGATGGTCAACGACGAGGATTACGCGTCCGCGACGACGGTCACCGTGGAAGGTTTGCTCGATGGCATCGAGCGCAACGCGGCATTGGTGATGGAAATAGTCCGCGGCGGCGGCTTGCGCGACCCCGAACCGGAGTGACCGTCGCCGGCAACTCTGGCGTCCTGCGCTACGACGAGCCGGCGCGCATCCTCGACGGGCGTCCGTTGGCGAGGCGCATCAAATCCAACGTCAAGCGCCAGGTCACGGCTTTCGAGAGGACATACGGATATCGCCCGCAGCTGGTCGCGGTGATCGTCGGCCATCAGGCCGCGTCCAACGTCTACGTGCAGCAGATCCTGCGCTCGTGCACTGCCGTCGGCGTCCCCAGCCGCGTGATCGAGCTGCCCAGGGAGACGACCGCCGACGAGTTGCGCCGCCGGCTCGAGCGACTCAATCGCGACCCAAAGGTCGCGGGCATCATCGTCCAGCAGCCACTGCCGCGGCACATCCCCTTGAGCACCCTGACTGACACGATCATGCCCGCCAAGGACATTGACGGCATCCATCCGCTGAACACCGGTTTGATGGCGCTCGGCTACGAGGGTTTCCTGCCGGCCTGTGCCGAGGCGGCGGTCGAGATCCCCAAGTTCTACGGCTACAACCTCGAGGGCAAGCGTGCCGTGGTCATCGGCCGTAGCAACGTCGTCGGCAAGCCGGTGCAGCTGCTGCTGTTGCGCGAACACTGCACGGTCACTGTTTGCCATCGCCGGACACGCGACCTCGCAGCAGAGATCGCCCGCGCCGAAATCGTGGTCTGCGCCGCGGGCGCGGCGGGGCTCATCAACGGCAAGATGCTTCATCCGGGTGCGCTGGTGGTCGATATCGGCATCAACGTGGTGGGCGGCCGCGTTGTTGGCGATGTGGATTACGAGTCTGCGCTTAAGGTCGCCGCGGCGATCACGCCCGTGCCGGGTGGCGTGGGACCGGTGACGAATGCGGTTTTGCTCGAGCACCTCGTGCGCGCCGCGCGGTGGCAGCAGACCGGCCACCCGATCATCGCCGGCCGCGGCCGCAAACGCCGCGCCACCTGAAGTCGGTTTGACGCCTGTGAAATCCAGCCTCGACATCGCCCGTGCGGCGAAGCTGCGCCCGATCGTCGAGGTCGCGCGCGAACTTGGTCTGCACGACAACGAGCTCGATCTGTACGGCACGTACAAGGCCAAGATCCAGCCGGGCGCATTGGCGCGGCTCCACGATCGGCCGGATGGCAAGGAAATAGTTGTGACGGCGATCACGCCCACGCCGCTCGGCGAAGGTAAGACCACGACGACTGTCGGCCTCGCGCAGGGACTGAACCGCATCGGTGTCCGCGCGGCGCCTACCTTGCGCCAACCCAGCCTGGGTCCGGTGTTCGGGCTGAAGGGCGGCGCGGCCGGCGGCGGCTACAGCCAGGTGCTGCCCATGGAAGACATCAACATCCACTTCACGGGCGACTTGCATGCCGTCGCCGCCGCGCACAACCTCGGTGCGGCGTTCCTCGATAACCACTTGTTCCGCGGCAACTCGCTCAACATCGATCCGGCGACTCTCAGATGGCCGCGGGTGATCGATGTCAACGACCGCGCGCTCAGACGCGTGACCATCGGCCTGGGCGATGACAAGGATGTGCGCGAGACCGAGTGGCACATCACGGCGGCCAGTGAAGTGATGGCGATCCTCGCGCTCGCGACAGACATCCACGACCTGCGCGCGCGCATCGGCAAATGCATCGTCGGCGAGAATTTCGACGGCGAGCCAGTCACCCTCGAGCAGCTCGATGTCGCCGGCGCCATGGCCGTCTTGATGCGCGAAGCCATGAAGCCCAATCTCGTGCAAACGCTTGAGGGTGGCGCGGCTTTCATCCATGCGGGCCCCTTCGCCAACATTGCCCACGGCAATTCATCGGTCGCGGCCGATCGCATTGCGCTGAAATTGGTGGACGCGGTTGTGACTGAAGCGGGCTTTGGGTCCGACATGGGCTTCCAGAAGTTCATCGACATCAAGTGCCGTCTTTCCGGCATTCGCCCGGCCGCTGCCGTAATCGTCGCGACCATTCGGGCGCTGAAGATGCACGGGGGCGTGGGCCACGTCGTGGCGGGTAAGCCGCTAGACGACGCACTCCTGCGCGAAGACCCAGAAGGGGTCCGGCGCGGCTGCGCGAACCTGGCGCAGCACGTCGAAATCGTGCGCGGCTATGGCATCCCCGCCGTCGTGGCGATCAATGCCTTTCCGACCGACAAACCCTCCGAGATCGCCGTCGTCCAAGAAGCGGCCCTGGCGGCAGGCGCGCAAGCAGCGGTCATGACGAACCACTTCGAGAACGGCGGCGCCGGCGCTGAAGACCTCGCCCGGGCCGTGTGGGATGCCGCGCGAAACAGCGACCCAAGCGAATTCCACTTCCTGTCGCGCGACGATGCATCACTGCCGGAGCGCATCGAGCGCATCGCCACCCGCGTCTACGGTGCGGACGGGGTCGACTTCAGCGGCGAAGCGTCCAAAGCGCTGCACGAATTCGAGCGCCTGGGCTACGGCCAACTGCCCGTGTGCATGGCCAAGACGCAGCTATCACTGAGCCATGACCCGGCGCTTAAGGGCCGGCCAATTGGCTTCCGCGTCCCTATTCGTGACGCGCGGCTATTCGCTGGCGCGGGCTTCGTGACCGCCTATTGCGGCGACATGCTGATGATGCCCGGGTTGCCCTCACATCCCTCAGGCGAAGACGTCGACATCAACGAAGCGGGCGAAACGATCGGCCTGTTCTAACTGAGCGCTAGGGCGAACCCGGCGAGCACCACTATGCCCGCGGCGGCACCGAGCAGGGCCAGGCCCCACGCGCGCCAATCGATTGGACCGAGGGTTGATTCGGCGTGGCCGTGGTCGTCATCGCTGATCGCGGTGTGCGCATCCATGTGCGTCACTGGATCGTGCTCGTCGATCGAGTCCTGGGCCGAATCGGGCTTGGGCTCGTGGTCGGAGGCCTTCGGGTCCGAATCGTGTTGACCGGTCATGGCAGGAGTTCCTTGTTGATCAGGTGGTCGACGGTCACTGTAGCCGGGATGTTGGCGCCGGGCAGGTCTTCCATAAACGACAGCGAGTAGTTCCAGGCACCGCCATCGATCGCGCCGAGTCCGTTGCGCGACGTGTACGACGACTGCCACATCTCGATGGTGGCCTGCAGGATCGCCAGCTGCGTGGCGGGATCCGCGGTCGCTGCCAGGTCAGGCACGGCCGCGAAGGAATCATCCAGCCCGAGTTGCGGGTCGGCGATGATCTCGGTCATGGCGCGCAAAGTCGCGGCCACAAACGCCTTGATCTGATCCCGCTTGTTGGTGAGCGTCGACGTGCCGACGATCAGACCGGGACCGGGCAGCGGCACGATGTCGTCAATCGTCAGCTGCCGTGTGGCAAACCCCGCCAGGCCAAGCTGCACCGGCTCGTTGTTGCGAAACGCCGTCGCTGCGTCTACCTGCCCTTGCTGCAGCGCCACGCCCTGGCCGTAGTCGGGGTAGTCGCGCTCGACGATGTCGCTTGTCGTGAGCGCCGCTGAAGAGAGCAGTGCCTGGAGCATGATCCACGACGAGCCATATGCACCCGGGATGCCGATCGTCTTGCCTGCGAGATCCGCAGCCGTGTTTATGTTGCTTCCGTCCGGCACGATCACGGCGTTGGGGAACTGCGCGTAGATAGTGGCGACATAAACAATCGGGATGTTCTGGCCGACGGCCGGGATGACGCTGGTCCCGTCGGCAATGCCAATGTCGTCCGCGCCCTGCGCGACGAGCGTGACGATGTTCGCGTCGTCGCCATTGTTGAACGTCACGTCGAGGCCCGCGTCCGCGTAATAGCCCTGAAGCTTGGCCCGGTAGAACTGCGCGAACTGCACGCTCGGGATGTAGCCCAGCCCCACGGTGAACTTGGCCAGCGGTCGCTGCGTCGGCGCAGGTGTAGGCCCGGAGGGAGATGGAGTCGTGGTCGGGGATCCACAGCCGACTACCAACACGGCAACCGACACGACCAGAAGGAGCGGACGCTTCACGAAGACCTCCATGACCCAACAAGGATGCGTTCAACAAGTACGACGAGCAGGTAGAGGGCCACGCCGATCAGGGCGATGGTGACGACCGTGGCGAACATCAGCGGAATGTCGAAGAGTGAGCCGCGCGCCAGGTTGATGAGCACGCCCAGGCCGCGGTCGGCGCCTGCCCATTCACCGACGATCGCACCCACGACCGCGAGCGTCGCGCCGATGCGCATGCCACCCAGGATCTGCGGCAGGGCCGCCGGTAGCTCGAGCTGCGTGATCACCTGGCGCGGCGTGGCGCGCAGGCTGCGCGCCAGCTCGAGGAGGCGCCGATCCACGGATCGGATGCCAACCATCGTCGAGATGGCGACCGGGAAGAACACGATCAACGCGCAGATCAGGACCTTGGGCAAGAGGCCTGTGCCAAGCCACAGCGCGAGGATGGGCGCGAAGACAAGGATGGGCGTCGCCTGTGACGCGACGAGGTAGGGCGAAAGCAGCCGTTCGGCGATGCGCGACCGGGCCAAGAGGTAGCCGAGAGCGACAGCGAGCGAGGCCCCGACTGCGAAGCCCAGCACTATCTCGACCAATGTCTGGCTGGCATGGCGCCACATGGTGCCGTCGGCCCACGCGCTGACGAATCGTTGAGCCACCAGCTCCGGTGGCGGCAGGATGAAAGTCGGGATGTTGCCGACGACCACCACGGCCTTCCAGAGAAGCACGAACAGCACGGCCGCAACCGCAACCGGCCAGATGCCCCGGACGTTCATCGCGGCGTCCCTCCGCCGAACGGGTCGAAGTAGGCCGGCGCGCCGGCGCGGCCGAGCACGTCGCTGACGGGTGCCGCGGCAGCTTCCTGTGCAGCCAAATCGGCGGGCGAGCCAGAAAGATGGGCGCGGATGGTGGCGGCAGTCCTGGAGAACGCAGCCGAATCCAGTGCGTCGGCGAGCCGGGGCCGGCCCAGCGGGACAGCGATGTTGGCCGCCACGCGGCCCGGGCGGCTCGTAAGCACGATGATGTCGTCGGCCAGGAACACTGCTTCCGCGATCGAGTGCGTGACCATCAAAATCGTCGTGCCGGTGCGCTGCCAGATGTCGAGCAGCTCACCGCCGAAACGCTCGCGGGTCAGAGCGTCCAGGGCGCTGAAGGGCTCGTCGAGGAGCAGGATCTGGGGGTCGCGCACGAGCGCCCGGGCAATGGCCGCGCGCTGGCGCATACCGCCCGACAGCTGGTGCGGATATGCCTTTGCGAAAGGCGTCAGACCGACCAGCTCGAGCAGCGCCGCGGCGCGCTCGTGCCGCTCAGCCTTTGGAACGCCAGCGAGCTCGAGTGGAAACGCCACGTTGTCGAGCGCGGTGCGCCACGGCAAGAGGCGCGGCTCCTGGAATACCAGGCCCACCCGCGCGTCCGCGTCGGCGACCGCCTCGCCATCAATCAGGATGCTGCCGCTATCAGGCGTGAGGAGGCCCGAGATAAGCCGCAACAACGTCGACTTGCCCGAGCCGTTCGGGCCCACGACCGCCGCAATGCCATGCGCCGGCACTTCGAAGGACACGTCGTCGAGCACGGTCACCGGCCGCGCGTCGATGACGAAGCGGCGGGTTACGTGTTCGAGGCTGATCGCAGCCGTTGCCTGGACCGTCAGTTCGTCCTCCCGTGAGCAATCGGGGGCACGAACCGACTCACGCGGAACCGGCTCGGCCTCCCTTCTCCCATCCGGACTCTTACCGTCGGCTGCCTGCTAGGCGATCCACCTTCGCCACTTACGTGGCTCCGGGTCGTGGGCTGGCCTGCTGGCTGTCCAACAGAGCCGACCACCGGTCGGGACTTACACCCAACCCCGAAGGAGAGGCGCTATTTGTTTGCGGCTCAAGGATACTTCGCGAATGCTCACGGTCCTTTTGACGCGCCACGGCCGCACGACCCGCTCGGTCCCCGAGCAGTACCTGGGACAACGCATCGACGCGCCCCTCGATCGGAAGGGCCGGAGCGATGCGGCAAAGCTGGCGCGACGGCTCGAACCCATTGAGATCGAGCGGGTCGTCAGCAGTCCACTCATTCGTGCCCGGACCACGGCAGAAATCGTGGCCGGGCGGCATGACGGCCTCGCCGTCGAGTTAGACAAACGTCTCATCGAGCTCGACTACGGCGCCTGGGAAGGCAATACGCGCGAGGAGATTGATGCCAAATTTCCCGGGCAGTTCGAGAAATACGAGCGCGACCCGGCGACGTTCGACGTCGGCGGCGCGGAGAGTGGCCGCGAGGTCGCCGCGCGCCTGAAGCCGCTCATCGAGGAGCTGCTCGCCTGGTCCGAGAAGCGCAAACGCGAACGCATCTGCCTGCTCGTCGGCCACTCGTCGACTAATCGCGTGCTCCTGGCCATGCTGCTGGGCATCAAGTTGAGCGATTACCGACGGCGCATCGACCAGGACTGGGCCAACCTCACGGTCCTGCAATGGGCTGATCGCTCCTCCGGACCGACGGTGCGCCTGATGAATGACGTGGCCCACGCACGCGGAATTCGCGGAGTGACTTGGGGCTGAGCGTCAACCTATCCTTCGCGCGATGAACTCCGTCGCGCTGACCGGCCTCGATCTGACCCTCGCCGATGTTGCGCACGTGGCGCGTGACGGTTGGACGGCCACGCTCGATCCCGCCGCGCGCCAACGCATGGCCGCGAGTCGCCGAACCGTCGAGGAGCTGGTCGCCGCTGGTCAGCCCGTGTACGGGGTCACGACAGGATTCGGGCGGCTCGCCACTGAGCGCATTGATCCCGCCGACGCCGATCGGTTGCAGCAGAACCTCCTGGTGAGCCACGCCGTCGGCGTGGGGCCGGCGCACGACCGCGCGACCGTGCGCGCGATGTTGCTGCTGCGGGCCAACACCCTGGCCCGCGGCCAGTCGGGCTGCCGCCCGGAAATCGTTGAGCTGCTGCTCGATCTGCTGCGTGAAGGCGTCCATCCGGTCGTTCCGGAACAGGGGTCAGTCGGTGCCTCAGGCGATCTCGCGCCCCTGGCGCATCTGGCGCTGCCCCTGATAGGCCGCGGCCGGGCCGAGGTCGACGGCGAGGTCGTGGACGGCGCAAACGCCTTGGCGCGCCGCGGCCTCACCCCGCTCACGCTGACCGCGAAGGAAGGCCTGGCGCTGCTCAACGGCACGCAGCAGATGACCGCCATCGGCGTGCTGACGCTGCTCGATGCGGAGTCGCTGCTGGCGACGGCGACCGTGGCTGCGGCGATGAGCTGCGAAGCCCTATTGGGCACGGACGTTGCCTTTTCTGCTGCACTGCAGGACGCGCGGCCGCATCCCGGCCAGACGCGGGTGGCGGCGCAGCTCCGGGCTTTGCTCGCCGATTCGGCGGTCATGAAATCGCACCACGATCTGCCGCACAAGGTGCAAGACCCGTACTCGATCCGGTGCGTACCGCAGGTCCATGGTGCAGTCGCGGATGCGCTCGGGTATGTGCGCGGCGTCCTTGAAATCGAGGTCAACTCGGCGACGGACAACCCGCTCGTGTTTCCCGACGGCGCGGACGTTGACCCGTCCGCAGCTGCTACCGGCGGCGGGCGCGTGGTGTCGGGTGGCAACTTCCACGGCCAGCCCGTCGCCCTCGCGATGGACATGCTGTCGATCGCCGTCGCCGAGATCGGCTCGATCTCAGAAAGACGAATTGCCCAGCTCGTTGACGGGCGCACGTCAGGGCTGCCGATGTTCCTCGCCGAGAACGCCGGCCTCAACAGTGGATTGATGCTCTTCCAGTACACGGCTGCGGCGCTGGTCAGCGAGAACAAGGTGCTGGCGCACCCGGCAAGCGTGGATTCCATCCCCACCTCGGCCGACCAAGAGGACCACGTCTCGATGGGCCCGGCGGCCGCGCGCCAGGCGCGCGACATCGTGCGCAACGCGGGCACGGTCGTGGCACTCGAGCTGTTGTGTGCCGCGCAGGGACTCGACTTCCGCACCGCGGACGGCCTCGCCCCGGGTGTTGGCGTCGCGGCCGCGCACAAGCTGGTGCGCGCGAACGTCGCCCACCTCGAGGATGATCGCGACCCCCAACCGGACATCGCCGCGGCCCAGGAGCTGGTTCGGTCAGGCGCCGTGGCGGCGCTCACTTCGACCGATGCCTAGGCCCACCCGAATCGCAATAGGCGTGGCGTTCGCGGCCCTGATAGTCGCGGCATGCAGCACCGACGTCGTTGATGGCGCCAAGCTCGAGCAATCGATCAAGGACGGCATCGAGGCATCGACCGATTTCACGGTCGTCAATGTCGACTGCCCGGAAGACCGTCCGTTCGAGCTCAATGACGCGTTCACGTGCAAGGCCAAGATCAGCGATGGACGCACGCTGATCGTGCTCGTGACGAATCCGAACGGCGGCGGCAATCTCAAGTACGAAGTGACGGGAGTCGAGTGATGGCGGAGCGCATCTGATGGCGGAGCGCATCGTCGACGTGACTGACGAGGCGTCCTTCGGGCTGGTGCCGCCGTGCGCCGATCCGCGCTTCGACCATAGGACGTGTGATTATTGGGAGGACGCGGACCGCGGCTCGAAGGCGAGCCGAGCGTCGTGGCTGGAGGCCGCGCCAGCCCCTCGGCCCGCGGCGCAACCGGCGCTGAGCGACAACCCCTTCGCGCCGCCACCCAAGCAGCCGGCCTTCAACCCGTTTGCGTCTGACGCGGACGAAGACGCGCTCGACAACCCCTTCGCGCCCAAGGTTCAGCGCGAGCGGCCACTCAAGGAAGGTGTGCCGCGCAAGCTCGCATTGCTTGATCGTGGCCGCGGCGTATTCGGGTCGTACGCGAAGGTCCTGCTGATCGACGAAGAGCCTGTCGCGTACGCCCAGTTCGGGCCGCTCAGCGCCTATCCGCGTGCGTCGCGGCTGAGGGAGCTTTACCCGCAGCTGCCTTCATCCCCGTTGCCGGCCGTGATCACCTGCATCGCCACCACGGCGGACGCGCGCCGCGCCGGGCACGCACAGCGGCTTGTTGACGTTGTCCTGCGCGACCTCGCGCATCGGGGCTTCGCCGCGGTCGAGGCATACCCGGATCTGACCTTGAAAGAAAACGAGCAGAGTGCCGCCAGGCCGCAGTTCTGGCACGAACTTGGTTTTGCCACGGCCGTGGACGATGACCGTTACCCCGTGATGCGCCGCGAACTGTGAGCGACGCAAGCGACGCAATCACTCCGGACACACCGGCGACGCGCTGGCTGCGCGATCACCAAACTCCGCACGAAGTGGTCGAAACGCAGCCCGCGAGCAGCGCCGAGGAGAGCGCCCAGTTCCAGGGCATCGCCCTCAACCAGCTACTGCGCACGATCGTCGTCCGTCGCGGGGAAGGTGACTATCTGTTTGTGCTCGTGCCGGGTGGTCGGAGGTTCGACTGGCCCAAGCTGCGCGAGCATCTCGGTGTTAAGCGCATGTCGCTCCCGGATGCTGACGAAGCCAAGCAGGTAACTGGCTACGAACGGGGCACGATCACGCCATTCGGCTCGACCAACGCCTGGCCGGTCATCGCGGACAAATCGATCGAGACGCTCGACAAGGTGGCCATCGGCGGCGGCCGGCGCGGCGTCAACATCCACCTGCGACCCAAGGATCTGGTCGATTCAACCGGGGCGGCGGTGGTTGACGTGACCACCCCGGAATCGGAACTGGCCTAGCGCCGCGGGGCGATACTGGGCTCGTGGCAGTAGAGACAAAGCGCGTCATCAGGGCGCCGCGCGGCGCCGAGCTCACGGCCAAGGGCTGGGTCCAGGAAGCGGCGCTGCGCATGCTCATGAACAACCTCGATCCGGAGGTCGCTGAGCGGCCCGACGACCTTGTGGTCTACGGCGGCACCGGCAAGGCCGCGCGCAATTGGCCGGCCTTCGACGCGATCGTGCGCGAGTTGCGCCGTCTCGAGAACGACGAGACGCTGCTCGTGCAGAGCGGCAAGCCGGTCGGCGTCTTCCGGACACACGAGTGGGCGCCGCGCGTGTTGATCGCGAACAGCAACCTCGTCGGCAAGTGGGCCAACTGGGACACGTTTCGCGAGCTGGAGCGCGCCGGGCTGACGATGTACGGCCAGATGACCGCGGGCTCCTGGATCTACATCGGCACGCAGGGCATCCTCCAGGGCACGTACGAGACCTTCGCCGAGTTGGCACGCCAGCATTTCGGCGGGTCGCTGGCCGGGCGGGTGGTGTTGACCGCGGGCCTGGGCGGCATGGGCGGCGCGCAGCCTCTGGCAGTCACGATGAATGGCGGCGTCGCCCTGGTGATCGAGGTCGATCCCGAACGCGCCCGACGGCGGCACGAGATCGGCTATGTCGACCGGGTCACCGACTCTCCGGAAGAAGCCCTCTCATGGGCGAGGTCTGCAGCTGCGGAGGGTCGGGCCGAATCAATCGCCCTGATCGGCAATGCCGCCGAGATCGAGCCTGACTTCGTCCGTCGCGGCGAGCGGTTCGACGCCCTGACCGACCAGACGTCGGCACACGACGCCTTGAACGGCTACGTGCCCGCGGGCCTGTCGCTGGACGAAGCGGCGTCGCTGCGCGCGACTCATCCCGATGGCTACGTGCGGCGCGCGATGGATTCGATGGCTGACCAGGTACGCGCCATGCTCGATCTGCAGCGCGCCGGCGCCGTGACCTTCGACTACGGCAACAACATCCGCGCCCAGGCGCAGGCCGCCGGCGTCGCCAATGCGTTCGACTTCCCCGGTTTCGTGCCGGCATTCATCCGGCCGCTATTCGCGGAAGGGAAAGGCCCGTTCCGCTGGGTCGCGCTTTCAGGCGATCCGGCAGACATCAAGCGCACCGACGAAGCGATCCTCGAGCTCTTCCCCGAGGACGCGGCTTTGCGGCGCTGGATCACGATGGCCGAGGAGCGCGTGCCGTTCCAGGGTCTGCCGGCGCGCATCTGCTGGCTGGGCTACGGCGAACGTGCGCGCGCCGGCCTGCGCTTCAACGAACTGGTGGCGAGTGGTGAGATCAGCGCGCCGATCGTCATCGGCCGCGACCACCTCGATAGTGGCTCAGTGGCCAGCCCGAACCGCGAGACGGAAGGGATGCGCGACGGTTCGGACGCGATCGCCGACTGGCCGCTCCTCAACGCCCTCGTCAACACCGCCGCCGGCGCCAGCTGGGTGTCGATCCACCACGGCGGCGGCACGGGCATCGGCTATTCGCAGCACGCCGGCATGGTCGTGGTCGCCGACGGCACGCCGCTCGCGGCGCAGAAACTCGAGCGCGTCCTCACGACTGACCCCGGGATGGGCGTCATCCGCCACGCCGACGCTGGCTACGAACGCGCCATCGACGTTGCCCGGGAGCGCGGCGTGCGCATCCCGATGAACGAGGGCTAGTTCGCCCGCGGGGTTTACTCGATGAGCGAAGACTCCTCGACGTTGATCATCCGCGCGTAGAGGATCTGCTCGTTGATCTCGAGGTTGTTGATCAGCGCCAGCGCCGCGCGGATGCCGTGGCCAACCAGCTCGTCGGCCGTCTCGCCGAACTGAACTTCGAGCACGACGTTGTCGGCACGCTCGTCGTTGCTGACGCTATCGGGGTCTTGCCAGGTGCCGGCGGCCGCGAGCTCGGTCGAGGCGCGCATGAAGTCAAGCGCCGCGGCCTTGGCGCGCGGCAGGGTCAGGGTCAGCAGCTCCTGCTGAACGCGCAACAGCTTCGTGCCCGTCGATGCGTCACCGAAAAGGAGCGCGAACAAGACGTCTTTGGCATGCGTGAGACGTTCCTCGCCGCGCTTTGTCCTGTGAGCCGCGCGAAGCAGCGCCGTGCCCTTGTCAGGCACGTCGTCGCGCAGGTAGTGCTCCTCGATGAGGCGTTCCTGCGTGACTTCTGAGTTACCAGCGATGAATTCCCTGAGGGCGGCGTGGTTCAAGCCCAGCTCACGTACGCGCTTCAGCCGCGCCTCTCGTAATAGGGCACTGGACGCGGCGTCGCCATCGAGGTCCTGGAAGCGGTGACGCTCCAGGGTCAGGCGCACCAGCTCATCGATCAGCCATTGGCGATCGCGACCGGCCAACTCGGCGCGCAGCCGCTCCTCGAACTCCGGTGAGAGATCGCGGGCAATGCCGCGCGCGAGGTCGTCGATCGTCCCCATCCGCGAGAGAGTAAGGCGTCAGGCGGCCGGAACAACCTCCCCCGGCAGAATCGGTGCCGCTTCGGCGGTCGACGCTTCGTCCTCGTTCAGCGTCGGCTCGAAGCCCATCCGCCGCACACTCGCTGACAGCAACCCCAGCCAACCGATCAACGCCATGCCCAGCCCGCCGCCGATGAGCACGCCATCGAGGCTGATGTTGACCAGCGCGCCTGACACCGCCATGGAAAGCGGCACCAGGGCGACGGAGCCGAACATCATCAGGCTCATCACGCGGCCCATGAGGTTGCGCGGAATGCGCCGCTGGATCCAGGTGATGTAGGTGATGTTGGTGTAGCCCAGGATGACGCCGGCAATGAAGCCATCGAGCAGCGCCAGCGGCGTCGAGCGGATCAGCGCAAGCAGAGCGAGCGTCACGCCACTTACCGAGAAGAACAGCAGCAGGATCGACCCGAAGAATCTCTTGGGCAGCGCCGGGAGGACGGACGCGCCGATCATGCCCACGAGCGACCCGCCGCCGAAAGCCGACAGGATCAGGCCGAAGGCCGCAGCACCCTCGGGCAGCCGGCTGAAGGCCACCAGGGGCAGGCCGACTTCCAACGGGCCGACGATCAGCAGGTTGGCGGCCATGCTCAGCACAACCATCACCCGGACCGCGGGCATGGACCACACGAACCTGACGCCCTCACCGATCTGCTTGATGACCGATGAGTGTTCCTGCTCGTGCGCGGGGCGCCGAGTGATGAAGAGCAGCGTCACCAGCGACACCACGAACGTCGCGGCATCGAAGAGCAGCGCCAGTCCGACACCGGTAACGCCCGGGCCGCTGGCTGTGCCCGCCAGCGCGGCAATGGCGACGCCGGCCGCGGCCGGACCGATGAGACCCGTGAATTGCGCCGTGCCCTGGACGATGCCATTCGCCTGTTGCAGCTGAGCGTCCTCAACGAGATCCGGGACGATCGCGGTCTGTGCCGGATAGAAGAACGCGTCGGCGATGCCGAACACCAGGCCGAACGCGTAGAGCATCCACATGGCGGCCGCACCTTCAAGGACGACGATGCCCAATACGGCAACCGCGGCCAGACGCACGACGTTCGAGCCGAGCATCACCAGGCGTGGCGATAGCCGGTCGACGTAGGCGCCACCGATCAGCATGAAGAGAGCGCGCGGCAGGGCCATCAGCGCCAGCACCGTGCCCAGGGCGAACGCGTCACCAGTGAGCAATAGCGCCAGCCAGGGCAGGGCGATCAGCGCGAACTGGTCGCCCAGCGTCGAAACGGCCTCGCCCACCCACAGGAGGCGGAAATCGCGGACGCCGAAGGCCGATTTTGGCTTGGGCGCGGCGGCGGCGGCGGTCACCGGTTCCTTACCCGGATCTGAACCGGCGGCGACGCCTGCTCGGCGGCGATGACGCGGCCGATGTTCATCAGGGCGTGGCCAACGATCGACCGCGGACCGCGGCGCTTGCGCGCGACGGCGGCCTGGGCCTGGTAGGGCTTGGCCCAGGACGGCTTGTGAGCGCTGGTGCGCTCGAGCTCGCCGGCTTCGTAGTAGATGTCGTTCAGCAGCATGGCAGCGCTCCTATTCGCTGGTGATGAGGACGCGGCTGCCGTCCTTGTCGGTGATGTCGAGGATGGTTCCTCGATTGCCCGACGCGACGGCCCCGCGAATTCGGTCGGAGTCCTGTTCGGAAAGGCCAGGGAGGAAGTTGCTTGCCCAGCCGGCGATGTTGACCGGGACCCGGAGATTGACCACGTGACGCCCGCCGTCGGTGACTTCGATGCGCAGGTGGGTGGACTTCTTGGCCTGGGGTGGCGTTGGCGGCTGAGGCACCGACTGCCCGCCCATGCCCGAGTCGGCCGTTTCCGACTGCTCGCGCGCGTTCAGGGCAGAAAGGATTTCATCGGCCTCGGCGGCACTGAGCTTGCCCTCAGCGACCAGGTTCAGGATCTTGGCGACGTCAGCCACGGGTACCCGCTCCTTCCAGACGGCGCTGTGCCTCTTCAACATCGATCTCGCCGCGTTCCAGCATCTGCAGGATCTCGAGCGAGTTGGGCGAAGGCGCGGCCGGTGGCGCCGGCGGTGCCATGGGCGCCGGGGGAGCTGGCGGCGCCGGCGGCGCATACGGCTGGTCCTTGGCGCCGCGGTCGTTACCGATACCCATCACGTGTAAATCTCCCGATAGAGAGCGGAAGCGCAGACGTGCCGCGCCGTCGCCGATCACTCGTTGCTTGGGGCCGCCACCGAGGTCGATGCCCTTGCGTACTTCAACCGTCAGGCCGCCAGCCGACTCGATATCGACATCACCGCTGACGGTTTCGATGCCGTGCATTGCGCCCGGTTCGAACCCGCCGCGGACCTGGACATCGCCGCTCACCGTGCGCAACTTGGAGGCGCGCAGGAGCGGGCCGCTGACCTCGAGATCGCCCGACGTCGAGGTGACGTCTGACTCCATGGGCTCGTCAGCACGCACCGCGGCATCGCCGGAAACAGTCGTCACGCCGACGCGACCACCGACGCGGTTGAGCGTGATGTCGCCGGACACTGATCGGTAGGTCTGGTCGCCCAGCGTGCCGAAGGCCTCGATGTCGCCGCTGACCGTGTTTATGTCGACGCGGGCGCCGGTGGGCACGGTTACATCGAACTCGACCTCGACGTTGTTGCGGCCGAAGAGGTTGAAATTGGGACCGCGCTGATCGATCTCGATGCTGAGCATGTTGTCGGCGCGGCGCACGTTGATTGGCAGCCACTCGTTGCGACCGCGGCCCCGCGCCCGGACCACGACCTCGTCGCCATCCGTTGCGCGAACGTCGATGTCGCCCGAGACGTTGGAAAGGTTGAATGCGCCATTGGCGCCGATGCGATGGCGGATCTCCGCCGGGTCGCGGTATTGCTCGTTGTCAGTCATCGGAGTTCTCCGGTTGTTCGGCGGTTGTGGCCAGCGCTTCGCCGCGCAGTGCGGCAGCAGCCTGTTCGGCGGTCAGCTCGTGCTTGGCCAGGCGCTCGAGCACTGAGCGGCGCGTGGCGGCATCGATCTGGGGCTCGGCCGGGGCAGTGGCCTCCGCCGGAGCGGCGGGGCCATCGCCCAAGCCGAGCGAGCGGAGCAGCGTCTCGACGCGGCCGCGAACTGTTGGGTAGGAGAGGCCGAGCTCGCGCTCGAGTTCGCGCAGGTTGCCGCGCGAGCGGAGGAACGACTCGAGCAAGGCCATCTGCGGGCGATCGAGGTTGGCAAAGCGGCCCACGTTGAACTCGCCCTCGATGGTCGTGCCACACGTGTTGCAGTGCAGCCGCGTTACCTGGAGGCGGCCTTCGCAGACCGGGCAAGTGGAGATCACTTCTCGTTCCATGCCGCGCAATGTAGTAACTGGCTTTCGCTTTGTCAAGCCCAATATCAACAAAGTGAAGGTAGACTTGCGATATCACGTCCAGTCGTACTGCGGGCGTGGTCACGGAGCACGCCAGCCACGCTCAAATAGACTCCACCCAGAGATGGCAGGGTTGATCGAGTGCGTTCCCAACTTCAGTGAGGGGCGGCGGCTCGATGTCGTCGACGCCATCGCCGCACGGGTTTCGGCCGCGCCAGGCGTGCACCTGCTGGACCGCACGTCCGACGGAGATCACAACCGCAGCGTCCTGACATTCGCCGGCGAAGCCGCTCCAGTGACTGATGCCATGGAAGCCGCCGTCGCCGAGGCGATCGCGCGCATCGACATGAATCAGCACGAGGGCCAGCATCCGCGCATCGGTGCGGTTGATGTCATTCCCTTTGTGCCGCTCGCCGGCACGACCATGGACGAGGCGATCGAATTGGCACGGTCGTTCGGGCAACGCATCGCGGAGCGGTTCGATCTGCCGGTCTTCCTGTACGCGAAGGCCGCGACGCGCTCAGATCGCGAGATCCTGGCGGACATCCGGCGGCCGCAATACGAGGGGCTGCGCGACTTGATCGGGCAGCCCGGCAACGGGCCCGATTTCGGGCCGCCGCGGCTCCATCCAAGCGCCGGCGCGGTCGCCGTTGGGGCACGGCCATTTCTGATTGCCTACAACATCAATCTCGAGACGCGCGACCTGGAATTGGCCAAGAACATTGCGCGGCGCGTCCGCGAACGAGGCGGCGGATTGCCGCGCGTCCAGGCACTCGGCCTTGATCTGGCTGAACTGAGCTGCGTGCAGGTATCGATGAACCTGCTCGATTTCAGCGTGACACCCATGTGGCTGGTCTGGGAGACAGTGACTGCGATGGCGCGTGAGGAAGGTGTGGAGCCGCGCGAGTCGGAGCTGATCGGCCTCGTACCGCTTCAGGCGTTGGTCGATGTCGCCGACCACGCGCAGATCGAACCTGATGTATCCGTCGAACAGCGCATCACCCAGGCCGCCGATTGGCTGATGACGCGCGACTTCGAGCCAACGATGGCGCTCGAACTTCGCCTCGCTGCGGCCCAAGCGACGAACGAAGGATGACCACCGACCGACCCGGCCTGCTGGTCCACAACGCGTCGGAGGTGGCCACGCTTGCTGGTGGGCTGCGCCGCGGCACGACCCAGGGCGATGTCGGCTTGTTGACCGATTCCCCGGCGGTCGCGGCGTACCAGGGGCGCATCGTCGCCGTCGGACCACGGCCCGAAGTCGAGGCGCGATTGAGCGAGCTTGGCGTGGCCGAGGGCGCGATCGAGCGCATTGACGCGCAACACGGAACGGTCACGCCCGGGCTGATCGACCCGCACACCCATCTGCTGTTCGGCGGCGAGCGCCACGCGGAGGTCGAGCTGCGCCAACGCGGCCACTCTTATCTGGAAATCCTCGCCGCCGGCGGCGGCATCCTCCAGACCGTGCGCATGACCCGTGCCGCGTCCGACGACGAGCTGCTCGACCACGGTCGCCGCTGGCTGGCCGAAATGCTTTCTCACGGCGTCACCACCGCAGAGGTCAAGTCCGGTTATGGGCTTGACGCGGAATCCGAGTTGCGCCTGCTGGCGCTCTACGGCCGGCTCGCCGTGGACGGCCCCGTTGAGCTCGTGCCAACTTTCCTTGGTGCTCACGCCGTCGGGCCCGAGTTCCGGGACCGGCCTGACGCCGCACACGCCTACATCGACAGCGTCATCAACGAGCAGCTGCCACGCGTCGCGGAACAGGGCATTGCGCTCTCGTGCGACGTGTTCTGCGAACCGGGCGTGTTCTCGATCGATGACTCGCGGCGATTGCTGGTGCGCGCCCGTGAGCTTGGTCTGCGTGCCCGGCTGCATGCCGACCAGATTCAGTCAGGCGGTGGGTCGGAGCTGGCGGCGGAAGTCGGTGCCTTATCGGCCGACCATCTCGGCGCGATCTCAGAATCGGGGATCGCTGCGCTCGCGCAGGCGGTCGACGAAGGTCACCCCGTGGTGGCCACACTGCTGCCTATTCCCAGCTTCTATTTGGACGAGCCGCACTTCGCGCCCGCGCGCAAGCTGATCGAGGCAGGGGTTCCCGTCGCCCTGGGCACGGACTTCAACCCGGGCACCTCGCCCGCGCCCAACGCGCAGCTGGCAATGGCGTTCGCGGTGCATCGACTGCGCATCACGGCGGCCGAGGCTTTGGCGGCGATGACGATCAATGCCGCGGCCGCGCTGGGCATGGCCGACTCACACGGCTCGCTCGAACCTGGCAAGAATGCCGACGTGGTCGTCTGGCGGCCCGATTCGCACGCACTCTTGCCCTACTGGCTGGGCGCGAACCTCGTCCGCACGGTGGTCAAGATGGGCCGCGTCGTTTATGGAGCGGCCTGAAACCGGCTAGCGCTGGCTGCGCGACTCCAGCAGGACCACCGTCGTTTCCGCGGGAAGCGATGACGGCGTAACGGACAGCTTCGGCGCTGGCTCGCCGGCCGTGGCGCTCATCTCGTGCAGGAACTTGGACAGCTCGCCGTCGGGCTTCTCCGCGCCATCGAGCGGCATCGGCACGATCATCTTGGCGTCGAGCTTCGCCACCAGTTCGGCGGCCTTCGACGCGCTTAGAGCGCCACCCACGGTGACGCAGGCCACATCAACCGTGCCGATCTCGCCGAGCTGCTCCTCGGTCAGCAGGTGACCCACGTCACCCAAGTGGACGACGTGCACGCCATCGAGCTCGAAGACAAAACACAGGTTGCCGCCGCGCTGCGCGCCACTTTCTTCGTCGCGGTAGGTGCGCACTGCGCTGATCAGCACGTGGTGAACCTCGAACTCACCCGGCGAGTCGAGCAGGAAAGCCGGTTCGAGACTCGTCGGGACGACCTGGTCGGCCCTTTTCGCCTTGCGGTTCGCCTTCACAGCGGCGGCCGCCTGCGACATCGTCTCGAGGCCCAAACTCGACTGTCCGTCCGGGTGGCTGTATGTCGCAATGTCTGCGGTCAAGCCGCGGCCGGTCGGCCCAACAATGCGCGGAAAGGCATCAGTGACCACGGTCCCCTCCTTGCCGCGCAGCCGGAGGCAGGTCTCACCAAACGAAACAATTTCCATCGCGGCCAATTGTCGCAGCGCCGCCTGATCTGCGAGTTATCCCGAGCCGCGCGCCGAAGTTGAGCCGGGGTACCCCAGCGAGCGACGCGCGGGCCGAGATGAAGGCGGCGGTGAGCAGCTGAGGCGAGCGTGCTCGCGCACGTGAGCTGAGCGCGCGAAGGAACCAACGCACGCATGCTGGCCCAGGGAAGCAAACGCAAAAAGAAACGAGGGGCGCCTGCCCAATTGGCGCCCCTCGTTCCGAGGGAGGGAGAGGGAACAGGAAGCATTGCTTCAGGTTCCGCTACTTACGCAGACTAGGTAGCGAGTGTTGTCGCTCCAGACCCGAGACGGTGAAGAAACGCACACCAATTGTGGAAAGGCTGGCGGCCGTCCACGCTGTCAGAATCGGCCCATGAAGCGCGGTGTGGCGGCCTTCGTCGTGGCGTGGCTGGTGCTCGCTT
>JADMIO011201710.1_pt1 | contig 41924 bp, 29 predicted proteins | sample 8958161 | NCBI WGS metagenome assembly JADMIO01 (sample SAMN16585339, study PRJNA669376) | soil metagenome | isolation source: Crop rotation soil | place: USA: Cullars Rotation, Alabama | collected 2011 | reverse complement strand
CGACAACTTGTCCACGTGGAATTCTAAGCTTAGGATCCCAATGTGCTGGAAAGAAATATCTCGGGCTCGGCGACTTCGACTTCCAATGTCGGTCTTAATCTCAGCGCTGGCTGCATCGCCTATGGCGGCAACTGTATCAGTGCTTCTACCTTCGGCGCCTCTACCTTTGCGTATCCGTTCACCTCCCTCAATTCATTCGGCACGAGCACTGCAGCGACGACGACGTCCATCCTCACCCAAGGTGTCTTCTTCGCATCATCAACCGTCGCTGCGTCACAGTTCCCATATGCATCTTCCACCGCCTTCACGACCGGCAATCTCTTCTTAACGAACGCAACGGGTACGGCACTTAATCTCACGGGCTCGCTCACCACATTCGCTTCGTCGACAATCGGCGGTGGGGGACAAACCACCGGCCTCACTATTAATGGAGGCGCCACGACGACGGGCAATGCCTATTTCGGCAGTAGCGCGGGGATCAAAATCCAACCCACCGCAGGCAGCAGCCTCACCGTATCAAATTTCAGCACCATCAGCCCATTCTTCAATGACAGTAGCTTGTTCACGACATCCGGATGGCTAACGGCCGGAGGCAACAGCGGAGTCTTCGGATACCGCAGCGGCCCTGCTGCTGTGCAGACGGGCGTGACATCTGCGTTGGCCGGTCTCAATAAAGTAGAAGCTGCGGGCGGTTCGGTGACGTTCGCTGCAGGCGTCGTTGGAGCAGTAGCGGCCTTTTCGGCCGATACGATTCCCGAAGCGTACGGTGTGTACGGCAAATTCCAAGCGGGTTCCGCAGTCGGCACGTGGACTGATACCGCGGCGATTGCTGCTGAATATGGCTTTAAGGGAGCCACGACGACCAATGCCTATGGCATTCGCATCAAGGATATGACTTTCGGAGGCGGCGCCGCGACATCAACGAATACCTACGGCCTCTACATCGGCGACGTGACTCCCGGCAACGGTCTCGTGCAAACTAATAGACCGTATGGTCTCTATTCAGTCGATGCGAACGCGAACAACTACTTCGGAGGCAGCCTTGGCATCGGCACCACCTCGCCTTTCGCGCAGCTCTCAGTCTTTGCAGGAGGCGATTACACCGCAAAAGCAGCCTCGACACTATTTGCCGTCGGTTCATCCTCTGCCGGCACCGCAACGTCTACATTCTTCTCTATTAATAGCGCCGGTTCTATTCTCACGAATCTTGGCAGCGGCCTCGTGAAATCAACGAGCGGCGTGCTCTCGCTCGCGACGGCCGGCACTGATTACACAGCCTTCGCGTGGCCATTCACTCCCGCAACGAACTTCGGAACGAACACATCAGCAACCACTTCATCAATCTGGCTGCAGGGCGGTTCATTCTTCTCCTCATCCACCGTTGCGTCGGTGTTGCCGTTCGCCTCGACGACTGCGCTCACCGTCTCCGGCGCAAACGGTCTTTCGCTCGGTTCACTTAATGGCCTTCTCAAAGCCACCAACGGGCAAGTGGCAACCGCGGTGGCTGGCACCGACTATGCCGCGTTCGCGTATCCGTTTACTTCTCTCAACTCCTTCGGCACCAGTACTGCAGCGACGACGACCTCGATTCTCACGCAAGGAGTATTCTTCGCGTCATCAACCGTTGCCGCATCGCAATTCCCGTATGCTTCTTCCACTGCTATCAGCGTCTCGGGACTGTCGTTCCTCAATGGTGGTCTTCTTTCGCTCGCGTCGTCAACGATCGGTAATGGCAATCAGAACGGCGGCCTCACTATTAATGGAGGTGCGACAACGACGGGCAATGCGTACTTCGGCGGCAATATCACGCTGGCTGATAACAAGTTGGTTGGCGTGTCGAGTCTTTCGCTGATGTTCAATGCGAGCAATTCCGCGTTCGATTATCTCTTCTCCGGAGTCAATCGCGTCCGCATCGGCAGTTCGTACGTATCCGTAAACAACGGCGGCGCGTTCCGATTCAGCAGCGACACCCAGGGCGACGGCACGGCGGACACGGGCATTTCGCGCTCCGCGGCCGGCATTCTTGCTATCGGCAACGGCACCGCGGGCAACGCTTCCGGCGGCTTCCTCGCCCTCGCGTCTTCGACCATCGGCAACGGCAACCAAAACGGCGGCCTCACTATCAATGGCGGCGCAACGACGACGGGAAATGCGTACTTCAGCGGCGGCGTCGGTATCGGTGTCGCGAATACCCAATCAGGGACGCTCAGCGTCTCGGGAAGCGCCTCCATCGGCAGCGCGAACTCGCTGTATTTCGGAGATGGCCAGAGCTCTAACTACATCGGTCAGAACAATGGCGGCAGCACGAATAATCCGATGTTCAGCGGATTCACCTCAGTGAATCTCGGTATCAACGGCGTGACGAAGTTGAAAATAGATAGTAGCGGCAACGTCGGCGTCGGTACGACCTCACCCTTCGCGCAGCTCGCCGTCTTCGCCGGTGGTGATTATCTTCCGCATGCGGCCTCGACTTTGTTTGCCATTGGTTCTTCTTCCGCAGGCACTGCCACTTCAACCTTCTTCTCAATCAATAGTGCCGGTTCCATTCTCACGAATCTCGGCACTGGTTTGGTGAAATCAACGAGCGGCGTGCTTTCACTCGCAACGGCCGGAACTGATTACGCTGCATTCTCGTATCCGTTCACGTCACTGAATTCCTTCGGTACCAGCACAGCAGCAACGACGACCTCCATACTCACCCAAGGTGTCTTCTTCGCTTCTTCCACCGTCGCGGCGTCGCAATTCCCGTACGCGTCTTCGACGGCTTTGACGGCAGGGAATTTGTTCTTCACGAACGCCACCGGTACTGCTCTTAACCTCACCGGATCGCTCACCGCATTTGCTTCTTCCACTATCGGCAACGGAACTCAGACCGGCGGCCTCACTATTAATGGAGGTGCGACGACGACAGGGAATGCGTATTTCGCCGGGCTGGTCGGCATCGGCACCGTCGCTCCCGCCTTTACGCTGGACGTCAATGGAGGAATCCGCGCGACGGCCGGCATTCGCGGTACGAACCTGTATACGACAAGTGCAGGAGCAGTGAATACGCCAAGCCTCACCTATTTCTCAGATGCGAGCACCGGTTTCTGGTGGCCGAGCGCCGGCGTGCTCGCGGTCTCGACCCTTGGCAACGAACGTATGCGATTCGATGCAGCCGGAAACGTCGGCATCGGAACGACGTCGCCGCAATATCTCCTGTCGCTCGCTTCGACGACGGCGCCGCAACTCTCCCTCTCTGCAGGCGCAGGACTCGCACAATGGACCTTCCGCAACGCCGGCGGCAACCTCTACTTCGCGACGACGAGCGTGGCGGGGACGGCGACTTCGACCACCCCTGCTCTCACCATCACCGGTTCCCGCGGCAATGTCGGTATCGGCACTACTTCGCCTGCAGCGCATACCAAACTCTCCCTTGTCTCAACCGACACATCCATTACTGGCGATTGGACGGGCGGCAGCAATCACGTCAGTTACGGCCTCTTCAACGACCTCACCGTCGCACCGACGAGCAACCTCGGCACTACCGAATTCCGCGATAGCAGCTATGCCGACGTGTCGGTTCCAACGACAAACACTTTCTCTATAGGAGGCATCACGGGCATGCAAGGCGAAGCGTATAACGGCGGTTCGGGCACGGTGAATTCGATGAATGCCATTGGATCGTGGGCCGAAAACTTTGGCGTCACGACAGTGACAGGCCTCTATGGTGCTTTATTTGGGGCGAGAAACGACATTGGTACCACGACCAATCTTTACGGCACGTCGATTTATGTTGATAACACGGGCGGAACTACGACGAACATGTATGGCCTCCAGATGTATATGGACAACGTTGGCGGCCGAATAACCAATCGATATGGTGTCTATATAGACGGTTCGGGCACGCCATCGGCAAATGACTACGGCGTATATCAATTAGCGGGAGCGAAGAACTACTTCGCCGGCAACGTCGGTATCGGCACCACCTCTCCCGGCTCCGCACTTTCCATCCAAGGCAACATTTTCTTAGCAGGGAATTTGGTCTCGACTTCAAGCATCGCCAGCATCATTCCGTTCGCCTCTTCGACCGCAATCTCCGCCGGTACGATTTGTATTTCCACCGACTGCCGCACCGCGTGGCCATCCGGCGGATCGGGAGCGTTCCCGTTCACGCCGACGACAAACTTCGGTGCGCTCGCAAACTCGACCGGCACCCCGATCCTCCTCACCGCTGGGCTCCAGGCATCATCGACGGTGCGCTTCGGTAATGCAGGACAGAACAATATTATTTTCGATAACGGTCTCTTCGCGTTCGGCACGACGACCGACAGTAACGACCATGTGCGTTTCGCGAATTATGCCGGAAGCGGGCGCTTCGACCTCTCGCTCATCATCGCCAATTCAAGCCAGTACGCCGAATACAACACCAAGGACGAGAACAACAACTTCAAGTGGTCGATCGGCTCGAACGGCGATAATCAGGCGAACAGCGCCGCTTCCAACCTCTTCTATATCGGACAATCTACGGATAAGAATGATGCGGCAGTCGGTCTCACTCGTCTCGCCATTACGGATGCAGGAAATGTCGGTATCGCGACGGAAACCCCTCCCTGGACCCTCACATCGTTTTCGCAGACCGCGCCGCAGCTCTCGCTCTCCGCCGGCGCCGGCATCGCGCAGTGGGCGTTCCGTAATGCGGGAGGAAACTTGTACCTCGCGACGACGAGCGTGGCAGGGACGGCGACCACAAGCACGAGCGCGTTCACCATCCTCAATAACGGCAATGTCGGCATCGGGACGACGAACCCCGCAAATAAGCTTGAAGTCGTCGGCAACACCTATCTCCAAGGAACCTTGCAGACTACCGGCAATGTCACCCTGCCGACCGGTGGCCTCCTCAATTTGGGATCCGTAACGGCGCTCTTCAATAATGGGACGACAGATTTGTATATGGGATACAACTCAAGCAATTTGGAATTCAGGACGAACACTATCGAGCAGGCAAGAATCGATACCAATGGCAATTTCGGCATCGGCACCACGTCGCCGTTCGCGAAGTTGGCCGTCTTCGCCGGCGGCGACTATCTCCCGCATGCAGCCTCTACGCTTTTCGCCATTGGTTCTTCGAGCGCAGGGACGGCGACAACCACCCTCTTCTCCGTTAACTCAGCTGGCAACGTCGGCATCAATACGGCGCCGCAAGGCGCGTTTGGACTCGTGGTCGGCGGCGGCTTCCGTGCAACCGGAGACGCGTATTTCGACAATAGTTTCGTCCTCTCCGGCGGAACGACGCAAGTCTTCAATCTCAATAACCATAACCTCGACTTCATCGGCGGCGGCAACGTTACGTACGACAACACTGGCTACGTCGGCATCGGTACCTCCACTCCTGCCCCCGTCTCCGGCCTTACCATCGCATCCACCACCGGCGCCCAGCTCTCGCTCTCCGCCGGCGCGGGCTCTTCGCAGTGGGTGCTCCGCAACGCAGGAAGCTCGTTCTACATCGCGACGACGACCGTCGCCGGCAATGCCACATCGTCAATCGCGGCGTTCAGGATAGATTCGAACGGCATCCCGCGATTCGCGTCCCTCGGCGGCGCCACGGGCTGTGCGCAATTCGACACGACGGGTCAGCTTTCCAACACCGGCACCGCCTGCGGCACGGGCGGCGGCACGTTCTCATGGACACCGGGTACAGCATTCGGAACAGCCGTGAACGCGACCGGTACCGCGCTGCAGCTGCAAGGCGGGCTCTTCGCATCGTCCACCGTTCGCTTCGGCAACGCAGGCGTTCCGGGCCAATTCCTCTGGAGCGGCAGCCTCGGCTTCCTCGGCCTCGGCACTTCGACGCCGCTCGCGAATCTCTCCATCCAGAGCAACTACGGCTCGACGAACAGCAACCTCTTCACCATCGCATCTTCCACCGCCGCCGACGGCAGCACCGCGACGACGCTCTTTAATCTCGACAACGTGGGGAACGCCACCTTCGGGAATACCGCGGGCACCGGGGATGCGAGCGAGCAGTTCGCGAGCGATAACAACGCCTGGCTCATCGGCTACGCCTCGACGGATAAGTCGTTCCGCATCGCGTCATCCACCGGATTCACCAGCAACGTCGCCTTCACCATCAAGAAAACCAATCTCAACGTCGGTATCAGCTCGACCTCGCCGTGGGGCCTCCTCTCGGTGAATGCGAGCGGTGTGACAGGACCCGCCTTTGCTGTCGGCTCGTCCACCAAGACGTCGTTCATCATCACGAACAACAACAACTCCGGCTTCGGCACCACCTCGCCGTGGGGCAAGCTCTCCATCGACACGACGCTCTCCGATAACGGGGCGCCGACATTCGTCATCGGCTCCTCGAGCCGCACCGATCTCGTTGTCACACAGAGCGGCAACGTCAGCATCGGTACGACAGACACAACAGGCAAACTGACCGTAGATTGCGGTTCGACGGATTGTATCGGGCTCCATCTGAAACAGAGCAATGCGGGTATCCAATTCAGTGCCGGCGGAACCATCAGGACGTTTAACACAAGCGCCACGGATATCAATTACGATGCCGGCAATCACATCTTCCTGACATCGGATACCGAAAAGATGCGGCTTGCAAATAACGGCAACCTCGGCATCGGCACGACAACGCCGGGTTCCAAGCTCTCCATCCAGGGCAATATCTTCCTCGCGGGAAACCTCGTCTCTACCTCTTCCGCCGCAAGCATCCTCCCGTTCGCTTCAACGACGGCGATCACTGCGACGACCGCGTCCTCTACTAATCTCATCGTTTCTTCCGCCGGCGGCGCGGCAGGCTGCGCGCAATTCTCTGTGACAGGACTTCTCTCCAACACCGGCACCGCGTGCGGGACAGGTTCAGGCGGCAGCGCATTCACCTTTGGCACCAACACCTTCGGCACGAGCACGGCGGCGACCACCACCTCGCTCTGGACCCAAGGCGTCTTCTTCGCCTCATCAACGAAGGCCGCATCGCAATTCCCGTATGCATCTTCGACCGCGATTACGGTCACTGGCACGTCATTCCTCGGCAACATTCTGGCGACAGCTTCTTCGACGATCGGAAGTGGCACGCAAGCAGGCGGCCTCACGATTAACGGCGGCGCAACGACGACGGGAGACTTGGCAGTCTGGAATCCTAATCTTGGTAGTCTCTCCTTCACTATTTCTGCCAATGGTATCGGCGCAGGCAACGCATATGCCGGTCTTCCGAATGCGCAGCTGGTGTACAACACGAACTGCTCGGGGGTAGGTTGTGGTGTCGGCGTGCCAGGCGGAAAATACTTTGACTTGTGGAACGGGAATTCAAGCAATTCGACAGCAGATGCATCATTCCTTGCAACCGCAAGTAATAATCTCGCTGTATTTACCGGCGGTCTCGAAGCACTTCGCATCGACTCCCAGCAGAGAATTGGCATCGGTACGACGACCCCGACGAATACGCTCACCATTGCTTCAAGTACTGTGCCGCAACTCTCCCTCTCCGCAGGCGCCGGCATCGCGCAGTGGGCATTCCGTAACGCCGGCGGCAACCTCTACTTCGCGACGACGACGGTGGCGGGTACGGCGACGACAACTTCGAGCGCTCTTACTATCATCGGTTCGAGCGGGAATGTGGGGATCGGCACGACGACCGCACCATACACGCTTACGGTCGCCGGCGACGTCACCGGAAGTCGTGTCTTCGCATCTACTCCCATCGCAAGTGGGGCAGTCGGTACCGGCATAGCATTGCGCCCTGACGATCTTGCATCATCGCGAGGATTCAATCAGATCGTCAGTCTCGGCAACGGCGGTAATTACGGTCTGCAGTTCGTCGGCGGGGCTTCAAACGGTCTTATCGATCCGAACAGTTGGAGCATCCAGCCGGTGTATATGACTATCACGAGTACCGGCAACGTCGGCATCGGCACCACTTCGCCATACGCCAAACTCTCCGTTGTTGGCGAAATCGTCGGCCAGATGTTTACCGCGACCTCGACGACCGCCACCTCGACCTTCGCCGGCGGCCTCAATGTCGGCTCGGGCGCCCTCACCTACGATTACTCCTCGGGCCTCACCAGCATAAACAACCTCGCGATCGGCTCACTCACCTTTGATGCGGATTCCGGCGTCGTCACGTGGGCCGATATGCCGGTCACTTCAGCAAGCGCAACCGGCACCGTCGAAGCCTATACCGCGCGCATTGATGGCACGCCGCTCCTCACGCTCTACAGCGAAGCCGATGGCATGGGCGGTCTCATCGCATCCTCGACGCGCGTCGGCGTCGGGACGACGACGCCGTGGGGCCAATTGAGCGTGAATCCCAACGCCATCGGCACCGGCCCCGCGTTCGTTATTGGTTCTTCTACCAAAACGAATTTCCTCATAACTAATGCGGGCAACGTCGGCATCGGGACAACGACGCCTATTTCGGCGCTGCATATCGTAGAGGCCAGTAATCCAGGATCAAGTGCTTCTGGATCGAATTGGCCGCATGGTTTGACCATCACCACTGGGGTGAACGGACAGTCTCTCTTTATGGGCTACGATAGCAGCGCTGATGCGGCATACATCAATGCTGATAAGACGAATTTCATACGGCCGATCGGACTCCAAACTCGCGGCGGCGGCGTAGGTATTGGCACCACATCACCGAATTGGATTCTTGACATTACTTCGACGAATAGCTCACAACTCGCACTTTCGGCGGATACCGGAGTAGCGGAATGGGCATTCCGCAACGCCGCCGGCAATCTGTTCATTTCGACCACGACCGTCGCAGGAACAGCGACCACGACGCTCTCGGCGTTCACCATTAACGGCGCGACCGGCAACATTGGTGTCGGCACCTCGTCTCCGATCGCGAAGCTTGCGGTGCAAGGCAATGGCACCGGCACCAACGTCCTCGTCGCATTCGCCAATAGCGTCTACACGACGGTGATGCAAATCCTCGAGAACGGCACGGCCTACTTCCTCGGCAACCTCGGCGTGGGCACGACGACGCCGTGGAGGAAATTCTCGGTGACCGACACCGTTTCCAATCCGCAGATCGCCGTCGCCTACGACAACACCCGCTACGCGACGTTCCAGGTGGATTCGACCGGAGACCTCACCGTCCATGCGCAGGCGAACGATCTCTACTTGAACGACGACAACTTCTGGGCGTGTTCGTCAGGTTGTCCTTCAGGCAATCCGACAGGCACCGGCAACGTGATTGCGGAGAATAAAGTGGGCGTGGGAACGACGACGCCGGCGGCGAAACTCACGATTGAAACGCAGGATTCGACCACCGACTTTGTCCAAGTCGCATCTTCGACCGCGCAGAACATCTTCAACATCAAAGCCAACGGCAAGATCGGCGTCGCGACGTCGAGCCCATTCGCGAAGTTCTCCATCGGCGCGGGCGGCGCACTCGTCGTCGCAGAAAACAACCTCACCGATGGCGCCACCATCGCCATCGACTGGCTGCAGGGCAACCAGCAGCGCGTCGTCCTCGGTGGCAATCGCACCATCACCTTCGCCAACTTCATCGCCGGCCAGGGCATGCGTCTCATCCTCTGTCAGGACGGCACGGGCTCGCGCACGATCACCGCATGGCCGTCGAACATCCTGTGGCAGGGAGGCGGAGCGCCGACTTTGACCGCGACGGCGAACAAATGCGACATCGTCTCCTTCATCGCCTCGAACGCGACATCCACGCTCACCATCCTCGGAAGCGCGGTGTTAAACTTCTAACTTTGTATGCAAAGGAAAACGAAACAGTGGATAGTGGAGAGTGGGAAGTGGGGAGTGAAAAAACTATTCACTAGCCACTACCCACTCCTCACTTTGCGTCGCACGCAGTGGTTCGTTGCCGCGCTGATCGTGCTCGCGACGTTCGCTGGCATCATCCTCCCGTCGCTCTACGAAAAACTCCCGCAAGCGCATGGGGCGTATAGCATCGCGAATTCAGTTAGATTCGTTCCTGGAAATAGCGATTATTTGCAGAAGACGCCGAGCGCAAGCAACCGCAAGACGCACACATTCTCTGCGTGGATTAAGCGTGGGAATCTTGGGAATCAAAAGGTTATATTTGCAGGCGGTTCAGGGAGCGATGATGCCGGCTTTCTCGAGTATGATTTTACGTTCAATGGCACCGACGAATTACGTATTACGGGATGGAATACCTCATGGCGTATCACCTCGGCGCTCTATCGCGATCCATCTGCTTGGATGCATATCGTGGTTGCCGTGGATACGACCCAAGCGGTCGCCAACAACCGCATACGATTGTATGTGAATGGAAGCGAAGTGACGAATTTTTCGACGCTTAACAATCCTGCGCAGAATGCTGATCTCGGCATTAATGCGGCGGATGTTCACCGAATCGGCCGCGATAGTTCCACTCTCAATTGGTATTTCGACGGCTATATGTCTGACATTTATTTCATCGACGGCCAGCAGCTCGACCCATCCTCCTTTGGCCAGACGGATTCGACGACCGGCTCTTGGACGCCCAAGGCCTACACAGGCACCTATGGCACCAACGGCTTCCACCTTCCATTCAACAATTCAGGTGCGCTCGGCAACGATACGTCTGGCAACGGCAACAATTGGACCGTCAACAACATCGCCGCAACCGACCAGGTCATCGACACGCCGACGAATAACTTTCCGATATTAAATCCCATCGATAAAAACGCGAACGTGACGGCTCCTACGTTCGGAAATCTCAAATTCCTGGGAAGCGGCAGTGCTCAAGATGCGATTCGAAGCTCGATCGCAGTTCCCGCGAGTGGTAAATGGTATTGGGAGGTGACGGTGAATTCGTTGGGTTACCATGAGAGCATCGGCATACTCTCCTCCGATTCATCCGAGAGCAATGTGTACACCACGGCGAATTCCTCCCGCGGGTTCAGCTTCGGAACTTGGTATAACTCCTTCAATGGCGGCATCCCGACTTACATTACGAACGGCTCGGAGGCGAACTGGAGCGTGACGATGCCAGTCGCCACCGATGTTCTCATGGTGGCGATGGATGCCGACAATCACACGATGTGGTTCGGGAGGAACGGCACATGGTACAACACCTCGGGCACAGCCAACCCCGTCACGAATACTGATCCGCGCTTCTCGAGCATTCCGACATCAAACACCTGGGTGCCGTACATAGCCGGATATAATACGAATTCGCCCGATTACCTGATGAATTTCGGCCAAGGCGGCCAGAACGGCCTCTCATATTATTCGGCTGCCGGCGGCTACTTCAAGTACGCGCCGCCCTCCGGCTTCAAAGCGCTCTCGACGCAGAATCTTCCCGCGCCCACGATCGCGAAACCAAAGCTTTATTTCGACGCCGCTACGTATACAGGAAGCGGAGGCGCCACTTCGACCTGGAGCGGCTTCTTGCAATTTCAGCCAGATCTTACCTGGATCAAAGACCGCACGACGACCAATGCGCACGGCATTTTCGATGCGATACGCAGTGTTTTCGGCTATTGGTCTTCCAATGCTTCGACGGCGGAAACGGCGAGCTTCTCCGCCCTCACCTCATTCCTCAACAACGGCTTCACCCTCGGCAGTAATTCGCTCTTCAATACCAACGGCAACAATTACATCTCATGGAATTGGAAGAAAGCCCCGGCGACTGACGGCGTGGACGTCGTGACCTATACCGGCGACAACACCAGCAATCGCAACATCGCCCACTCGCTCGGCAAAGCTCCTGCCATGGTCATCGTGAAGCGACGGGATTCGACGGGAGATGCATACGTCTGGCATACCAATCTCTCCGGCGCGGCCTATTTCTTAAAAATGGACGCCATAACATCGGAATCGAACTCGAATTCCCCGTGGGGCACCGGCAATTTCTCCTCTACGCAATTCATGGTAACGAACAACGCGACCAACAACCTCAACGCCGCAGGCGCAACCTACGTCGCCTATCTCTTCGCGACCAGCACCGGCTTCTCGGCCTTCGGCACGTATGTCGGCAACGGATCGGCCGATGGGCCCGTCGTCTACACCTCCTTCAAACCGCGATATTTCCTCGCATTTCCGCGTGATGCCGCAAGCTGTTGCGATTGGGAGGTGCGCGATACCGCCCGTTCCCCAAATAATCCGACGGCGCTCGGCCTCTTTCCAGAGGCCAACAGTGCGGACACCTCAGTCGCAGCACAAGATTTTCTCTCAACCGGTATCAAGATGCGCGGCGCGGGGAACTGGAATCAGAGCGGTAAAAATTATATCTATGCGGCCTTCGCCGATGTCCCGCTGCAACAAAGCGCGCAGCCGTACAACCTCACCATTGCCACGAGTACGCGGTTCATATCGGGAAATACTGGATATCTGAGTCGCACGCCAGGAAGCACCGGCAATCGCACGACATGGACGTGGAGCGGGTGGGTCAAGCGTTCGGAATTTGCGAGATTACAGTGGATTTTCTCAGCGCACGCAAATACGGCTGGCAGTTCGAATTGGCTAACTGATCTGTGGTTTGATACGAGTGACAAGCTTAATTTCGGTCTTTACGACGGAAGTAGTAATAGCGTCGCCTCATTAATAAGCACGGCGGTATTCCGCGATCCCTCAGCGTGGCTGCATATCGTCGTCACAATGGATACCACTCAAGCGACAGCAGCGAATCGTATCAAGCTATATGTGAATGGCACGCAGATTACGGCGCTCGATACTGCAACATATCCTTCGCAGAACTTTACGACAGGCATGAATCTAGCTACCGAACCGTTTTGGATCGGTCAATTCCCCTCGACGCCAAGCTCCGCCTATAACTTCGGCGGCTACATGTCTGACATTTATCTCATCGACGGTCAGGCGCTCGATCCGACTTCCTTCGGCGAATACGACACCAACGGCTTCTGGCGGCCGAAGAGCTACAGCGGCAGCTACGGCACGAACGGCGTGCATATGCCGCTCATGGGGACTTCTTCAACGGCGTCGCTCGGCACCGATACTTCGGGAAATGGCAACGTGTATGCCAATAGCAACATCGCGACGACGGATTTCGTGAAAGACACGCCGACGAATACGTATTCATATATCAGTCCACTTATCACGCCGTTTATCTTCTCGCTCGATCAAGGGAATCTGCATGTCGCGAAAGGCACAGCGAGCAACATCGCGAACGCCTGGGGCGCATGGGGCATGTCTTCTGGCAAATGGTATTGGGAAGTGACCGTGAATAGTAAGAACAATTTTACCTACATTGCTATCGGCCGCGGGACGCAATCGGGAAATTATGATTCCGGGTACATCATCTATGACAGTAACGGAGGAAAAGAGAACAACATCGGTCTTTCCCCAAGTTCCGGAACGTACGGCGCTTCATTTACGAACGGCGATGTCATCGGCACCGCGCTCGATATGGATACGGGACAAATCACGTTCTATAAGAACGGCGTCTCGCAGGGCGTTGCCTATACGGGATTGACCGGTACATTCTATCCGTGGATCTCGACCGACGGCGCAAGCAACAATCTCGATGCGACATTCAACTTCGGCCAGGGCGGCGTGAGCGGCCTTACCTACGACAGCGCGTCCGGCGGCAACTTCAAATACACGCCGCCTTCAGGCTACAAAGCGCTTTCGACTGCTAACCTCGCGACGCCGCCGGTCACGAAGCCGAATAATTACTTCGACGCCATCGCTTACACGGGCAGAGGTGCCACCATGTCAGTAAGCACATCTACTTCAGCTACTCAGATCGTGACTTTTACGGCGACGACGACTACATCCTGGGTAGCACCGGCGAATGTCACCTCCGTTGAATATCTGGTGGTTGCCGGCGGCGGCGGAGGAGGTAACGGCGGCGGCGGCGCAGGCGGTGTGCTCACTGGCGTCACGAGTGTCACGCCGGGCGCTTCATATACCGTCACGGTTGGAGATGGTGGCGCAGGAGGAACGGCGGCCACTGGTTCGAACGGCAGCAATTCTGTTTTCGGCTCGGTCACCGCGACTGGCGGCGGTGGCGGCGGCGCAGCGAATCTTGCGGGTTCGAATGGCGGTTCCGGCGGCGGCGCGGGGTTCAATAATACAACCGGCGGCACGGGCATTGCCGGACAGGGAAATAACGGCGGCGTCAGCTTCGCCCCTGCGTGGGCTGGCGCAGGCGGCGGCGGCGGTGCGGGAGCCGTGGGGGGTAACGGCAATAACACCGGCGTTTCCGGCAGTCGCGTGGATGGTAGCGGAGGCGCGGGCGTTTCTTCTTCTATTAGCGGAACCGCGACTACCTATGGCGGAGGAGGAGGAGGAGGTTCAGCCACGTTCGGCACCGCAGGTTCCGGAGGATCAGGCGGTGGTGGTGCTGGCTCAACCGGAGCATTGGGCACTGCAGGTATAAATAATTCCGGTGGTGGCGGTGGTGGAGCGTCGGGTGGCACCGGAGGAAAAGGCGGTTCCGGTATCGTCATTCTCAAATACACTCCGGCGCTTGCCTTTCAACCCGACATCACCTGGATCAAAGACCGCTCGACGACGAACGCGCACGGCATCTTTGATTCATCGCGCACGGTCTTCCCGTACTGGTCTTCCAATGCTTCGACCGCGGAGACGGCAGGTGCAGGAACGACGCTCTCCGTTTTCAACGCCAATGGGTTCACGCTCGGCGGCAGCTCGCTCTTCAATACGAATGGCAATTCATATATAAGTTGGAATTGGAAAAAGGCGCCGACGACCGACGGCGTGGATATCGTCACCTATACCGGCGACGGCAATTCATCGCAAAATGTAGCGCACTCGCTCGGCAAGGCTCCAGCATTCGCTATCGTGAAGCGCCGGGATTCTTCAGGTGATCCTTACGTATGGCACACGGGCTTTACGAGCCAAGCGCATTTCATTGCGCTTGATACGACGAACACACCGTCAAACACCAACACGCCGTTTGGTGGCAATGGGTTTACATCGACGACTTTCGGAGTAACCAATAACGCGACGAACAATCTTAACGCTTCGGGCGCGGCCTACGTCGCCTATCTTTTTGCGACGACGACATCGTTCTCTGCAATCGGAACCTATACCGGCAACGGTGCAACGGCATTCCCGAATGCCGATGGTCCGTTCGTCTATACCGGATTCAAGCCGCGATACATCATGATCAAGCGCATCACGACGTCCGGAAATTCGTGGCGCATCTTGGATACCGCACGCAATACCTATAATTATGCGAATATCGATCTCTACATGGATCAGACTGCTGCCGACGATACAACGGTAAACGATGCGGTCGATTTCCTATCGAATGGATTCAAGATACGTTCCGGCGGTGACCCCATCAACCATTCAGGCGATTCGTATGTCTATATTGCCTTCGCTGATATTCCATTCAAATACGCAAGCGCGGATTCCACCCTCGTCGGAGGTGGCAGCAATCCATTTGTATTCTTCGAATTCTGATATGAAGCGCTCTACATTTATTTCGCTGCTGAAGAATCCCATCTCGTGGGCGATTGTGATCGCGCTCTTTTTGCTTCTTACCATTCATCCATACCTCGTGACCGGTCCGTCGATGTATCCGAACTTCAAAGAAGCCGATCGATTGCTTGTCGAGAGCATTTCCCCGAAATTGCATTTACTCTCACGCGGGGAAGTCATCGTCTTTCCCGACCCGCGCGACAAGAAGCATACGATTACCTTAAAGCGCATCATCGGGCTTCCGAATGAGACAGTGAAAATCAAAGATGGCGCAGTTGTCATCGTGCATCCAGATGGGAAAGAAGAAGTGTTGAGTGAGAAGTGGTTAGTGGGTAGTGGGAATGCGGGAAATGGCCAAAATATGGAAATGAAGCTCGGTCCTGAAGATTACTTCGTGATGGGTGATAATCGCGCGGAAAGTACCGACTCACGCACATGGGGCACCATCCAGCCGAGCGAGATGACGGGCACGCCCGTCGTGCGCCTCGCGCCGACCTTTAAGTGGTTAGTGGGTAGTGGAAAGTGATGAGTATGGCGAAATCATTTCGAGAATTAATCGTGTGGCAGAAGGGTATCGCATTGGCGAAAGCGACGTATATCGCAAGCGCGAAACTGCCTACCGCCGAAGTGTATGGACTTCAAAGTCAGATGCGCCGCGCGGCCGTCGGTATTTCCTCAAATATAGCCGAAGGCTCAAAACGCAAGACAACTAAGGATTTTTTGCAGTTTCTTCATATAGCGGACGGTTCCGCTGCCGAACTCGAGACACAAGTTATAATTGCAACTGAACTCTATCCGCGGACCGATTTTTCGCAGATCAGGGTTCTCCTCGACGAAGTTCAACGAATGCTCTCAGTCCTCATCCGCAGATTGTCTTCATCTCCTCACTAACCACTACCCACTCCTCACTATGTCAAAACTCTTCCACTTCCTCAGATACGACAACAGCGTTCCCATCGTGCTCGGGCTTATCTTCCTCGGCGCTGGAGGCGCCTTCGCTGCCACGAATCCCGACGCGATTCTTTCAACGCAAGTGAAGGTGCTTTCAGTGGATAACACCTACATCGCGAGTAAAGACCTCTCGAACTGGACGCCAAAAGCGGAAATTACCGGCGTGACGGAGGATTCAGAGAATTACTACATCGCCTATAGATTCACGACGATCGATAACAAGGATTATGTATGGAAGGACGTCGTGAACGAGGAGACCATGACCGTCTCGAAAGCGGACCTCGGCCAATATCGGGATCTCGGGGTCTATGTGACGGAACAATTAAAGCAAAAGATTGACCGCGAACTCGCGCGCCTTAAGGAAACGCAGGAAATTGAGAAGCGGCAGATTTCTCAGAAGATGGTGGCAACAGCCTACGGCGGTATCGTCGGAAAATTCTTGGATGACAAGACGGAAACGCTACCGGGCTACACGCCTGTGGTGACGCCACCGTCTTCGCCTGAGGCTGTCTATACGCCGACGGTCGCCGTGCATCCCGAAGGGGAAACCGATACGGGTACTTCGACTCCCGCAACCGTTGCGACACCTGCGCCTGCAAACGGCCCGAGCATTCAAATCCTCGGCGAGAATCCGGCGCGTGTCGTCAAAAATAATATCTACGTTGATCTCGGCGCCGTCGCGTCAAACAGCACGAATCAGAATATCACCGTCCTCGTTTTCTTAGACGGTAAAAAAGTTGATCGTGTCGAGATCGAAACGAGCGTCCTCGGTTCCCACACCGTGATGTATCAAGCTGCGGATTCCACGGGAACCTCGACCGCGACGCGCGCCGTCGAAGTCTATGATCCAAGCCAGCCGGTCGGCATCCCTCCCGCACCGCAAGCAACTTCGACGGCTCCCGCGAGCGAAACGCCGGCATCCACGACATCCGCTGCCACCTCAGCGCCCTCTACTCCTCCGGCGACTTCGACACCGCCGAACCCTGCACCGGCTACTTCCACGCCAGCCACCTCAACGCCCGCCACCGCCACCTCAACGCCCGCGACCGAACAGCCATCAGTAAGTACGCCACCAGCGACATCAACACCAGCTTCGAGCACGCCTACGGCACCTCCTCCCATCGTCCCTGATGCCACCTCCACGGCAGAGTGATCATGCGGATGAAGCTCTTGAAACGATACGTCGCGCTCAGCATCTTCCTCGCCTCCATGTTGGGCTTGGCCACGCTGATCCAGGCCGCGAACGTGGATGTCCGTCCGGATGCGACCGCATCGGTCACGGCCAGTAGCTGTACGACCGGCACCGCACATACCAGCCTCGACGAAGACGTGGACGGCGCGGCAGATGGCGTTCAATGTACGGCTACCGCCAACAGCTCTAACCACGACATTCGCTTGCAGTTCGCCACGCCGGCGAGCGCTCCCTCGAACGCGACGAATGCGCAGGTCTTCGCGTTCCGCGCGAAGCGCAATGCGACAGGTGGCAACGGCAACCCGACGGCGGCAGCCGATTATTACTGCAACGGCAGCTTGGTCGCCGCCGGTAGCGCACAGGTTCTTACCGACACCTACGACATCTACACGCAGACCTTCACCTTCAACACTGGTTCATGCGCGTCGGACGGCTCCGATGTGGAAGTGCTTCTCAACTGCACCACGAACGGCGGCGGCGCCAACCAGCGTTCGTGCAGCTACGAATCCGTCGAATGGCGCGAAGAGACGCAGACCGCGCCGACCGTCACGTCAAACGCGGCGACGTCAATAACGGCGACGGCGGCGACAGCCAACGGCAATATAACCGCGACGGGCGGCGCGAACGCGACCGCGCGCGGCTTCGCGACCAGCACCGTTTCGAACCTGACTTCGAGCGTCTCGACGACGACCTTCACGGGAAGCTTCGGCACGGGCGCGTTCAGTGCGACCTACAGTAATACCAACCTCACCGGCAACACGACCTACTACTTCCGCGCCTATGCTACTAATCCTGTCGGGACGAGTTATGGGAACATTCTCAATTTCCTCACGCTGCCGGACACGCCCGGCACGCCGACCTTCGGGACGGTGACCGCGACGACGACGGTCGTCTCCTGGACGGCGCCCACCGGCGGCACCGCGACCTACAAGCTTCAGTATTGCGTAAACGGCAGCACGCCGTGCACGCTCTCGACGGGCCTCGCGGTGACTTCAACGACGACGAATCCGCTCGTCGGAAATACGACGTATAGCTACGCCGTGCGCGGCACGAACACAACGGGAGACGGTGTCTTTTCCGCAAGCTCCACGCAGCTGACGCTGCCGGACGTACCGGGCACGCCGACGTTCTCGAATATCACCGCAAGCGCGATGCGCGTCTCGTGGGCCGCTCCGACTGGTGGGGCCTCGACCTATAAAGTTGAGCGTTGCACCGGCAGCGGTTGCTCGAACTTCGTCGAGATCGCCTCTGGCGTCGCCACCGCTTTTTATGACGATTCCGGACTCGACGCCGTAACGACGTACCGTTACCGCATCCGTGGCACCAACGCGACTGGGGATGGCCTCTATTCCACGCCGGCTGAACAGGCGACGGGAGCGAATGCGCCGAGCGTCACCACGAACGCGGCAACGGGCGTCTCCGATACCATCGCGACCTTGAACGGCAACATCAGCGATACCGGAGGCGCCAATGCGACGGATCGCGGCTTTGCGTGGGGCACGGACCCGCTTCTGAGCGGCGGCGACACCGCGACGACGACCGAGTCAGGTTCATTCGGCACCGGCACGTTCAGCACGGGACTTTCCTCGCTCACGCAATCCACGACCTACTATTTCCGAGCGTATGCCACTAATTCGGGAGGCACCGGTTTCGGCAGCATCACCTCATTTACGACGACAACGAGCAGCTTTCCGCCGCGGCGCATCCGTCTTTTCGAGGGCGTGAAAGTAAAGATCATCAATAGTAGAATATTCGTCAATCAGGAATGAGTATGCGCAATTGGATTCTCGGCGTCGCAGCAGTGATCCTCATCCTGGGAGGAGCGTTTTTCGTCCTGAATCGTGCGAAGCCGGCCGCGGAAACGGCGAGTGCCGCTGCCGCGACGCCCGCAGCGCCTCAGCCCCTCGTGCGTGAGATTCCATCGGGCTGGAAGGAATATCGCAGCGCGCGATTCGGTTTCTCACTTTTAGTTCCCGAGAGCCTCCAGGTACAAGAGTTCGACGAAGGCGGCGGCGCGGGCACGATCACGTTCCAAAACGTGAACGACGCGCAGGGCCTCCAACTTTTCGTCGTTCCGTATACCGGCACCACGATCTCAGACGCGCAGTTCAAGCGGGACGAGCCCTCCGGCATCCGCAAATTGCCGAAAGATATTTCGATAGACGCCGTTAAAGCAACTTCTTTTTATAGCGTGAGCGCGACGTTGGGGGAGACCGCGGAGATCTGGTTCATCCACGATGGATATCTCTTCGAAGCGACGACGCCGAAACCGCTCGCTTCGTGGTTCTCGAGCATAATGGAGACGTGGAAATTCTTGTAGCGTTTTCCACCGAGCGGGAATCGCGCCGTCTCAGCGCTGGTACAATACCGTTATGCGTTCCTTCACGCTCGTGGGATCGGGCTTTGTGCTAGGGGCAATCCTTTTCATCGGTGCGAGCCTCGTCGTTGCATGGACAGGCCCTTCGTCAGCACCGCCGAGTGGCAACGTCTCGGCGCCTGTGAATATCGGTTCGACGGACCAAGTAAAAAATGCCGGACTATCCGTCAACGCACTTGCCGTCTTCGGTAACGCGATCCTGAGCGGCGCATCTCGCTATCTCAATTTTGGTACCACAGCGGGCGCGAGCGGCTACGGTATTCGCGATAACGCGGGAACCATTGAAGCAAAAAATAACGGCGGCAATTGGGCGAGCATAGCGCTGCCGACATGCGCCAATAATGGCGCAACACTCCAATGGAACGCCTCTTCGCAATCTTGGCAGTGTGTCGAACCGAATACAACGTTCACCGTTTCCACAAGTGCAAACAATCTCAATCTCTATACGATTGCCGGCTCTCCGACGAACGCGGGCGCGTACACCGTCACCATCAATCCGAATGTGACGGTTGGCTCCGCGAATATTTCGACTGCGGCGCTCGTGAGCGGGAATTGGCCTGCGGGGACGTCGGTTAAGCTTGTTAACTACGGAACGATTCAAGGAGCAGGCGGCCTCGGCGGCCACGGCGGCGGACAACAAGCGACAGGTGGTTCTCCCGGCGGCGCCGGCGGCGATGCGCTCTCGCTCAGTTCGAACGTTACCATCGATAACACCAGCGGATTTATTTACGGAGGTGGCGGAGGCGGTGGCGGTGGCGCGAATCCGTGCGGAACAAATGGCGGCGGTGGAGGTGGTGGAGGCGGTGCCGGTACGGTTGTAGGCGGTATTCAAGGGGGTGGTGGCGATGGTGCGGGAAATGGTAGCCCAGGTACGGCGAGCGCAGGAGGTGCTGGTGGAGCAGGCGTGTGCGGTGGTAGCGGGGGCAATGGCGGCAACCCGGGCGTGGCAGGAGCCGCTGGATACAACAACGCCGGCGGCGCAGCAGGGAAAGCGATCGTGCTCAACGGCAAAACCGTCACCTGGCTCGGCGGCAATGATTCAACGCACGTGAAGGGCTTGGTGCAATAAGAGAGGGCTCCACGGTATACTAATTGAATGCGATGGGCGGCGGGCATCTTCATCGTTCTTCTCCTCGGCGGAGGCGTCTGGGCGTATTTCCATTTCCACGGCACCATTTCTCCAACGATTTCTAGCCAGCCGGCAGCCGCGGCCGCCGCTTCGCAACCGATAATCGAAGTCCCCGCGGCGCCCTTGGGGCAGGAATATAAGAATACGAAATACCGCTTCTCGGTCTCGATGCCGGCGGGATTCAAAGCCGCAGAACTTCCGAACGATGCAGGCGGGACGACGATCACGCTGCAGGATACCGGCGGACAGGGGATTCAGATTTACATAACGCCGTATCCGGATGATACGAAGGTGATTACCGCCGACGACGTGCGCTCAAGCATTCCCGACATGAAGGTGACGCAGGAGCAGGACGTGGATATCGGCAATGATTACAAAGGCGTGGCGTTCATGAGCAACAACGACGCGTTCGAGGGCGCCTCGCGTGAAGTGTGGTTCGTCTTCCGCGGCAATCTCTACCAGATCTCCACCTACGCCCGCTTCGATCCGCTTCTTAAAGAAATGTTCGGCACGTGGAAATTCTTTTGAGTATGCGTCGTCAGATTATCAGCGCACTTCAGATTGCCGCGCTCGTGTTCTGCGCGAGCGCGGCACTGCTCCCGCTTTCCGCCCACGCCGACAATACCGGCCTCGTCGCTTACTGGAAATTCGACGAAGGCACTTCGACCGTCGCGACTGATTTCTCTAGTAACGGCAACACAGGCACGCTCCTAGGCAGCCCGACCTGGGCTTCCGGCAAGCGCGGTCGCGCCCTTTCCTTCGACGGCGTCGGCGCGTATGTCTCGACCGCGACGCAGATCAATAACCCGACGCCATTTACCGTGGCCGCATGGTTCAAGACTACGAGTGCTTCGGGGCATAAAATTGTTGGCTTCGAAGACGCGCAAACCGGAACTGGTGGCACCTCGTATGACCGTCACCTCTATGTCGGCACGGACGGAAAACTTTATTTTGGATGGTTCGCAAATTCGGTGATCACCGTCTCTTCTGCAGCTACAGTCACCGATGGTCAATGGCATCTTGCGGTCGGTAAGTTCGAGAGCGGCACAGGCGAGCTCTATCTAGACGGCGTCTCGCAGGGAACGAATAGCGGTGGCAACGGTATCGCACAGAATTTCGCCGGATATTGGCGCATCGGAAGCTATAGATTGGCTTCTTGGACGAATGCATCCGACGGCTATTTCCCGGGTTCAATTGACGATGTCCGCATCTACAATCGCGCCCTCAGCGCAGCAGAAATCGCCAAACTCTACAATTCCGGCGCATCGCTCTACAAACCACCCAATAACCTTGGCCTCGTCGGCTATTGGAGCTTCGATGATGCGACCTCAACCAAGGCGACGGATTTTTCAGGGAACGGCAACGTCGGTACGCTTTCAGGTTCGAATTTGCCGGCGTGGGTAAGTGGCAAGAAAGGCAACGCACTTAATTTCAATGGCACTGACAGTTACGTGGACGCCGGTAACGCCTCGAGCCTCGATATCCCAACCGGCGGCAGCGTCACGATGTGCGCATGGGTGTACGACACCACGGGATCGGTCGGAGGTTTTCAAGGACTCCTCGCAAAACGCGGCAGTAACTATGCCTACGGTATAAATTTCATAACGAATAATTTCCAAGTCTATACTTCCGGCGCGAGCGGCATTCAGGCGTTTACCTACAATCTTCCCGCACAACAATGGACTCATATCTGCGGCGTCATTTCCGGGAGCCCGACGGCGCTCTATGTAAACGGCGCACTGTTTGGTACTGCCGGCTCCGGCGGAGGTGTCTCATCGATTACTGACCATTTGTGGATCGGAAGCTCCAACGCCGCTACAGAGATATTCAACGGAAAGGTCGACGACGTCCGCATCTACAATCGCGCTCTCTCGGCGAGCGAAATTGCGGCGCTTTACGGAAGCGGCTCGGTGAAATTCACTTCCTCATCGAAAACGCTCTCGCAGGGAACGACACTTACGAGCGGCCTCGTCGGATTGTGGACCTTCGATGGTCAAAATCTCAAATGGAATGCGGATTCAGACGCAACGATTTATGACGCCTCAGGCAACAATAATAATGCGACGACGACGAATATAAGCCGCCGGACAAACGTCGATGGTGGCAAATTAGGTCAGGCATTCACCTTCAACGGCAGTAATAATTTCATCGGTGGGCTCGGCAATTTCGGTCTTCAGAACGCGAGCAAATCCATTGCGCTGTGGTTTAAAACCAGTGCAACTGGCGGTATCATGGTATTTCAAGATGATGGCGCAATTGTAGGCGGAAGTACAAGCTCATTTGTACCGACACTGTATGTAGGCAATGATGCAAAGTTATACGGAGAATTTTGGGGTAGTATAACGAACACGATTTATTCGAGCGCGAATGTGAATGACGGGCAATGGCATCATGCAGCGCTAACCGCCAGCGTCGGTGTTGGCAATGTTGTGACACTGTATCTCGACGGCGTGGCCGCTTCTAGCACCACTTCGTGGGGACCTAATGAGGGTTGGTGGACAGCCACATGGATAGGAGGTGGAAATGGTTCAGCTCGAGCGGCACTTAACGCGACATGGGATTACTTCAACGGCGCGCTCGATGACGTCCGCATCTACAACCGCGCGCTGACGGCAGCGGAAGTGAAGCAGCTCTACCAGCTCGGGCAGGTGAGGATCCGGTAATAAGGAACTGTGCATAACCTCCCGCGCTGGCAGGAGGCGGACGCTATACTGCGGGTACTACTCTTCATAGTTAAAAACCATGCGAAGCACAGGGAAGTTCGTCGCGTTTTTCCTCCAGATAGCCCTCTTCGGCGCGCTCCTTCAGCCTGTCATGGTCGCGGCGCAATCAAGCGCATCCGATACCGAAGCCGTTCCGTCTGCCGCCGTCGCTTCGCCGCCGGCGAATACCGTCTCCTGCTTCGACTACTACACCTTTGGCTCGGTTCAGGCACAGCTCTCTGCACCGGTCACCAGCACGGTTTCCGGCACGAACATCACCTTCAGCGGGAATCTGAAGAACGCGAATCCGTACCCAATCGTGGACGGCGCACTCTACGTGAAGATTTTCAAGAACCGCGGCACGACGAACGACGGAAACGGGCCCGACGTCGTGGATCAATTCCTTGTGAAAGGCGACATCGTCATTCCCGCGAAAAGCTCCGTTCCTATTTCATTCCAGTGGCGAGTGCCGAGCTATGCAATGAGCGGCGACTACCAGCTCGCAACCTTCTTCACGACCTCCCGCAAATTCAATCTCCTCGGCCTCTCGTTCACGGACGATGTCGTCGGCAATACCGTTCCTTTTAAAGTCTCGGGAGAATCCACCGGCGGCGTCAAATTCGATAAATCATCCGTCACGTTCAATGACGAATCGTATCACTTCGCGGCATATCCGCCGCGTGAGCCGGCGACGGGCCCTGTCACTCTGAAAGCGAAGGTCCGCAATACTACTGCAAGCGCGCAAAAGGCGACGATCGCATGGCAGGTATATCAGTGGGACGCGCAGCTGCGCGAAAATGCGGTGCAAGAAGAGACGCGCCAGGTGACGATTCCTGCGAACAGTTCCTCGGATGTTTCCATCATCGTCCAAGACACGAAGTATCCCGTATATCTCGTCGTCGGCACGCTGAAGTGGCAGGACACGCAATCGGTGATCGGCGCACGCTTCGTTCGCGACGGAGTGGACCGCACGCGCATCAATTTCCCCGGTGTCATGTCATTCCCGCTCATGGCAGGGGAAGAAAACACGCTCTTCTCATGCTTGCATAACAGCGGCTCGAGCGCTTCGGTGCCGAACGGAAAGTTGGTCCTTACCTTGAGCGACGCATCGGGTAATCCGATCAAGGAATACACCTACACGGGAGATGTGACGGGGGCCATGATGGGCGTCGCCGAGAAATTTACGCCGGATAAGACGTATGACTACTTCGTCCTCGATGCGCGGCTCTACAGCGGCGATCAATTCATCGATGAGGCCCACCTCGTCTATGATTGCCAGAAGATCGACCCGACCAAATGCCAGCCTGCGTCTTCGCAAGCAATGAGCGCGAATCTGTTCTCCTCAACGACCAACCTCGCCGTGATCGCGCTCCTCATTCTCGTCCTCATCATTGCCATCATGGTCTATCGCCGCGTCTCCCGCCGTCCGAACACTACGCCATTGCCGCCGATGTAAATATGAAAGGCGTTGCCCTTTCACTTTCGGGACTCCTCGCGCTCGGAGCGATGCTTTTCGCGTTTACCCCGCTCGCACACGCCGAGAGCGTGCTCTGGAATACCACCATATCAGGCGGTGTGGGCGTCGCCGCATGTGGATCTACGAATGTATGGTGCGGCACAGCAATTGGTTTCAACAACCCGAATATCACCGTGCAATATCGAGCGTCGGTTTTCGATGCGGATACGGGCGCCGTCATTCCCGTCGGGGCGAAGGTTCCGCTCGGGGCGCGGCTCAAGTTTGTGTTTGATACCCATACCAGCGAGGATATCTACTGGTTTGCAACTGGTGCGTCATTCGATAGCCCCTACGGAGATTGGGGCACCGCTGCTCCAACCCTCGCGTGCCGAGACAAAGATTTCGTCGGATCGTACTCGAATGCCTATGCGCACGGAGGTCAATTCCGTATTTATTCCACATTGCTCGGCGCGCCGCCGACTCAAACTCTCCAAGGAATCGATGGCGGGCAACTGAATTGTGGATCATTCGATGGAAAGTCCGTTATCTGTGTTGCCGCACATGCGGGAGCGGTGCCAGCCGTTTTCAATTTCGCGGGCACGCAAGGTTCTTTTTACGGCCGATGGTATTGGGCGGATCCGACCGGCATGGGCTACGGCACGTATCCGGGCTATGCGCGAGGAGCAGGCGCAAACGTCTGTGAAGGAACGAACGATCAGATGCTCATCGAACCCGGTCATGCGTGGACTGGTTCATGGACCGATCTCACAGCATGGACTGATTTTTCGAGCAAAAAAGATGCCAATAGCAGTACATCGTTTCAAATTGCACCTCAGACAATTTCATACCCTCTTACGGTCGTGAGTGGGTGCGATACTACGAATTCAACGCAAACTACGAACACTACCGCTGCCACCGACAAACCTGCCTACTGGCTCGACACGGCGCCGAAAGTCGGCGGCTACAGCCAGGGCGCGCATGTCTCGGGGGACGTGACGAAGCAGCTCGATGCGGATACGGCGAGCATCACTGCTTACATGTATTGTCGCGTCGGCAACAATGGTGCGCGAATGGACAACGCGCAGTTCACGGTTAAGGATAAAAGCGGTACCTCCGTCTTCGAGAGCGCCAAGATCGCCTGCGGAAATATTTCGAATTCATACTTCGGTACCACGGGTCTCTGCGGCACGGGCGGCAGCGCGCACGATTGTTATGACGGGACATACAACATCGATCTGCCGACTGCCGGCGCGCCGTACAGCGTGCATACCTGGGGTTCAGGACAAAACGGATATGCGGCTGACAACTACATCTTCGATGCGTATCTCCAGGTGACGGAACACAAGACCTCGAAATTCCAGACGAATGCTAATACAACAAATGGCGGAACAAATAGTTGCACGCCCGTAGGACCCAATGCACCATCGCTCACTTCCGTAGGTCAATGCGTCATCGGTACACCGCATGCGATCTCGATGGTGGCCGATGATTTAAACGCCGATCCCATCCGTTACGGCGTTGATTGGGATGCCGACGGCTCGGTAGACGAATGGATTCCGGGCAGCAGTTATGTTCCTTCAGGTACACCGCAGACCGCGAACCGCACGTATAGCATCGCGGGCTCGAAGACGCTGAAAGTCTTGGCGCAAGACAAGAACGGCCTCAATTCCGATTGGGCGTCGCTCACTTTCAATTGCGCTGCGTCAGCAACGGCAGGACTCGAGGGGAATAATGATAACGGTGGCAACGGTGCCGGAAATTTCCTCAACCTTCCCGACATCGACCTGCGCGTCATCCCCTCGTTGGTGCACCAGGGAGATACGACCAAAGTGAACTGGTCGTCGACCAACGTCCAGAGCTGCGTCGTCCAGGGACAAAACGGCGACAGTTGGACCAGCCTCCTCTCACCTGTGGGTGGACAAACCTCCAAGCCCATTACGGGGCAGACGACCTACACCTTGACCTGTATCGACCTGAGCGGCGTCTCGCTCTCCAAACAGGCGACCGTGACGGTTATCCCGAAGTTCCAGGAGAAGTAACCCCGTATGAGGATGCCTGCCGCAATACTTCTTATCTCGGTCTCACTCTTTTTTCTCTTCGCACCTCACACGCATGCAGAGGACGCCGTATGGAAGACGACCTACGGCGGCGGTATTTGCCCCGTCGATTATGCGGGCGCGCCCCGCTGCACCGCGCCCGGTATTTGGCAGCCGACGATGCGGGTGACGTATCATACCCAGGTCACGAATGCGGATACCGGAGCGATAATCGCCTGCGGATCAAGCGTGCCTCAAGGAACGCGAGTCGCGTTTTCGTTCGTACCGCACGATTACACTGATATCTATTGGTTCGCCACCGGCAGATATTTCGACAGCCCCTATGGCGATTGGGTCGCTCAAGCAGCAACGCCAGGCTGGTCGACGATCTGTGCGAAGAAAAATAATTACGCGTCATTTACCGACTCCGGAAGGAATTTCAATTCATACGCTTCGCTCTCGGTGAATCCGCCATCCAAGACGCTCGACGTTGCGGGAAACGCTGACTGCACCCTCACAGCTGACGGCGTCTCTAAGATTTGCACCGCGAACAGCGTGGGTAGTTTCAACGGGACCTTCAATTTCGCTTCGACCATCGGCCATTTCTGGATGGGGGAACAAGAGACGAAGTATCCGGAAAACGGCCCCTGTAACTATAGTGAAGCGGCATTTAAACAACCGGGCTCGATCGCCACACCGCTCGGTGGCGGATACTGGAAGAATAATGGCCCGTATGTACTCAATGTCCCGAAGCAGACGATCTCGTGCGTGATAAACGTCGAAGCGCCAGTAGGAAATCCTGCCGCGGCTCCAGAGCTTCATTCCGGCGGCGCGTGCACGGTGGGAACCGCACAGAGCATCTCCATGATCAGCACCGATCCCGATGGAGATACTCTGAGATACGGAGTCGACTGGGACGCGAATGGCACCATTGATCAGTGGATACCGGTCTCGGGTTATGTCGCTTCCGGAAGCACACAGTCGGCGAGCCGCACCTATTTGATTGCTGGTTCAAAGACAGTAAAAGTAATGGTGCAAGATCAGCACGGCAATAATTCTGGCTGGAGCAGCCTCACATTTAACTGCGCCGATTCAGCGACGGCCGGTTTGAATGCGGGAGACGGTTTAGACAATAGCGGAAACAACGGCGGAGGTGTCTTTCTCAACCTCCCGGATGCTGATCTCCGCGTCATCCCGTCCCTGGTCCATCAAGGGGACACCACCAAGGTGAATTGGTCCTCCACGAATGTGAAAAGCTGCACCGTGCAAGGGCAAAACGGCGATTCCTGGAGCGGCCTTATCTCGCCGCTGGGGGGTCAAACCTCGAAGCCGATTACCGGCGAGACCACCTACATGCTCACCTGCCTCACGGATACAGGCAATCTCACAAAGCAGGCGACGGTGCGCGTTATCCCGACGTTTGAGGAGAAGTGATTTTGACGGTGCTACAATTTCTCGTATGAAATCCCGCTTAGGGACGTGGGGAATCGGGTTCATTTCAGGCGCCGTCCTTTTCATCGGTGCCGGACTCGTCCTCGCGTGGACTGGCCCGACTTCAGCACCGCCAAACGGAAATTCATCCGCACCGGTCAATGTCGGGAATACCGATCAGGTGAAAAACGGCGGATTGAGTTTGAACGCTCTCGCTGTTTTCGGCAACGCGATCCTGCAGGCGTCCAGCTATTTGAATTGGGGCACCCTTTCCGGATCGAACGGATATGGATTCCGCGACAACAACGGGACGATGGAATACAAAAATAGCGGAGGAAGTTGGCAAGGATTTTCTTCGGCCAGTACGACGGGTCTTGCGCTGCTATTCGATAGCGGCTGGGTGACGGTAAACGCGAACACCATGACGATTACGAGCCCCGTCGATCTTTCGAATTTCCAAGAAGTCGCGGTACAGGCAAAAGGCAGCGCATCGAACAGCTGCTTCACCTCGACGAGCGATGTCGTCGCCATTCCGCCGACGGACGTGCACTATGAGGACGATTATCCCAACGCGAACCGTTCGCAGACTATGGGATGGAACACGCAGGTCACCTCGAGCAGCATCATTTTCCGCTTGTGGCCTGACGGATACGGCATCAACCCTCCGATGATCGGTTCAGCGTGTAAATATTATTTCGCGGGAGACAGCAAGACACTGTTGCGATTCACGGTGTATGGCCCGGGACAGGGCAGCTCGGGAACATCGAGCTCGGGAACGGTGTTGCAAGGATCAATGAATGGGTATTGTCGGTATGATTCGTATTCAGGAGCGAATGGATGCACGACGCCGGGAGGAACCAAGGCTCCCGCCACGTGTATAGCAAATACGTGCGGATGTGCGGCGGGCTATACGCTCGTCGTTCTTGCAAGCTTTCTCAATAACGGAGGCAGCACGTCTACCTACAGCTGCGTGAAAAATTGATCGCAATGAAATCTCATGCTGTGACTGGAATCATCGGGTTTGCACTCGGCGCCATGCCAAGTAATGTTGTGGCGGTTTAGTGTATAATCGCGTTATGAAAAAAGTAGCAATCAATGGGTTCGGCCGCATCGGCCGGTGTTTCTTTCGGGCGGCAATGGAGAGCGGGGAAGTCGGGAAAAGTTTCGAGATAGTCGCGCTCAACGACTTAGGATCGCTCGAGAATCTTGCCTATCTACTCAAATACGACACCGTCTACGGCCGCGCGCCGTTTACCGTCGAGCATGATGAGAAGAATCTTATCGTGAACGGCACTAAAATCGCGTTCGTACAGGAAAAGGAGCTTGCGAAATTGCCGTGGAAGGCGATGGGAGTGGACATTGTCGTCGAATCCACCGGCGTTTTCACCGACGCCGCAAAAGCCCGCGGACACATCGAAGCCGGAGCTAAGAGAGTCGTCATCTCCGCTCCCGCGAAGGGCGAAGGCGCAGAAACCGTGCTCATTGGCGCAAACGAAGAAAAATTGAAGACCTGCGACATCTCGAGCAACGCATCATGCACGACGAACGCCGCATCCCCCTTAATCGGCATCCTCGACGAAGCCATCGGCATCGAGAAGGCGATCCTCTCGACCGCGCATGGCTACACGGCTTCGCAAGCGCTCGTTGATGCGCCGAAAGATAAAGATTGGAGAGAAGGCCGCGCCGCCGCCCAGAACATCGTTCCCACGTCGACCGGCGCCGCAAAAGCGACCACGCTCGCGTATACCTCGCTCGCCGGCAAATTCGACGGCATCTCCATGCGCGTCCCGGTTCCCGCCGGCTCCATCGTGGATGTCACCTTCATCGCAAAGAAACCGACAACCGTCGAAGAAATCAACGCGGCGCTCAAAAAAGCCGCTGCCTCGGATCGCTGGAAGCGTGTCTTCGCCGTCACCGAAGAAGAACTCGTCTCGAGCGATATCGTGGGTCAGCCCTACGGCTCCATCGCTGATTTGCAGATGACGCGCGTCGTGGACGGTAACCTCGTGAAAGTCCTCGCGTGGTACGACAACGAAATGGGATATTCCCATACGCTCGTCCACCACGTGACCGACGTCGCCGCGGCAATCTAGCCCCATGAAGCCATCCCAGGCTATCGTAATTATCGTTTCCTCCCTCGTTCTCGTCGCTGCCATCATGGGCGGCCTCATCTTCTTTCTCGTGTGGTATTCCGATTACACCGATTCCTATACGCCGGGGAAACCGGTAAAGATCGCCTGTGATGAAGAGCATGCGTCCTTCCTCTGCCTCATTCGGCAATATCTTCATCCTTCGACCAATCGGCAATAGCTCCTAAACGGGCTATACTGGTGTATGCGTATCATCATGGCGGCCGATCACCGTGGCTTGGCCCTCAAAGACGAACTCAAGAAACATCTCGAAGCAGCGGGGCACGATGTGGAAGATGTGGGCGCGCACGAACTCGACCCGAATGATGACTATCCCGATTTCGGCTATCCGGCGGCGCAGATGGTCGCCGCGACTCCCGGCTCCAAGGGCGTTTTTATCTGCGGTTCAGGCATGGGAATGGATGTCGTTGCGAATAAGGTGAAGGGCATCCGCGCCACGGTCGCGTATTCGAAAGAGAGCGCCGTACACGCCGCATCGCGCGACGGCGTCAATGTGATCACGCTTCCGGCTGATGTCATGAATGCTGCAGAAGCGAGCGAGCTTGTGGACGCCTTCCTCGCGACGCCGCTCAATATCGACGAGAAATACGCGCGCCGATTGCAGAAGATCACGACCATTGAGGATCAGCATCTTCGATAACGCATGAAGGAAATCATTCCCACGATAGTCCCGCTCTCCTCAGAAGATTTCGCCGCGAAAGTGCGCGAGCTTTCCTTCGCGCCATGGCTGCATATCGATGCGGCGGACACCTTCGCCCACAACACGACGTGGATTCCAGAAGAAGGCGAGATGCTTCCGCAAGGCCCGTCGTATGAAGCGCATCTCATGGTCCACGATCAAGAGAAGATCGGCGTCCGGTTCGCGAAAGCGGGTGCGAAACGCATCATCGGGCATATCGAGGCTTTCGGTGATGAGAATGTGGAAGAAGTATTCGCCGCGTGGAAAGCCGCCGGTGCGACGGAAGTCGGGCTCGCGACGAAAATGGATACGCCGCTCGAAGCGATGGCACGCCACCTCCCGAACTGCAATTGCGTCCTTCTCATGACCATTAACGAGATCGGTAAGCAAGGCTCTCCCTTCGACCCTCGCGCGCAAGCACGGGTCGGCGAATTCATGCGCCAGTATGTGGGGGTAAGCGTCGCCGTGGACGGCGGGCTTAATGAAGGGACCATTCCTGGCCTCGCCCAGGCCGGGGTGGATAGATTCTGCGTGGGAGCGGCAATCTCCCGCGCCCCCGAAAAGGAACATGTGTACAAGACGCTTGTGCAGGCTGCAAACGGGGTATGATTTTGGTATGAAAAAACTCACCTCGCTCATTATCGGAGCTCTGATGTTTGCACCCCTCGCAGCCTCGGCCCAGACGGCGTTTACTTTTGATCCGAATATCTTGCAGCAACTTCTCACGCAATCGACCTCGACGGTGAGTTTCAAGCTCAATCAGCTGCTGCAGCAATATCAGATCCAGAATACTGTGCCGTGGCTCACGCTCACCCAGCCGCAGATCATCGATGCCGTGGGCAAGCTCGAGACGGCCATCAAAGATCCGAAACTCGTGCAAGCGATCAACGCGGCACTCGCGACGACGACGGCTTCGTCTACGGCGACGACTATCTCCACGCTGCTGGCGCAAGTAGCGCTGCTTCAAGCCCAAATTGCCGCGCTTCAGCAGGCTCAGGGCGCGCCCGTAAATCCTCCCGCGCCTCCCGCGCCTGAAATTCAACTTCCGCAAATTCCTCTTAACGACGCGATCCAAGGGCTCATTTGTCCCATCATCGATCACATTCTCGCGCGCGGGGCGCAGGGGCCCGACGTGACAAAGCTGCAGGAATTCCTGATCCGCGCCGGCAATCTCCCCGCGGGCAACAACACCGGATTCTTCGGGCCCCTTACCGAAGCGGCGGTGCAGGCATGGCAAGCGGCAAAAGGCATCGTCATTGACGGTACGCCGGCGACGACCGGATGGGGAGTTGTTGGGCCCAAGACGCGCGCGCTTCTCGCGCAGTGCAACGGATAGAAGAGGTATAATAGGCGCATGGAACCTCTCACGGACACAGAGGTGAAAGCTCTTGTTGATCGCGCCAACGCGATCCGGCAAACCATCATTGAAATGCTCGTCGCGGCGGGAAGCGGACACACCGCGGGTCCCTTAGGCATGGCCGACATTTTCACGGCGCTCTATTTCCATGTCCTCAATCACAATCCGAAAGATCCGGCCTGGGCCGAACGCGACCGTCTCTTCCTCTCCAACGGACACATCGTGCCGGTGCGCTACGCGACGATGGCGCACGCGGGATATTTTCCGATAGAAGAATGCCTCACGCTGCGCAAATTCGGCTCGCGTCTCCAAGGGCATCCCGAACGCGAACGATTGCCCGGCCTGGAATCCACCTCGGGCCCCTTGGGCAGCGGTCTCTCGCAGGCCTCCGGCTATGCGTATGCCGCACGCATGGATCACCAGCAATTCCGCGTCTATGTCGCGATGTCCGACGGCGAACACCAGGAAGGGAATATTTGGGAAGCCGCGCTTTTTGCGGGGAAGAATCGGCTCTCCAACCTAACCGCTATCATCGATCGCAACAACATCCAGATCGATGGCATGACGGAATCGATTATGCCGCTCGAACCTTTGCGCGAGAAATACGAATCATTCAATTGGCATGTCTTGGAAGTGGATGGCCACAATATTCCGCAGTTCATTGCCGCATGCAATGAAGCGAAAGCCATCTATGAAAAGCCGACAGTTATCATCGCCCACACCATTCCCGGCAAAGGCGTGAAGGAGATCGAATTCGATTACCACTGGCACGGCAAACCGCCTTCTAAGGAAGAGGCGGCGAAATTCCTCAACGAAATCCGCACTCTCGGCGGAAAAATCCAGAGCGAACACCAATAAATATGCTCAATCCTGACGCCAAACTTGCTGCGAATGTTTTTGATAAGCCCGATCTCGCTCCCACTCGCGATGGATTCGGCAAAGGCGCGGTTGAAGCTGGGAAGGCAGACGAGAGAGTTGTCGTCTTAAGCGCCGACCTCGAAGAGAGCACGCGAGCAGAATGGTTCCACAAAGAATTCCCAGGACGCTTTATTGAAATGGGAGTGGCCGAACAGAATATGGCGACGGTCGCTGCCGGCATGGCGAATTACGGCAAAATTCCTTTCTTTACCTCATATGCGGCGTTCTCTCCAGGGCGTAATTGGGAGCAAATCCGCACGACGATTGCGCTCAACAACGTGCATGCGATCGTCTGCGGCATGCACGCGGGAGTTTCAGTCGGCCCCGACGGCGCGACTCACCAGATGCTCGAAGACATCGCCCTCATGAGAGCCATGCCGAACATGATCGTCATCTCGCCGTGCGACGCCGAAGAAGGCCGCAAAGCGACGATCGCAGCGTCGAAAGCCGGGAAGCCCGTCTATCTGCGATTCGCGCGAGATAAATCACCCATCATGACGACGGCAGATTCGCCATTCGAAATAGGAAAGGCGAATGTCCTCTGGAAAGGCGCGTCTCCCAAAGTCGCCCTCTTCGCGACGGGACCGCTCGTACACAACGCGCTTCTCGCCGCAAAGCAATTGGAAAACGAAATTCCAGTTACCGTTGTGAACGTCCATACGATAAAGCCCCTCGACGAGGCGATCGTTACGCTCGCAAAAGAAGCAGGGAAGGTGATCACGCTCGAAGAGCACCAAGTGAACGGCGGCCTCGGTGGCGCGATAGCGGAGCTCTTGGCGAAAAACAATCCGCTCCCGATCGAAATGCTCGCCGTGCAAGACAAATTCGGCCAATCAGGCGAGCCGAAACAACTCATCGAACACTATGGCATGGGAGTAACCAGCATCGTGAGCGCGATAAAAAAATTCGCGTAGCACAAACGTTTTGCTATCATCCGCCCATGTCGGATACCGATTCAATTTCCTACGAAGGAGATCTGGACGTATTGCGCCGCATCACCGCGCACGCTGAAGCAAAACGATCCGGGCGCGACGATGGCGAGCGACCGTCCTTATTCGTCCTCGGCGGCATGCTGCGCGGCGCGTACGGCGCGGGCTCGCTTCTTGCACTCGATGAAGCGGGGCTGCGCAATGCGTTCGAGAGCGCACTCGGCATCTCCACGGGAGCCCCGAGCCTTGCCTATTTCCTCGCCGGGCAGCCGGAGAGAGTCGATATCTATTACGAGGAAGGCACGAATCCGAATCTATTCGATTATTGGGGACCGTTCAAAGGCCGACACATCATCAACACGCGCTTCCTCGCGGACCTCTTGCGCGGAACATTCGGGAAGAAAAAGCTCGACACTGGGAAAATGTGCGAATCATCCACGCGACTCTACGTACCACTCGCCGAATACGAGACGGCAAAGCTCCACATGTGCGAATTACACGAGACGAAAGACCCTGTGGAAGCGATCCATGCCGCGATCTCGATGCCGTTCTTCTCGCATCCGGTCGACATCGACGGCACCGCATACGTCGACGGGGGAGTCACTGATCCGTTTCCCCTGCAGCAGATGATCGAACGCGAACATCCCACGTGCATCCTCGTCCTCGCGAATAGTCCGCGCGGGTGGCACTATCCGTGGGCGTATCTGGTCGCGCGATTTATCAGCCGTTTCTTCTTGCCGAGCGTGCTGAGCGCCCGCATGGAAAAAGCGTTCGTCTCCTATCACGAGCTCTTCGAAGAACTTCGGAAATCTAATATTCCATACCTCATCATCTGGGGAGACACCGAAGTTGGCGCATTCACGCGCGTTGCAAACGTTTTGGAAAGCGCCATCGAGCGGGCGAAACTCTATACGCACGAACTTGTGCGAAAGGCGATTTCGCTTAGCAAGTAAGCCGTTTTCTGGATATAGACATTCGCTATAAATAGTGGTATAATTATTTCAGCGCAATAGAGAAAGGAGGTCCTGATGTTTCAGGAAATTTCCCGGCTGCTCAAATGGGTGGTGATAGGCGGAATTCTGTTCCTGGCAATCTATCGCTGGGATAACGGAAGACTGCCGTTCCAAACGCCGCCGCCGGCAAAACCGGATGCGCAAATCGTAAAAGACGCGCCATTGCAGTGTCTGGCACTGGAGATCTGGCATGCCGCAAGCAAAGAGTCGCCGGATGTCCAGCTGCTGGTCGGGTATGCCGCCGTGAACCTTTCGAAGAAGATCGGCAGCGACGTCTGCGCGATTTTCGGAAATTGGCTCGCGATGCGGCCCAATGGTAAGAACAACCCGATCTACTCGCGACAAGTTAACTTCGTGTACAACTTGTCGCAGCTCGACGAAGCACGGAAAGCGGCATATATCCGTGCACGCGAGATCGCTCAGCAGCTCTTGGCGAGCCCTGAACCGGCTTCGCTCCTGCCGCCTGAGCATAAAGACCTGCACTGCGTGACGAAGTTCGCACGTAATTGGCAGCGGTGGGAAGTCACCCCGATATGGGAATACTGGGCCTTGGAGAAGGAAAGCGCTGGTGGAAAACCGGCGTGGACCAGTCCTCTCGGCACGGAATTCTTCTGTCCGAAAACGTAGTTCTTCGCAAAACCGCCTGGTTCCACCCGGGCGGTTTTCTTTTTAGAGCGGCGTGGCGACGAAATCGGCGGGGCGCTTCGCGTAGGCGTCTTCCAATTCCTTTTCGTGCAAGAGGCCGGTCTGCGCGCCGACTTTCTGGACGACGAACGCGGCGTTGATCATGCCGCGCATGAGCGCTTCGTGGGAAGGCATTCCTTTAATCAGGTATGCGACCGTGGTCGATGCAGTCGCATCGCCAGCGCCCGTGCGCGAGATGGGGGGCGCGGGATCGGGATACATCGGAATGTGCCATGCTTTTCCTTCGTCTAAGATATACGAGCCATTGCGTCCGTCGGTGATGACCGGGATCTTCGGGCCGAGCGCCTGAATGCCAGCGAGCAGTTTTTTCAAATCGTGCTCATCCGGCGTGCCGAGAATCTGCTGCGATTCCTCTTTATTGCAGAAAAAGATATCCGAGGCCTCGTAAATCTCTTTGAGCTTTTCTTTGCCGAGCTGCAGCTGGAAGGTGCCCGGCTGAAAGGCGATCTTCACGCCGTTCTGTTTAGCGTAGCGCGCTATTTCTAATTGATACTCGAGCGTCTCCAGGGGGAGCGACGTGAGATAGAACCACTTCGGAGGCTCCGAGAACTGCGGCAAAGCATACGGATACGATTCATGCTTCACGAGAATGGTGCGCTCGGCCTCATACATGAGGACGTAGTGATAGTTCGTCTTGATGCCGTCGTGCTTCTTGATGAACTCGGTATTCATGCCTTCTTTCTGCAGAGTCGCGATGCAGTCGTCGCCGTTGCGGTCGTTGCCGACGTTGGCAACGACAGTGCCGTTAAGACCGAGGCGCACGCTCGCGGTCGCCGCATTCGGACCGTTCCCGACCGCGAAGATCTCCGTCACCGATTCAAAGGGAATCTTCTGCCCGAATTTGACGCAGAGCATGCAATTCTCGTCGTTAATGTCGCAGTTCACGCGGGCGTCTTTCAAGCGGATAAAAGCATCGATCACGATATCCCCGAAAGCCACGAAATCGTATTTCATGCCGGCATTCTAGCACGCGGAAGTGGTATGATTCCGGCATGAGAACACTTCGCGAGGTGATCATGGATGCGCGGGGACGCCATGTGGCGGTGGGGCATTTTAATATCTCGGATTCGACCCAGCTGAATGCGATCGCTGAGGCTGCGCGCGAGCTCGGCGTGCCGGTCATGATCGGAGCATCGGAAGGCGAGCGGAAGTTTCTCGGCACGCGCCAGGCGGCTGCACTGGTAACAGCATTGAGAGACCAGGGACAGGAGATCTATATGAATGCCGATCACACCAAATCGCTCGACGGCATCAAAGAAGCGATAGACGCGGGATACGACGAAGTCCTTTTCGACGGCAGCGAGCTCCCGATCGAAGAGAATATCGCGAAAGCGAAGGAAGCTGTCGCGTATGCGCGCGCATCGGGCCGCGATGTCTTGGTAGAAGGCGAGCTCGGCTACATCGGCCGCTCGAGCGCGCTTCTCGATAAAATTCCCGAAGGTGCCGGTCTCGACAAGACCGACCCGGAAGTCGCGAAACGATTTGTTACTGAAAGCGGCGTTGATATGCTCGCCCCCTCCGTCGGCAACATTCACGGGATGCTCAAAAATATGCCGGACCCGAGGCTCGATATCGAACGCATCGGTGCGGTGAGCGCGGCGGTGAATATTCCGCTCGTCCTCCACGGCGGTTCGGGGAATTCCGAAGAAGACTTTCGTGCGGCGATAAAAAACGGCGTCGCGGTCGTGCACATCAATACCGAGATCCGCGTGGCCTACCGGAAGGGAATCGAAGCCGGCCTTGCGGCGAGCGATGAGGTCGCACCCTATAAATATCTCTCCTTCGGTGCCGAAAAGATGAAAGAAGTGGTGAAAGCGAAGCTCCAGCTATTCAACAACCCCTAGTAGACATTTAATGAAGAATGAGGCATAGTATCAATAGCACGATTGATACAGGAGGAGAGCATGCTTGCGCGCAATGAATGGATCGAACCCGATCCAGAACCATCACGCACCATCCGGTTTCCTGAAAAGGAGCCGCTGTGGCCTCGGCTAACACTCTGGGCGATGTGCACGGTGGGAGCGGTTCTCATACTTGCTCTACCGGTGTATGCGCTCGCCCAGACCTACCTCAATATTCTTCAGTTGAAAGTGATAGCCGGGCTCTAGCGACGAAGGCACCCCATCCGGGTGCCTTTTCCTTTAAAACCTTGCAAAACAGCCCTAAATCCGTATACTGCGCAAACTATGTTAGAGCTTGAAATCAAGCCACGCGACTCGAAAGAGTCGGCAGATACCCTCCGCGCGAAGGGCGTTCTCCCTGCGGTCATCTACGGCGCCAAGGAAGAATCGACCGCGATCACCATCGATCAGAAGGTTTTCGAACGCCTCTTCAAGGAAGCCGGCGAGACGACCATCATCAAATTGAAGGGCGTCGGCGAGGAGAAGGATTCTCTCATCCACGACGTGCAGCTTCACCCGGTGACCGATAAGCCGTTGCATGCCGATTTTTATGTGCTCGAAAAGGGTAAGAAGGTCACTCTTAACATCCCGCTCGAATTCGTCGGAAGCGCGCCGGCCGAGAAGGCGGGCCACATCTTGGTGAAGGCGCTCCACGAAATGGAGATCGAAGTCGCTCCCGCAGAACTTCCGCAGCATCTCGAAGTCGATATCTCGAAGCTCGAGAACGTCGGCGATCACGTGCTCGCCTCCGACATCAAGCTTCCTCCTTCAGCGGAGCTTAAGATCAATCCTGAAGAGATCGTCGTTTCGGTGACGGCATTCGTCGAAGAGAAGATCGAAGTCCCGACTCCGGTCCCGGCCGAAGGCGAGGCAGCGGCAGCCGAAGGCGCAGCTCCTGCAGAAGGCGCACCCGCGGCCGCAGAACCTGCGAAAGCAGAAGGGAAGAAGGAATAGTCGTTCTTCATCTCCTCCAACCGTTTCGTATATAATGGGTAGAATGACGCGCATCTCCGTGGGTTTTGTGGCTGTGTTCCTGGTCCTAGCCTCCGCGGGCTTCGCGCTCGCGCAGGCTCTCTCTCCGGAAGAGCGCGCGGCGCTGGAGAGCCAGCTTGCGGACCTCGAGAATCAGATCAACACGAATAAACAGCAACTGACGCAGAAGCAGAGCGAGCGAGCGTCGCTCGAGCGTGACGTTTCCATTCTCGATGCCAAGATCAAGGATGCGAAACTCAGCATCAAACAGCGCGATCTTTCGATCAAGAAATTGGGAGACGGCATTGCGGATAAAGAAGCCGCGATCAAAGTGCTCGACGGCAAAGTGGTGGCGGGGCAGCAGTCCATCGGGCAGATGCTCCAGCGGACGCGCGAGATCGACGAGATCACGCCTGTCGAACTCGCGCTCGGCGGCTCGCTCAGCGATCTTTTTACGGAAGTGGATGAATTCCAGACCGTGCAGAGCGCGCTCGATTCCGCTTTTAAAGCGATGGCCGTCGTGCGCGACGATCTTTCGCAGCGCAAAGCGGCGCTCCTGGATCAGCAGCAAGAGGAACAGGATCTCCGTCAATTGCAGGTGCTGCAGCAGAAATCTCTCCAGCAGACGGAGGGCGATAAGAAGACGCTGGTGAGTGCCGCCAAAGGTCAGGAATCCATGTATCAGCAGGTGATCGCCGCGCAGACGCAGACGGCGAATCAGATTCGCGCCAAGCTCTTCAATCTACGTGACTCGGGCGCCATCCCGTTCGGCAAGGCGTACGAATATGCGAAAGACGCGTCGGCAAAAACGGGCGTCCGCCCGGCCGTCATACTCGGGATTCTCGCGGAAGAGAGTAACATGGGAGAAAACGTCGGCACGGGAAATTGGAGAACCGACATGCACCCCACGCGCGACCAGCCGATCTTCCAGCAGATCTGCGCGGAGCTCGGGCTCAATCCGGACGATATGAAAGTCTCGAAGAAGCCGTGGTACGGGTGGGGAGGCGCCATGGGTCCTGCGCAATTCATTCCTTCCACCTGGGTGCAATATGAGAGCCGCATTGCTGACATGACAGGGAACAATCCGCCGAATCCGTGGGACAACCGTACCGCCATTTTTGCGACGGCCATCCTCATGATGGATAACGGAGCCGATTCCCAGACCCGCTCAGCAGAACGCCTTGCGGCGCTGCGCTATCTCGCGGGGTGGGGAAATGCTTCGAAATCGGCCTATGCCTTCTATGGCGACGACGTGATGGCCCTCGCTGATAAGTTCCAGAGCGAGATCAATGTCCTCGAAGGGCATTAGCGGCGTTTCCTTGCGGAAACTCAGGGTTTTTTGTATAGTACGCCGACATGAAAAAGGACACGCACCCGGATTCGTACCGCATGGTGATCTTCGAGGACTCGTCCTCGGGGGCGCGTTTTCTCATTGGTTCGACCGTGAAGACCGAAAAAACAGACAAGTGGGAAGACGGCAAGGAATACCCGGTCTACCAGGTTGAAATTTCCTCCGCATCGCATCCGTTTTATACGGGACAAAGCAAGACCATCGACACCGCCGGCCGCGTCGAGAAGTTCAAGGCTCGCGCTTCGAAAACTGCGAAGAAATAACGTTCGTGCCCGATCGAACCCCGCCGTGAGCGGGGTTCGGCGTATACTTTACCTATGAGCCAAGAACCCATCCTCAACCCCGAAGATTACGCGGACGATCACCGCGTGGCGTTTCTCGTGCAGGAATGGCGCCGCCTGATTCAGGCGGAGAAAGATGCGCAGGAACTCCTTGAAGTTGATCCTTCGATGAAGGAATTGGCAGAAAAAGAAGTGCAAGAAATCGATGTGCAAAAAGATCAGCTGATCAAGCAGTTCGTTCAGATCGTGGGAGATCCGAACGAGCGCGAATGGCCGAACGAGATCGTGCTCGAAGTGCGCGCGGGCGTCGGCGGCGAGGAAGCATCGCTCTTCGCGGAAGAACTCGCGCTCATGTATACGAAATACGCGCAGGCGCAAGGCTGGAAAACGAAAACGCTCGAAGAGAGCCGCGCTGAGCTCGGCGGCATCAAGGAGATCCAGATCGAAGTGAAGGGCGAAAATGTGTATCGCCTGATGCGATTCGAAACGGGGGTACACCGCGTGCAGCGCATCCCGGCGACGGAAAAGCAGGGCCGGATACATACCTCGACGGCATCGGTTGCCATCATGCCGATCTACAAGCGCACGAAAGTCGAGATCAACCCGGCCGATATCGAGATCGAAACTTCGCGCTCGGGCGGCGCGGGCGGCCAGAACGTCAATAAGGTGGAAACGGCAGTGCGCATCATCCACAAGCCGACCGGCCTTGACGTGCGCTGCACCTCGGAGAGAAGCCAAGCCGCCAACAAAGAGCGTGCGATGAAGCTTCTCACCTCCAAATTGCAGCAGCTGCAGGACGAAGAGGACGACCGCAAGCGCGCAGCCGACCGCAAATCGCAGGTCGGGACGGGCGATCGGTCTGAGAAGATCCGCACCTACAACTTCCCACAGGACCGCGTGACCGACCACCGCATCAAGGAGAGTTGGTCCAATCTCGAGAGCATCATGGCCGGGCGCCTTTCCAGCACAGTGGGATCCGAAGCTTGGAATTCACGTGACTTGAAGTCGCG
>JADMIO011331841.1_pt1 | contig 41931 bp, 32 predicted proteins | sample 8958161 | NCBI WGS metagenome assembly JADMIO01 (sample SAMN16585339, study PRJNA669376) | soil metagenome | isolation source: Crop rotation soil | place: USA: Cullars Rotation, Alabama | collected 2011 | reverse complement strand
CCGCGACAACTTGTCCACGTGGAATTCTAAGCTTAGGATCCCAATGTGCTGGAAATGGGGCGTGCCGCTGCCCGACGGGACGTTCAACACGCTGGTCTTCGTGGATACCGCGCTCTTTCGGGCGGGGCCGCGCCGCTCGATCGATGATCGGCTGCGCGCGCTGCTGCGGCGGTCCGCTTCGCTGCGCGCGGTGACGGAGAGCGGCGCGCGCCTGATCGGTCGCGCGCGTGCGGCCGACGCCACGCCCTACCTGCACGACGACTGCGTAGGGCCCCGGCACGTCCGGATCGGCGACGCCGCCCTGGCGCTCGATCCGCTGTCGTCGAGCGGCGTGCAGAAGGCAATCCAGAGCGCGCTCGCCGCTGCGGTCGTCGCCAACACGCTGCTGCGGCGTCCCGCGGCCGGCGAGGGCGCGCGGCGCTTCTATGCCCAGAGCTTGCAAGACGCCTCCGTCCGCCACGGTGCCTGGGCCCGCGCGCACTACGCGAGGGCCGCGGCGCACCAGCCGCGCGATCCGTTCTGGACCGCGCGCGAATCGCCGGCCGGCGCAGCGACTGGGCAGGCGCCGAACCTCGCGGCCTCTTCAGCCACGCCGGCGGGCCCCACCGCCGCGCCGCCGGGCCTCGCCGCGGGCGACGACGTGCCGCTCCAGCTCTCGTCCGAATGTCGCTGGGACCAGCAGCCGTGCCTGGGCGAGAGCTTCGTCGAGATCAAGGCCGCGCTCCGGCACCCGCGCCTCGACGGACCGATCGCGTACCTGGGCGGCCTCGAGCTGGCGCCGCTGCTGGGGGAGGCGCGCGCCGGAATGACCTCACGTGAGCTCGCGCGGCTGTGGTCGCTCGGGTCCCTCCGAGGGGCGGGGCCGCCCGCGTTGCCGGCGCCCAAGGCGCTGGCGATCGCGCGCTGGCTCTCCGCGCGCGGGGTGCTGGAGCCCTGCGCCGACCAGGCGCCCGGCGCCCTGAAGCCCGTGACCTGACGTCGTGCGCGTCGAGAGGCCGCCGCCTGCTGCGCGCTTCCGAGTCCGTTGGTTGGAGTATGCTCGTGACGTGGTCAAATCCGACAAGGTGCGGTCCCAGTCGCCTACTCGGCCGCTGGGAGAAGAGTCGGGAGATCCGGGCATCCCCCGGCCGGCCGTGGCGCCATTCGTCGCCGCGACCCAGGGGCGATATCAGTATCTGAGCGCGATCGGGTCCGGGGGAATGGCGTCGGTGCACAGCGCGCGCGACCTCAGCTTGCAGAGGACCTTGGCGGTCAAGGTCCTCGACCCCTCGCTGGCGGGCCGGGCGGCGGAGATCAGTCGTTTCGTCCGCGAAGCGCAGGTCACGGCCCAGCTGGAGCACCCGGGTATCGTGCCGGTCCACGAGCTGGGGACGGACACCCTGGGCAACCCCTACTTCACCATGAAACGCGTCGACGGGCGCACGCTGACGGACTGGATCGCCGAGGAGGGCCATCCCCCGTCCGCCGAGGTCCTGCACCAGCTGATGCTCGCCTACCTGAAGATCTGCGACGCGGTCGCCTTCGCGCACAGCCGGGGCGTCCTGCACTGCGACCTCAAACCCGACAACATCATGATCGGGTCGTTCGGTCAGGTCTACGTGATGGACTGGGGCCTGGCGCTGGTCAGGCCGTCGCAGCTCGAGGGCGGCGTGGTCCTGGCAGGGCCGGCGGCCGATAACTCCTTCGTTCACACGGCGCGCTGCGGGACTCCCGCGTTCATGGCCCCCGAGCAGGCGGCGGGCGCGCCGCTGGGCGAGGCCACCGACATCTTCGGCCTGGGCGCGATCCTGTTTGCCATCGTCACCGGAGCGGCGCCCTACGAGCACGACGACAATCTGAAGGCGATGACGGCGGCGGAGGACTGGGCGGTCACGTTTCCGCGCTTCGGCGCCGAGGCGCCCGTGCTGATGCGGCTGACCCACATCATGCGAAGGGCTATGGCGCGCGAGCCGCTGGCCCGCTTCGGCTCGGTGGCCGAGCTGCGCGGGCAGGTCGAGGCCGCCGTGCGCGGGCTCGGCTATCCGGCGCTGATCTTCGCGCCCGGCACGCGCATCCTGGCCGAGGGCCAGCCCGGCGATTGCGCCTACGTGATCGTGCGCGGGACCTGCGTGGCGTACCGGATCGTGAACGGGCAGCGCGTGATCCTGCATCGCCTGACCGCCGGCTCGGTCTTCGGCGAGACCGCCATCCTGACGGACGGGGTCCGCACGGCCAGCGTCGACGCCGAGGACGAGGTCGTCGTCCAGGTGGTGAGCCGCCAGCTGTTCCAGGATAACGTGGACATGAATACCCCGTTCGGATCGGTCGTCACCGCCCAGGCCGATCGCTTCCGCGAGCTCGACGCCGCCAGCCGCACCGGCGCGGCGCCGCCGGACGCGCCGCCCTCCGGCGGCAATCCCGAGACCGGCCGCCAGCGCTGACGTCACATGCGGGTGCCTCCGGCCGAGCTCCAGGCGCTGCCCCTCGAGGCGCACGCGATCCTGGCGGACGTGCCGCTCCAGGACGTGAGCGCGATCGATTTGCCGGGCGGCGGTGCGGGGCGCACGCTGCGAGACGTCCACGCGCTGATCTCGACGAGGGGGCTCATTCAGACGAACACGATCACCCGTGCCCTGTTCGGGCTGCGGTTCTGGCTCGGCCGGGTGTTCGGGTGGGACCGGCCCGAGCACGATCGCGCAGAGGACTCGTACCTGGCGCGCGTGAGCGAGGCGCTCCGGGCGCGCTCGCAGGTCACGCCGGGGACGATGGAGCGCGGCTTCCGGCTGCTCTACCGCCTCGAGCAGGAGTCGCTGTCCGAGATTCGCAACGCCACGGTCCACGCCTTTCTGTGCGCGGCTCTGCGCGAGCGCCCCGGCGGCTATCGGCTCTACTGGGGCATCTACGTCGAACCTACCTCGCGCCTGACGCCCGTGTACATGGCGCTCATCGAGCCGTTCCGCCGCTTCGTCGTCTACCCGGCGATGTTTCGCCGGCTCCGCAACGCTTGGACGGCTCGCTACCACGGAGGGTGAGGACCGCCGGCTCGAGCCCTCCGGACGGTCGCCTTTCATCAAAGTTGAACGGTGGTGGTCTCCTTCTCGCGCACCGTCAGCGGCTGTCCGCGACCGCTCTGCCCTTTCAAGCGGACCGAGTAGGAGCCGGGCATGACGGCCACGCTCTCGCCGCCCACGACACCCGACACCACCACGTGCTCGTCGCCGTCGACGATCTCGAAGCCCGGCGCGAGGGCCAGGCCCACCGCCTTGTCGAGACCGGCCGCGTCTCGCGCGTCGAAGTAGGCGCCGCCGCCGGCCTTCGACCAGAGCCGGAAAGCCTCGGCGATGTGAGCGTCGTCGACGGCGAAGCCCACGATGTTGATGCGCACGTCGACGCCGTTCTTGCGCAATGTCTCGATCTCCTTGGCCGGGTTGCCGCCACATGTCTCTTCACCGTCGGTGATCAGGATGACCACGCGCTCGCCCTTCACGCCGCCGAGATCGTCGGCGACCTTCGCCAGCGACGCCGCGATCGGCGTCTTGGCTCCGTTCTTGGCGGCCAGCGCAGCGATCTGCTGCCCGGCCGGGGCCGCTGCCAAGGCGTGCAGCGGAATGTCGAGCTCCGTCGCGCACGAGCTCGAGCCGCGCCCGAACACGCGCAGCGCAAAGGGCGTTCCCGGCGGAATGACCTTCGACGTGAGGGTGGTGAGCGTGCGCTTGGCGATCTCGATACGGCGCTTTCCGCGGATCCGCGACAGCATGCTGCCCGAGGTGTCCAGGATGACCTCCACGGCGCCGCCCGGCTCCGCCGCCGCCCTGGCCGCCCTGCTGACGCGCACCAGGCCCGGTCGATGCGCCGCCGGCGTGACGTGAAGGTCGGCCCGCGCCAGCACCGACTGTGTTTGATCCGTCAGGTAGCGGAGCTCGTACTCCCCCGCCTCCAGCGGCGCCTCCATCTTCATCGGGCTGCCGGCGGTGGCGAACACGTCGGACACCGCGCGGACGGCCCCCGCCCCTTTCGGATAGATCCCGACGTGGTCGTACGAGTTGCGCGGGCCGGTCCATGTCACGGTGAACGTCTCGCCCGCCCGGGCCGTCAGCGGCCCCGCGATCGAGGCGCTCGCCGGCACGACCGTGATCTTCGCGCGCGCCAGCACCTTCCCTCCGGCGCCCGTGAGGTAGCGGATCTCGTACTCGCCCGCCTTCTCCGGGGCAGGGATGCGCAACGGACTGCCCGAGGTCGTCCACTTGAGGAACCCCGCGGACGACGCGCGGTCGGGCTCGCCCGAGGCCACGACCACGATGTGATCGTTGTGGTTGTCGGGCCCGCTCCACGCCACCTCCGTGGAGGTGCCGCCGACAGCGGTGGGCTCCGCCTTCAGCGACGCCGTCACGGCCGTGACGACGATCCTGCGCCGGGCCAGCGTCGCGCCCTGTTTTGACGTGTAGCGGAGCTCGTACTCGCCGGGCTCTTCTGGCACGTCGACCCGGATCGGGCTGCTGGTCGCGTACGATCGCTCGGCGGGAGGCGAAGCGCCCGGAGGGGCCTGGAGCGGGAAGACGGCAAGGAAGTCGTAGCCATCGCCCGGGCCGGTCCAGGTCACCGTGATGGACGAGCCGGCGGGCGCGCTGTTCGGCGCCGCGAGGGTTGCGGTGTCTCCGGCGTAAACCGCTCGGCCGAGGGCCGTCGCGCTGAGGAGAGCCCAGGCGACGGCGTACCGATGCCGGCGGTATCGCGCGATCTCGATCCGCGACACGCGGCCGACAGTCGCAGGAGCGACGGCGCGCATCTGACCTCTCGTCGCCGACGCGTTGCCCTGATTGCTGCGGGTGCTCATTGGTACGCCCTCCAAACGGCGAAGTCCGTCGCAGTCGATGGATTCGAACTATCACGGAGTACCGACGAGCTGGAAGGGGGTCCGCCTCACTTCACCCGTGACGAAACGTCACGAGTATGAGGCGTCCGCTGCGCGTGCAGGTCGCAAGTCAGGTGAACGCACTCGTGCAGGGCGCGAACGCGATCACGGAGTGTGCGATTGGTGAAGCCGACGGGCGTGGCGATGAATCCGCACAGCGCAGCGAGGAGGGCCACCGTGCGGGATCGCCCCAGCGGAGGGCTGGAGCCCGTTGACCGTCGTCTTTGGTCGGCAGGACGACTTTCTCGACGGTGCGGGGAGGCGATGGCGCAGTCTCCCCGCTGCGCTCCGCTTCGCGGGGCGAGGGACCTGCTTTTCGTCGAGGCGCCAGAGCGAGCGTCGCGAGCGGGTTTATCGCCGGGAGGCTCGGCTTCGCCGAGCCGGCTCACATCAGCAAGATCCGGGGGGGCACGCAGGGGGGGAGGCCGTCCACCCTGCGAGCGCCGCAGGCACGTTGGACGTCGATGCTCGAGCACAACGGCAAAGTGACGCCATCTGCGAAGTCTATTGCGTCATACAAAACGCAACCGCTTGCACCTTCCCGTTGTGGCCGGTCTGGGATTGAAACGAAGCGCTGGCGTGCGACGAGCTCGGGGCCGAGGAGGGCCCGTAAGCGTCGGATTCCGTGATGACCAGGTTGGGGATCGGAGCCTTGTAGAAGCCGTTGGCGGCAACGACGCTGTTCGGCGGGCAGTTGGCGATGGCAGTCCCAGAGCTCCCGTCCGGGAAGTACGTCGTCGCGACGACTCTGGACATCGTGACCGGCGCGCCGGGAACACAGATCGCGAAGCTCGCCACTCCTCCGATCGAGCTGTTGGAGTCGTTCTGGGCGCACACAATCCACTCCCAAGGCTGGTCGCCACTCCCCGGTGTGGGATAGGACGCATGGACCCAGGAGCCACTCGCCCCATTTCCGAAACCACCGCCGGTCAACACCTCCGTGCCGGGACAGCGCGCTACCGCGCAGCCGGTCGAATGAGGAGCAATCGAGCCTGAATCGGCGATGACCTCGTGTGGGGTATCTCGTGTCACCGACGGATGCTTCAGGCATAAGACCTCGGAGGTGAGGAAATTCGCCGCTTCAGGCGTCGTCTGCCACCGATAGAGCTTGCCCAGGTTGACCGGCTCTGCGTACGGTGCGGACGACGTGAGCCTCGTCGCGTACGTATTGATGAAGCCACCACCGACCAAGGCGCGGTCGGTCGGACAGGGCGATAGCGCATAGGTGTTGGGCGGGGCGATGGACGTGTCGACGTACATCACGTCGGCCGCAACATTGAGCAAGGCCTCCCGCGTGGAGCTGATCGCTTCGTCCGCTTCGGGCGAAAAGCCTCCCTCCTCGGCGCCGCAAGCACCGGCCATCGCGGCGCTCACAACGACAAGCAGCCCCGTGAAACTATGGCACATCGAACGAATCGGGCTCGAGAGCATTGTTCCGGCCATGATGGTTCTCCTTCCAGGGTGGGATTCATTCTGGCGGCGCGCATTGCCAGTCGATTGTGCGCGAATCTGGTGCATTCCCGTGACGCGGTCAAATGCTCGGCCGCTGCTACTTCCGGGTGCACGAGAGATCGGCAGACGCACCCGCAATGAAATGGGACGTCGGGCGCGAAAGCTTCAACACGAGCACAAATAGCCCACCACGAGATTTCTGCGGCACGGCTCGTGAAGATTGCCCGTTTCCCAGAGGTTTCGGTGGTACTGTGCGCCCAGCTCAGCCGGCTTCCGCCGCTGAAACATGAACGGGGCCAAAAGGTGCGAGAGGGGCAGCAGTGACGATGACGAAGATTTCGCAGATGGTGGGTCTCCTCGCGATCGGTGCTCTCCTGAGCAGTGCTTGTTCGAGCTCTGGCCCCGGCACGACCGGCAGCGGCGGCAAGACCAGCACCGGCGGAACGATGGGCAGCGGGGGCGCGACTGGCGGCGCGAGCGCCAGCGGCGGCGCGACGGGCAGCGGCGGCGCGACGGGAAGTGGGGGCGGGGCCGGCGCGGGCAGCGGCGGCATGATGAATTGCTCGGCCGGTGGCCTTTCGGGCGGCGCCGGCATGTCGGGCGGCGCCGGCATGTCGAGCGGCGCGGCTGGTGCGGCGGGTACGACCGGAGCAGCGGGCATGAGCGGAGCCGCCGGCATGAATGGATCGGCAGGCGCGGGCGGGGCCAGGGGCGCGCCGCCGAGCTGCCAGGAGTTCCCGTCGCTGGCGACCGGTGCCCCATCATTCACCGTCGAGAGCTCGGAACATGCCTCGTGCGCGCCCATCCCGGCCGCGCGCACCTGTGACCAGAAGCCGTTCCCCATGGGGACCTCGCCGGCTCTCTCGTGGACGGCGGGTCCGACCGGCACGATGAGCTACGCCGTGGTCTTCAAAGATCTGTCGGTCATCGCGCGCTACGCGCCGACCGATCCCAACTACAACAAGGGATTCCATTACGTCATGTGGGACATTCCGGCGGACAAGAGGGGCCTGCCGGTCGACATGACGAACGGGCACCTTTCCAAGGACATTCCGGGCGCCCGGCAGTGGTCGAACTTCAACGACTATGGATTCTTCGGACCCTGCCCGAACTTCGATCCCACGATGCCCACGACCTACGACGACAGCTACGCTTTCGTCGTCTACGCGTTGCCCGTGGCGAAGACGGTCATCCCGGCGCCGCAGATGGGCATCAGCACCGTGCGCCTTCTGGACGGAATCTTTCAGGGCCAGGCGCTCGCCACCGCCGAGTACCGCGGCACCTCGATGGCGGCCTCGAGCGGGATCCCGGATGGCGTCCTGCCCCCGAAGGCGCAGCCCCCGTGCCCGACGGACGGCTCGCCGATGATCTGCGGTTGCCTCTCCGGCCCATAGTCGCCGACGCCCGCGAGAGAGTCGAACGCGCGCAGGCCCAGGGCGCCCCGCTTCGCGGCCAAGTGGTCGGAATCGCCTCTGAGAGAGATTCCTACGAGAGATTCCTTGGCTTCTCGCGTCAGCAATGCAGGTCGAACAACAGAATCCTGTGAAGGATTCTCGGCCCTGTGCCCGTAAGTAGATGTTTGTCCACCTTGGTCCGCGAAGGTGGGCCGCCGACCTGAATCGCTGTGCCTCCAGCAGAAGGGTACGATGAAATGACGCACTTCCTCCGCAAGAGTCTCGTGGTCTTGCTCGTCGCCGGTGGGGCCGGCTGCACCGGCAATGTAGGTGACGGCTCCGGTTCCGGCGGTGGAACCTCCACCGGCACGGGCGGCCACTCGGCGTCCGGCTCGGGCGGGAGCTCGACGCCCGGCTCGGGCGGGAGCTCGACGCCCGGCTCGGGCGGGAGCTCGACGCCTGGCTCGGGGGGGAGCTCGACGCCCGGGTCCGGTGGGTCCGGCTCGGGTGGGGCGATCGTGGTCTCGAACTGCGCGCCGGGCGTCCCGGCATCGAGTCAGATTCCGCGGCTCACGAAGGCGCAGTACTCGACCATCCTCAACGAGCTGGTCGGCATCACGCCGGGCTCCGAAGTCATGGACATCATTGCCAATGACTCGGCCGGCGCGCTCACCGACGTCGCGTGGAACGGCTATCTGACCGCGGGCGAGAAGCTCGCCGCTCAGGTCATGGCCAACGCCACCAGCAAGGCCAAGTTCATCAGCTGTGACCCGGCCCAGGCGACCTGCCTGAGCGACACGATCAAGGCGTTCGGCCGCAAGGCGTTCCGCCGCCCTCTGACCGACGCCGAGGTCACGAGCTTCATGCGGTTCAACAGCCTGACCCCGACGCACACCCCGGCGGACGTCGCCGAGGCGATTCTCTACGCGTTCTTCACGTCGCCGACGTTCATCATGGCGCCCGAGCTGGCGGAGGACAAAGAGGGCTCCTCCTTCAAGCTGAACCATTACGAGATCGCGGCGAAGCTCTCGCTCCTGCTGTGGAACTCGATCCCGGACGCCATGCTCAACGACGCGGCGGACAAGGGGCAGCTCGGCTCGGCCGACCAGATCGCGCAGCAGGCGAAGCGAATGCTCGCCGACCCCAAGGCGGCGGGGGTCGCGATGACCTTCCACCATGCCTATGCCGACGTGTCGACCGGCTCGCACTGGGTCAACAACGTCGACAAGGACACCAGCAAGTTCCCGAACTACAAGCCCGGGTCCTACAACGCGGCGATGCAGGAGCTCGACTCCTTCTTCGTCGACGTGGTGAGCAGCGGTGGATCCTTCAAGGATCTCTTCACGAGCACCAAGGCGTTCGTCACGAAAGACACCGCCGCCATCTACGGCCTCGACGCCTCCAAGTACAACACCACGCCCATGAAGGTGGATCTCGACAAGGACAAGCGGCCCGGGTTCCTGACCCGTATCGCGTTCCTCAGCACGTTCTCGCGCAGTGACTCGACCAGCCCGATCCTCCGTGGCGCGTTCATCACGGGGCGGGTCCTCAACGTGCCGACCGGCACCCCGGATCAGTCGTTCAAGAACATGGCGCCACCTCCCGGCAACTACACGACCAACCGCGAGGCCATCGAGGCGCTCACGTCCCCGGCGACCTGCGCCGCGTGTCATGCCCTGAAGGTGAATCCCCCGGGCTTCGTGCTCGAGCACTACGACGCCATCGGCGGCTGGCAGGACAAGGATCCGCTGGGCGGCACAATCAACTCGACGGCCGACGTCAGCTTCGACGGCGTGAACAAGAAGTCGCTCTCGACCGCGACCGAGCTGATGAGCGGGATTGCGACGTCCCCGAGCGCGCAGCGCTTCTACGCCTCGGTGTGGGTCAACTTCGCGGCGGGCCGGCCCTCCACCCAGAACGACGCGTGCGTGGTCGATCAGCTGAGCACCAGCCTCGGCAGCGACTCCTACTCGATCGCCAGCATGATGGCGGACTTCGCGAAATCGGACTCCTTCCGGCTGCGGACCGTTGCGAACTGAGGAAATCAGACCATGAAAACATTCAATCGCAGAGTGATGCTCCGTGGCCTGGGCGGTGCGGCGGTGGCCGCTCCCTTCCTCCCCTCCGTTGCCGAACGTGAGGCGAAGGCCGCGGGGACGACCGCAACGACCCCGCAACGCCTGATCGTCTTCTACACGCACTACGGCTGTCTGACGACGCGGTGGTTCCCCAAGGTGTCGCACGGAAAATTGACCAAGGACGACTACGCGGCCCTGACCACGCTCGCGCCGATGGCGCCCTTCGCCGACAAGCTCCTGATGGTCCGCGGCATCCGGACCATGAACGAATGGAGCAACGAGGGCACCTACGGGCAGAAGAACGATCCCCACACGCAGGTGCAGGGGTCTTATTTCACCTGCCACCCGGTGACTCCCAACGCGGACAGCGGCTTCGACACCTCGGATCCGTCGGGCGTCAGCCCCAAGACGGCGGCCAAGCCTACCGGGCGATCCCTGGATCACGTCTGCGCCGAGCAGGTGAACCCGGGGGGCAAGTCTCCCCTGTTCGTGGAGATCGGCGGCACGAGCGGCAACGCCATGAACACCATGCACGTCCTGTCGTGGGACAAGCCGGGAGAGATCTTCCCGGGCGTCACGTCGCCGATGGCGCTCTACAACACCCTGACGGGGTTGTTCGGCAACATGACCTCGGCGCAGCCCATGAACGGGGACACCTGGGCGGTGGCGCGCGGAAAGAGCGTCATCGATTGCGTTCGCGACGATCTGAAGCGGTACCAGGCCATCAACATGAGCGCGGCCGACAAAGACAGGCTCAGCCGCTGGGTCGACCTCCTCCACTACCAGACCACGCCGGGCGGCGGCGGCGGCAGCACCGGCGCGAATTGCACGATGACGACGGCCACAGGGACGAAGCTCAACTTGACGAGCTCCCGGCTCACCAGCGCGTCGTCGGGCGGCACCAAGGCCGACATCGACGTGATGACCAAGACCTTCATGGATCTGGCCGTGTTGACCGCCCTGTGCGACGCCAACCGGGTCATCTTCATGAAGATGCCCGGGAACTACGTCTACAAGAACCTGGGCCTGACGCTCGAGTCTCACTCGGTGTCGCACCGGACCGGCAACGCCAACCAGGGTGGTACGTGCGTCAGCAACGCGCTGGACATGGTTCACACCATCGACAAGTACTACGGCCAGCTGTTCGCCTACTTGGTCGGTCAGCTCGACGCGTTCAGCGAGGGCGACAAGACGTTGCTCGACAACACCGCCACGGTCTGGTTCCAGGAGATGTCGGACGGCAACAGCCACAACCTCAACAACCTTCCGATCCTCCAGGCGGGAAGCGCCGGCGGCTACTTCAAGACGGGTTGGGCCATCAACGTCGAGGGCGGGGCAACCGACATGACCCAGGGGCACAGTGATGATGACTGCATGGGTGGGCAGTCGCCGACCAACAAGCTCGACTCGCTGGGAACGCCCCCGGCCACTGCCACGAAGCCGATCAACAAGTACTACTGCAACCTCATGAACGCGATTGGGGTCAAAGCGGGTGCCGACGGCTTCCCCGCCATCGGTGGCACCGCACCCGTCACCAAGTATGGCAAGTACGACGACACCAAGCTGTTTTCGGACGGCGGTACCAAGCCGGTCACGATCGCCAATCCCGGCGAGTACACGGAGCTTCGTCCGACCTAGCTCGTCGATCCACTTGCGTGGATGACCCGCCTGCGGCAAAAGCCGCGGGCGGGTTCGTTCGTCGAATGGTATGGCTCCCCGTCACTTCGTTCCCGCAGATCACATGAAGCTGAGCTCTCTCCCGGTCCTCGTGCGAAATGCTGTCCTCATCTCTGTCATGGTTGGCGTGGGAGCGTGTTTGCCGGCTGGACCGAGCGGTGCTTCGGGGTCGGGAGGGAAGTCCGGCAGCGGGGGAGCCAACGGCAGCGGGGGATCGAGCGGCAGCGGGGGAGCCAACGGCAGCGGGGGATCGAGCGGCAGCGGGGGATCGAGCGGCAGCGGGGGATCCAACGGCAGCGGGGGAGCCAACGGCAGCGGAGGCTCCAACGGCAGTGGAGGCTCCAACGGCAGTGGAGGCAAGTCCTGCACCTCCAGCGGGAGCTCGAGCTCCGTGAGCTTCGAGACCGTAAAGACCAACATCACCTTCTATTGTGGCGGCCCCGGCTGCCACAACGCGGGACAGAAGCCGAACCTCTTCCCGGCGGACGACGATACCCTCTACCGCACGCTGATGGAGTACAAGGTCGAGGACTGCGGAGGACGGGTCCTGGTCAAGCCGTGCGCGCCGGAGGACAGCGCGTTCTACCGGGCCCAGACCGACCCGACGATGTGCGATCCGCTGCCGCGAATGCCCTTCAACTGTGGTCCCGGGCGTTGCACCGACCCGTCGGACCTCGAGGACATTCGCCAGTGGATCGCCAACGGCGCGCCCAGGAATTGACGAGGAACTGACGAGGAACCGATGCGGCGGCCCCGCGTTGCGAGGGCGGGGCCCCCAGCTCGAGCGGCGGAGGGGGCGTCAGAGGGCTGTGGCGCGCGCGGCGACACGCGGTTGATTCGCGCGGCACTCCTCGGCGCTCATTGTGCAACGCGGTTGAGGTTTGCCGAGGGCCGTGGCCTTCAGGCGGGACTCGGCGATGCCCAGTGACACGAGGCTGTCCTTGACTGCCTGCGCGCGTGTCCGGGGCAACTCCCTGGCGCCGGCGGCGGGCGCAGCGTCGTTGTAGCCGCCGATCTCGAGCTTCACGTTCGGATAGGCCTTGAGGATCTCTGCCACATTCTCGAGTTGCTCCCTCGACTGTCCGACGTCGAGGGCACCGCCGCCGGCCGTGAACCAGAGGCGATCGAAGGGCAGCCACGAGCCGCGGGCGGCGTTCTTTCGGTCGCTGATGAGCTCCAGGAGCTTCTGCTCGATGCCATCGTTCGCGGCGTTGACCCGGTAATCGGTCGGCAGGACGCGGGTGAAGAAGACGCCAGCGTCGGCCATGACCCGAAACTGCGCGACGGTGCGCTCGAACGGGATCAGCTCGTGCGAGAGCTCGACGATGGAGGTCTCGAACTTCTTCATCTCCTCCGTCGAGCTCGCGATCGTCGTGGCGACCGTCTCGAGCCGCCGGCTGTCTCCGGCGGCGAGGGCCGCCGCCCGCTCTCCCGAGAGCCATTCGACCGTGCTTCCGACGCCGCCGAGGACCTCCTCTGCGGCGAACAGCTTGGAGCGAAAGGCGGCCAGGCCCGGCAGGTCATCGCCGAGGCTGCCGAGCGCCTCGATGCGCTTGTGAATCGCCGCCGTCTCGGCTTGCAGCTTCTCGGCGTCGGCCTTCAAGCGTGCCAGGGATTGGCTCGCCATGACGGATTGCGCGTTGGGCGCCAGGCCTCCGTCTTGCTTTCGGGTGCATGCCCCGAACGACATGGCCGAGGTCACGAGCAATGAAAGAAGCACGTTCGATCGGGACACGCGGTGCAATGATCCCTCCGTCGATGCGTGGGCGCCGACACCAACGCAAGCACAGTAACCGATTGAGGCTAGGAAAGGTATCTGCGATCTTTCTGCGCCGATCGGCCGACGGCCTGATTGGCGGCGGTGCCCGCGGTCACTTTGGACCTCGACCGGCCCGCGATATCATCGCCGCCTGCCCAGCGGAGGGAGCGGATGACCGAGATGACCGAGATGAAACAGGCGTCTCCGTCGACGTCGGCGGGCGCGGCCGAAGGAGTGCCGGCACGCGCGTTCATGGTGCGTCTCGCGCTGGTCACCTTGTTCGCCGCCTCCGGCGCGCCGGCGTGGGCGGCGGCCGGCGCGGCGAGCACCGCAGCGCCGGATCCGGGCCCGCTGCGCCTCTGCGAGACGCCCGAGGCCTATTCCCTTCCCAACGGCGTCGAGGAGCGGTTGCTCGAAGATCATTCGTTGCCGGCGATCGCGGTGATCTCGTCGGTGCACGCCGGCTATCGGCACGATCCGCGGGGCCGCGAGGGGCTGGCTCACTACGTGGAGCACCTCACGTTCCGCGCCGGTCCGGCGAACGTCTTGCCGGACAAGCTCGACGACGCGATCGGGGCGTTCGATCGCAACGCGTTCACCAGGCCCGACACGACGGACTTCTTCTCGATCGTACCGCCGGAACAGCTCGAGCTGGCGCTGTGGATCGAGGCGCGCCGCCTGGCGGTGGGTCTGGAGTCGGTCGCGGAGAAGGACGCCGAAGAGGAGCTCGAGGTCCTCTTGCGCGAGCACGCGCAGCGGTTTGCGGGCTCGCCGGAGCTGGCGGCCCACGCGGCGACGAACCGGGCGCTCTATCCCGAGGGGCACCCGTACCGGCGGGAACCGCAGTCGAAGGCCAGCCAGGAACAGCTGACGCTGGGTGCGGCGCGGTGGTTCTTCGCGCGCCACTACCGCCCAGACCGGGTTCGGCTGGTGATCCTCGGCGATTTTCGAGGCGAGCAGGCGAAGGCGCTGGTGACGCGCCTGTTCGGCGGGCTGACCGCGAAGGACGCGGCGGCGGCGGCGGCGGTCGGGTCGGGAGACGTGGATCCCGCGGAGGAATGTCGGATCGCCGCGCGGCCAGCGCCGTTCGTGCCCCAGCGGGTGGTCGTGAAGTCACCCAACCGGGGCGAGAGCCTGGCCTTCAGCTGGCCGGTGCCGTTCGGCGAGAACGGCCTGGAGTCGCTGCCACCGCTCGCGTGGCTCGGTAAGCGCATCGAGATCGCCGCCAAGGAGCTGCGCCTGGCCGAGGGGGTGACGTGGGCGGTGGAGCCGTCGGAGCTGGGACAGTCGCTGCAGCTGGAGGTGCGGGTGATTCGCGGCAAGCCGTTCGAGAAGGTCGACGCGCTGGTGCGCGCAGAGATGGCCCGCTTCCAGCAGGAGACGCCGACGGCGGGCCAGGTGACGGCGGAGCGCCAGATGGCCGAGATGGTCGTGATTCGCGAGCGAGGTCAGATGCTGGCCCGCGGGCTCAGGCTGGCGCGCCGCGAGTGCCAGGCGATCGCCTGCTTCGAACCGGGCCTGCAGACGACGGCCGCGACGTTCGCCCGTCGCGACCGCTTCGATCCCCGCAAGGCCATCGTGGTCGAGCAGCGTTTCAGCGGACTGGCCGCGCCCGAAGGCGACGTGCAGTCATCGGTGCTGGGGGCCGCGCCGTGATTGTGACGGCCAGGGTGCGACCGGCGATGGCCGTCGCGTTCGGGCTGCTCGCCGGCGCCTGCGGTCCGAGCCGCGTGCAGCTGCCCGATCCTCCCCCGCGCGTGATGGCGAAGGCGGAGCTCGAGCGCTGGAGCGCGCCGCCCGCGCCGGCCGCGGATCTTCCCCGCCATCTCCCCCTCGCGACCCAGCGCATCGCGCTGGAGAACGGATTGCACGTGACGGTGGTGTCACGGCTCGAGGCGCGCTCGACGTCGATCCTGCTGCACGTGCCGTCAATGCGCGATCCCAGCATCGGTCCGGTCACCTTCATGGGCGAGGCCTTGCGCGCCGGCACGATCGCCGGCGCCGGCGAGGTCCTGGTGAACCCGGGCCTGGCGGGAGTGCGGATCGGGGTCGCCACGGGACGCACGGGCACGACGTTCTCGTGGGAGGTCCTGTCTCGAGCGTCGGCTTCGGCCATCGAGCTGCTGGGGGCGTTCGTGCTGACGCCCGCCTTCAATCCGCCGGATGTCGTCAGCCAGCTTCACCAGGAGATCGCCGAGATCCAGCACTATTCGGGCAGCAGCCAGCGCATGTTCGACGTCGTCCACGCGGCCATCCCCGGGCTGGATCGGCCGACGCCGCAGGCGGACGGGCGGCGCCTGCTGGGCATGAGCCCCGAGGTCCTCCGGCAGATCCACGGGTGCACCATGCGGCCCGACGGCGCGGAGCTGATCGTCGTCGGCCCGGTCACCGCCGAGAGCGTGAAGGGCTGGGCGAGCGCCGCGTTCGGGGCCTGGCGGGCAGGCCGCCGGGCCGACGATCCCGCGTGCGCGGCGTGGCTCGGCCCGGTCGCGCCGGTCCACCCGGAGCAGGCGCAGCTGGCGCGCAGCCAGCTTCAGGTCGCGGTCGGCGACTTCGACCCGGTCGTGATCGTCAGCGTGCCCGGCCCGGCGCCCGAGTCGAGCGACTATCTGCCGTTCACGCTGCTCACCCGGATCATCGCCCACCGGAGCGCGGGGGCGGCGCATGCGCTGCGCGAGGCGGGCGCCACCTACGGCATTCATAGTCGGTCGGACGAGAGCTACGCGCACTTCTCGGTCTTCGATCTCGCGGGCCAGCTCGAGCCGGCGGCCGCGAAGGACGCCCTGCGGGCGATGGTGGTCGACGTCCGCGAGATCTCCGAGAACGTCGAGGCGGCCGAGGTCGCCAGCGCCGCGCGCCGCTGGCGCAACGAGGTCATCACCTCGCTCGCTTCGAACCCGGAGGTCGCCCGGCTGGCGCTGTGGCAGCTGCGACGCGGGCAGGACGTGCGCGCGCTGCCGCAGATCCTGGACGAGATCGCGCGCATCGATCGCGAGCGCTGCCGCGACGTCGCCCGCCGCTACCTGCGCGAGGCGCACCCCTCGATTGGCGTGATGGGCTGGCCCCGCCACCTCATCGGCGGCCTGGGCCTGGACGTCAACATTCAGTACCTGATGTGGACCTCGGAAGCTCCGGCGGGCGAATCGTTCTGAGGGTCATTCGTCAGCGCTGTTCGTCATGCGTCACGAAGATGAGCGTCTCCTCCAGCGATGCCGCAACGTCGAGCGCGGTCGCAAGGTGGACGCTGTCGAGGGTTCCCAGCACCGTGGGCATCGGCCTCAATCGTCAAGGCCTCGAAGGCGGCGACGAACGTGATGTCGGATCGGAGGGGCGTGGCAACGGCCTGGCCGAACCACCGCCGGCTCGATTCCGCGGACGCCCCTGGGCAAGGCACGGGCGTTGCTTCGAGCAGACCCGCCGGGCCGTGCTTCTGCGGGTTTCGGGGATCGCGACGTCGCGAATCGCGACATCCATGTCACGTGCGAGGGGGACAACGATGGTCCAGAGACGAAGACGGACGGGTTGGATCTGGGCGCTGCTTCTTTGCGGCTGCGGCGGATCCAAGCTGATAGGGGGCCACGGGGGCACTTCTGCCGGCGGCAACAGCGGTGGAGGTGGCGGTGGCGCGAGCCTCGGCGGAATGGACGGGACGGCAGGCGACGCCGGTTTCGGCGGGGGCGCCGGCGCTGCGGGGCTCGCCGGCGCAAGGGCGGCGGGCGGGGATACTTCGATTGCAGGTGGAGGACGCGCTGGATCCGCCGATGGCGGCCAAGGCGGCTTCGCGAGCGGGCAGGGCGGCGCCGCTGGCAGTGCCAGCACAGCGCCGGTCGCCTTCAACGCTCCGGCGTGTGGCAAACCCCTTCCCGGTTTCGCGGGAACCCTCTGCGGACCCGCCGGCAACACCTGTCGCGTGCTCGCCGACGAGATCGTCGATCCCACGCTGGGGTACCGCACCCGATCGCCGGCGCTTGCGGTCGACAGCCAGGGACGCCCGCACATCGTCTACGTCGTCGCCGAGGGCGGTTTCCACGGTTTCTACTCCACGCGCAACGGGGATGGCGCATGGATGACCGCCCAGTCGCTCCCGACGCCGGTGGCCGGAGCGAGCCTGGCGATCGGCCCGGATGATCTGCCGGTCGCGCTGCTCAACAACGGAGCCCTTGCGACCTCACTTTGGAAACGGAGCGCCTCGGGATGGCAGCAGCTCGACGACCCGACGACCGGCACGGACGCCACCGCGTTTCAGGCCTATGACTCCGGGGGCTTGATCGCCACGCAGGACGGCTGCTTTCACGCGGCGCTGTTGGCGCCGAACGAAGCCGGCGGCGTCAGCTTCTACCCGGGACATGGTCTGTGGAATGGGAAATGGAACGTCACGGCCCTGGGGTCGGGCCGGATCACGCACCTGACGGCCGGCCTTGCGCTCGCACCGGACGGCGTCCCGCACGTTGCTCTCTGGAAGTACGAAGACTCAGATATCGTCGGGACGCTGACCGGGACTCTCGATTGGGCGGTCCGCGGCGGCTTCCTCGAGGTGGCCGAATCCGACGGTGGGGGAGCTTCAGGTCCGACGCGCGCCTTCATCACTGTCGCGCAAGGCGGCGGGGAGACCGTCCCGCACATCCTCTATCGAGCCAAGGCGGATGCGGACACCACCTTCCCGTTCCCCTCGAAGCTCGTGGAAGCCTGGCGCTCCAGCGACGGTCGCTGGAGCCGGCAGACGATCGCGACGTCGTCAGGGCCGCAGCTCGCCTATTGCGACACGGTCACGCCCACCAGTCCGCCTTGCAACGTCGACACGACCGAGGTCGTGCCGGTGGCGATCGTCAGCTCGGGCAGCGGCTCCGTCCGCGCCTTCCTGGCGAGCCATCACAGCAAGAGAACCTTGACCCCGTATTGTCTCGTCTACCCGGCTTCGCAGCGCTGCGAGTGGCAAGTGGTCAACGACGCCGGCGCGAGCCCGCTCGACGAAACGACTCTGGAGATGGCCTGGCGGAACGACGACGGAACTGTCGGCCGCGCCGAGCTCCTCAAGACCCAGGTCTCCTTCGGCGGATGGATGCCCTCCGTCGCGATCGACGTCCAGGGGAAGATCCACGTCGCTTTATACGACCGCATCGACAAGACGACCGTCCGCTACCTGCAGATCGGTCCGTGATCGCAACGTCCTGACCTCCCCTTCGTGCCGTAGCGCGGGCCCGCCGGAACGTGTGCCGCCAGGAGGGATCCCGGATTGCGAGACGGCCTCCGGAACGCCGGGCTGAGGCGGATGGGCCCCCGCGCGAAACGGTGCGCGCGGCCGCCGCACCCGGGCGGCCGACCAACGCGAAGCCGCCGCCGCACCGCGCGGCACGGCGGCGGGCCAGCGTCACTCCTCGCCGGTAACGGCCGCGCCAGCGACGATGCCCGCGGTGGGCGGCACGACGCCGTTCTTGGATACCGGAACGCCGAGCTGCACGGCGGCGGTGAGGGTGGCGGTCTCGACCGGAAGCGTGGTGAACAACGGATTCAGATGGTGCAACTGCAACGTCACCGGATTCGGCAGCGGCGCCGTCACGACGTCGTATTTCTTCAGATCAATCCATTTGACCAATGCCAGCACGTCGGCCGGGATTTGCTGATTGTTCTTTGCCACGGGCACGCAGAGCTGGCGGTTCGATGTGACCGTCACGTTTCCGCCCGGGATCACGGGCTGTAGGACCGGGTTGAGCTGTCCGATGCTGAGCGGAACATTGATGGGAACTTGGGGCGTGATGCCGAAGCACTCGAGATCGATGTACTGAACCACTCGCTTCACGGCCGGCGGGAGGACGACGTTGTTCTTCGCCACCGGCACGCACAGCTGCTGGGCCTGCGTCATCGTGACGTTCTCCGGTGGTAGCCCCATCTGCTGCAGCACCGGATTGAGGTGCTTGAGGGTCACCGGAAAGTTCACGGGAGCCGCCGTGATCTTGTAGCAGGACAGGTCGGTGAACCGGATGTAGTCCAGCGCCGGCGACGGCGGAATGACGTTGTTTTTTGTGACCGGGACGCATAGCTGCTCGCGTGCTCCCATCACCACTTTGTGAACCGGCAAATTCTGAAGAACCGGATTCAAATGCTTCAATTGAACGCCGACGTTTGGTGTCTGCGAATTGGTCTTGAAGCATTCCAAGTCAAGGTTCGACACGTAGGAGAACGGTGACGGAAGCGCCTGCGCCTCCGCGGCGCCGCTCGCCATCGTCACTCCCGTCGCACCGACCACTCCTGCGACCACAAGTCTCGCCACTCCCCTCGCGTACCATGGCTTCTTCGTCATCACCGACTCCGTTCTTCCCCCCTGAGACCACCGCGCAGCTCAGAATGAGTTGCGTCTGGCGAGACCGTAGTCGCGTGCGATCTTCATTGCAAGCGAATTTCACGCGGCAAGAGTGAGACGAAATCGGCCGGTCGTGGAAGATCTGAGCGACTACATTCCATGTGACCTTTGCCGATGCGGAAGGAGTCAGGGCGTCGACCGCTACACGACGGGCGTCGGTCCTTTGCCGAGAGCGTCGGCCTTGACGTCGATGTCAGATGGCAGTCCAGGTGGACCAATTGCGAGATGAACTTCCAGGCGGGATGCGGGTCCCGTCAAACGTGCACGCTTTGACGGGATGGCCGGCCCTTGCATCCTTCGAGTCGTAGCAGACGTACTTCTTGCTGCTGGCCGTCGTCGTTTGGATTGCGGAGGTCGCCTTGCAGCCATTGTCCTTGGCGTGCGTGACGGCGCAAGCTTTTCCGTCCTGCCTTTCGTCGCCCCATGGACATGTGGTGTCGCTCATGCCGGTCGTCCCCATGGACGAGATCGGCGCCGCATTCGAGTCGGTCGGCTCGCCGGGGAGGCTGTAGTTGGCCTGGCCATGGCGACGACTCCGCGCAGCTTCGTCTGATGCGGAATTCCTGAACAATTCCGGTTGTATGGATTCCTGTCCGAGTTCCGCGAGTTCTGCGCCGCCGGAATCGAAGGCCAACGCCTCCGGTCGCGTCCGGGGTTGTCTCCGCCTAGCGCTGGGCTTGCTGGCCGACGGAGGCCTGCCTGGGAGCGAGAGACGTGCGTGCTCGCTCCCTCGGCTACAATACGGCGGTGGCGACGGACAGACCTGCGCGAGGCCGGCCTCTCCCCGAAATCCCGGGAGACGAGTTGGTTCGTGAGCTCCTCGAGGAGATCGAGCTCGACGAACGGCTCGGTCGTTCGATTGGCGTCGATCTGACGCCCGCTGGCCCGGACCCGTCTCACGCGCCGGCGGTCTACCCGCCGCTGTCCGTCTGGCTCGAACGGGCGGACGAGGTACGTTCGCTCCGCGAAGCCGCTTGGCGAACCGAACGTGCTTCAGGCAAGAAATGAACCTTCGCGAGCAGCTCGAGATCCTCGTCGCCCACGAGGTCGAGCTCGTCGTCATCGGCGGACAGGCGGGCGTGCTCCGGCAAGCCATCGAGTTCTCGCACGATCTCGACATCATCGTACGAGCGACGCCCGCCAACGCTGAGCGCGTGGCGGCGGCAGTGGAGCGCGTCGCAGGCGTGCGGCCTGATCGGGATCTCGTCCTTGGGCGGGATTTTCAGCAGTACATCGACCCAGCCACGGGGACGGAGATCGACGTCCACCTGAAGCTCATCGCGATCCCGGACTACGAGACGGCGCTCCGGAACGCAGGCCCGATCGACGGGTTCGATCCGCCCGTTTCCGTGCTCGAGCTGCCGGCGCTCTACGCGTCAAAGCGCACGGATCGCCCGCGCGACGCCGTTCACCGCCGCGCCATCGAAGACCGGCTCCGGCGCCTGGTGCTCGACTCACGCATCGAGGTGGATGACGTCATCCTCGCGTGTTGCCTCGACCCGGAGATTGCCGGCTTGCCAAACGTGTCGGCTCAGCTCGACATCGTCGCGGCCTCGACGCGTCAGCCGCTCCTTCAGGCGCGGCTGACGGCGTTCGACCTTCACGTGGAGGCGGTGCGCGCGAATCCTCATCTGCACGATGCCGTCCGCGCGGTGCTGGGCCTAGACGCCGGCCTTCGGGCCAAGCTCGTCAGCCATTCCGCACGGCTCGCCGCGCTCCTCTCGCGCCTACCGCTCGAGCTGCCTGCTGTCGGCTATCACGTGCGCGCTCGGTCTTGAATTGCGGGGAACGAGCTCAGGGCCGGGAGGCATTTTGATGACCTCGGCCATCGGGTTAGACCCGGTGGCCATAGGGCAAGAAGATCTGGACAAAGCCAACGGACGGATCGGGCTCGAAGGTCGTCGTCGAACCGGCCATGACCGCCCTCATCGGACGGAGGATGGTCGACGCGAATCGCGGGGCCAATGACAAGGTCGCCGAAACGCCGACTCCCTCGGGCGACAACGCCACGACCACGTCGAACGGGCCTGGATTGAAGACCAGTGAGACCCCGTCCAGGCCAGCCACTTTCAGCTCGATCTAGCTGAGCGCCCGAAGCGACACGTCAAACGACCGTGATGCCGTGGGAATTTCCCCGAACGGCAAGGGTACGACGTCGGCCGGTGGCTCGTCGGGAGGCGGTTCATCGGCTCCTCCCGAAAAGGAAGCCGCGTTCTCGGCGGACTCCGCCTCGGTCTCTGGCTCGAGCGGATCGACCGCCCCTTATGGGAATCGGCTTCGGCGTCGCCGGCTGGCCGGCGTGGACCTGAGCGTTACGCGCAAGATTCGCGTACGAGGCAGCGTCGATGTAGTGCCATAGAGGCTCCTGGATATGATGGATGCACGCTTTGAACCCGGATCGAATTGCCAAGTCGGAGACAAACAGATTGCACTTGTTCGTGTCGACCGTGCCGGTGGTCGAGTAGGTGAGCGGGTCGGCATGTGCCGGGTGGTTCGGACGCTGGCGCCTCAAGGAATTGAAGATCGTGCCGGCCGAAATTCCGGGCGGTTCCGCCCATGACGCCTGCCGATGCGTCTCCTCCAGCCCCGCCTCCCACATGACCCGCGCCCAGGTTCGAAGCGGCGGCCTCAAGATCATCTGCTTCGTATTCTTTGGCTCGGCGGCGCGCTGGCGTCCATCGCCAGCAACAAAGGATGGGTCGTCGCGACGGTCGAATCGTTTCCAGACAGAAGATAGAGCAGCTCTCGGGGGTTCATGGGCTGCGGATTGGTGTCGGAGTGGTCGGCATGACGCACCTCGATCCGCAGCTCTCGGTTTGGACCGGCACCGCTCAGACCTGCTGGCCGAGGACGGCACCGGCGCCCGCGATCAGGGTGAACTGCTGATCCGTTCCGGCGAAGAACCCATTGACGAAGCGCTGGATCTGACTTACGTCGAGGGAAATCACCGACGCGTTGTCTGCGATCAACTGGGGGATGGCGAGGCCCGGCATGACATCCGGCCCCGTCGCCGCGATGGCTCAGATCTCCAACGCGCTTGTTCCCGTCGGGGACCGCGCTGGCCAGAGGCGCCGAGAACAAGCAGGTGGTGACGGTCTGTGCCAGATGTGCATGCAGGCTCCACTTCGAGTCCATTTCACGTCTCCCGAGTCATCGAAGTGACGTAACCTTGGTGCGTGATCGCACAGTTTGTTCTGCTCGCCACGATCGCGCTGGAGACGGCCGGCGCGCCCGGCCCTCTGATGCGGTGCTCGAGCGCCACGCAGGGGCCGTGGGTCAAGGTGCGCGACCACCGCAAGGTCCTCGCCTTCGTCGCGGCGGTCCGTGGCAGCCAGCTCGAATTCTCGGAGGGTGGTCCCTTCGACTGCGGGCTGAGATTAGTCGCCCGCTGCGGCCCCGACCTCGATGGGAATGGCCGGAACGATCTCGTGGTCCACGCGGAATGAGAAGAGCGATACACCGCCTCGGCTGCGGAGCCCGCCGGCCCCGCCCAGGTGGCTCTGTGCCATGACCCGAAGTTCCAGGGCCCGACTTCCTCATACTCGTCTTTGTTCCTCTTGCTGAGCCAGCCAGCGCCATCGATTGGAAAGGTATTGCTGCTCGAGGACGAGACCGGATCCGGCCGCGAAGGCCCGACATCGGTTTCATTCACCGAGTGGGAAGGCCTCCCGGCCGTCCGGCTGAAGCTCGTCCGCACGCATGAAACGTCAGACGGCGGAACGACCGAGCGGCGTGAGCGTCTCCTCATCGTCCGGAAGGACCTGATTGAGGTCGTCGCGGACAGACAACTGGCGATCGATTGATCGTGGCGCGTCTGGGCGGGCCCGGTCGGCGAAGCCTTCACGGTTCCTCCACGACCTGCGTCGCCGACAGTCCCTCGATTCCTCCGCGCCAGGTCGCTCTGGCCCGCAGAGTTTGAGTCTGCGACGATGGCAACGTGAGAAGATGGGCGGCGAACGCGCTGCCAGTGTCTCCGATCGTTTCGGGCGTCAGCCAAGCCGAAATCGGCCTGTCGACCTGCCTGACTGATGGGACGCGTGTCGTCGACCATGACGGTCGGCTCCACGGTTCGCACCTCGTGGGCGACCTGAGAGACGTTGGTCCTGTAGATTTGATAGCGGACGACGGAAGGGTCGCCCACGGCGAGCAGCGACAGCGCGATCGCTCTGTTCAACCTGACGCGCGAGCTGGGCGGGTCGATCGGGACGGCGTGGATGGGGATGGTGGTGACGAACGGCGTGAAGGCGCACGGCACGGCGCTGGCGGCGCACGTGACGGCGTTCGATCCGATCGTGCAGGAGCAGATGCGGGCGATGGCCGCCACCGTCGGGCCGCGGACCGCCACCGGATCGATCCTGCCGGAGGCGCTGCTGCAGCTGCGCGTGTCCGGGCAGGCGCTGGTGTTGAGCTTCGAGGACGGCTTCCGCCTGGCGGCGATCGCCATGGCGCTCGGCCTGCTGGCCGTCGCGATCATGAAGCGGCCCAAGGCCGGGGTGGCCCCGAGCGGGGCGCACTGAGCCGGGCCTCTTCCGCTTCACGAACCTATTCTGGACCCTGAACCGAGGAACGATCATGACCCTTCTAGCGACAACTCTGCCCGCGGCTCTCTTCTTTGGCCCTTCTGTTCACGCTGGCCGGCGCGCCCGAGGCGTTCGCCGAGCGCTTGCACGCCGAGACGAACGTGGCGGGAGGGCTCACCGCCGACGAGGCCGCGCGACGGACGGCGGCGTCGAGCGGCGAGGTGGCGGCGCGCGACGCCGACATTCGCGCGGCGGCCGCGGCCGTCGATCAGGCGCTGGTCGCGTTCTTTCCGCGGCTCGGCGGGGTCGCGCGCTACACGCGCTACTCCAACATCGAGGCGCCGGTGCTGGGGACGCTGGTCGCGGCCGACGCGCCGGCCGGGCCGTTGCCGGCGGGGACGCCGCTCGTGAACGTGCCCATCCAGTTCCCGGTGGTGCTGAACGCGACCACGTTTCAGGCGTCGCTGACGTTGCCCGTCTCGGACTACGTGTTCCGCCTGGGCCAGCAGCACGCGGCGGCCGTGAAGAGCGAGGCGGCCGCCAAGCTGACCGCGGAGGCCGCGCGGCGCAAGGCGCGCACCGACGCGCGCGTGCTGTACTACGAGTGGGGGCGGGCCAAGCTCTCGCGCGTCGTCGCCGAGGCGGCCGTGGCCCAGTCGACCGGTCACCTCGAAGACGTGCGCAAGTCGTTCGAGGCCGGCGCCAGCAGCCGCGCCGACGTCCTGCGCGTCGAGGCGCAGGTGGCCGCCGCCGACCAGGTCGCGGTGCGCGCGCGGACGCTGACGGCGGCGCTGGAGCGGCGGCTGCAGACCATCATGCACCGGCCGGCGCCCGGGTCCGCGTACGCCATCGGTGAGCCCGTCGACACCGACTTCGCCCCATCGGCCCCCACGCGCGACTTCGAGCGGCTCGCCGCCGAGGCCGAGCGCGCCCGGCTCGAGGTCCGCGCCCTCGACGAGGGGCTGGCGGGTCTGGGCGAGCAGGCGAGCGCCACCCGAGGGGCCGCCTTCCCGGCGCTGGCCGTCGTCGGCGAGGTGACGGACGCGAACCCGAACCTGTGCTACATGCCGCCGCCCGATCGCTTCCAGACCACGTGGTCGGTGACGGCCCAGCTCGCGTGGTCACCGAACGACGCGTTCGCGGCGAGCGCTGCGGCGCGCGGGGCGGCGGCCCGGCGCGAGGCCCTGGCCGCGCAACGCGTGTCGCTGGTCGACGGGCTGCGGACCGAGGTGGCGGCCGCGCTGCAGGCGACAGAGGACGCCACCAGCGCGCAGAAGGACGCCGCGCGCGCCGTGCAGGCGGCCGAGGAGTCGTACCGCGTGCGCCGGTCGCTGTTCCAGAACGGCCGCGCCACCAGCGTCGAGCTCACCGACGCCGAGACCGAGCTGACGCGCGCGCGCCTGGATCTGGTCGCCGCGCGCATCGCGAGCCGCGTCGCCGACGTCCAGCTCCGCCACGCGACCGGCAGCGACGAGTAGGAGGCGCGCGAACAGGGACCAGACGGCGGCGCCGTTCATCTGTCTGCCGCCCTGCACCAGCAGCGGCTTGATCGCGTTGTCGACCAGACCCGCAGTTCTGTCCATTCCGGTTATTCGGGTGTCGCGTCATGAACCAATCGTGCCGCGAATCGTAGCGAGAAGGACGATTCCCTCGAGCGAGTGATAGCCTCTCTCGCAGGAGGGCGACCATGCCGAAGGCCGGACGTCAGGGACTCGTGTGGGAGGTTCTTTGGGTCGGAGCCTTGGCGGTGGTCGCGGGTGGTTGCATGGAGGCGCCACGGCAGACAGCTGCAGCAGAGCGGACGGCGCGGCCGCTCATGATTCCGGAGCGCGGCGCTTCGATCACGATCCAATTCGACACGGACGCTGCCGGGGTTCCGATTCCACGCGGAACGGTGCTCGCCGAGCAATACGCGGACTGGGGCGTGCATTTCCACGGCTCTTTCATCATCGGCGATCACGCGACTGACTTTCCCGCCTTTGAAGCGAACCAAGGCAACATGCTGTGCACACCGGAGAGTGCGACAGACCCGGCCAATCCAGGCGGCTGTGCTGGCGGGCCCCCGCTCGGTACGCCGCTCGTCGTCGACCTCGACTTCGACGCCGGCCAGGCCATCGTCGGGGCGTTCCCGCAGGCGGGAGTGATTCATCTGTCCTCTCCTCCGGCGGGCTTGCCGAAGTTCGGCCGCATCACCTTGGAGGGGTTCGACGGAAGTGGTGTGCTCGAGAGCTCATATGTCGCGACGTCCGTGGGTGTGCCGGCTTGCGGCCAACCCGCATGCGTCCTCGACTTCATCGCGATGCCGGTCGCTCCAGGCATTCCCACCTCGCCCCTGCCCTCCATCCCCGCGCCCGGTTATGACTTTCGCCGACTGGTCGTCACGGAGAGCGGTCTTCGCGCGATTCAGGGTCTGAGCATCACCCGGCGTGCCGGCTTCCTCGCTCGTTGCACTTCGCGCGTTTCCTGCGCCGAGCCGGGGCAGGCTTTGGCGCCATCGGTGAGCGTCAGCGCCGGAACCGAGGATCCCGACGGAAACCCGATCACGTATTCGCAGACCCCGGCCGGTCCCTTCCCGGTGGGAACGACCACCGTGGTGACCATGACCGCGAGCAACGGCATCACGACCAGCAGTTGCGAGGGAAGCATCGAGGCGCGCGACTGCACGCCGCCGACGCTGACCTGTCCGCCGCCTACCACGGTGGAATGCGTCGGGGGTTGCGGTGCGCTCACGCTCCCGATGGCGAGCGCGATTGACGACCTGCCTGGCTCGGTCCAGATCGAGGGCGGCTCTGGTGGTACATGCGTCAGCCCTTCGACCTTTCAGATTCAATTTCGGGCCACCGATCTCGCGGGGAACACGGCGACGTGCACGACGCCCGTCGCGGCCGTCGATACCCAGCCGCCCGTCGTCAACTTCATCGGCGATCCGACCTCCCTCGGGATCGAAGCGGCCTTTTCCCCCCCGGACGATCAGCTCAAGACCGTTTCGCTCCGCGACTGCGGAGTGAACATCGTGGACGCCTGTTCGGGTGGACTTCCCATCGAAGGCAGCGCTCGGATCACGTGCGTCTCGTCCGACGAGGCGCCGACGCCGCACCCGCGCGACTGCAGCGATTCAAGTCACGGTCACGGTCACGGTCACGGTCAGCCGCCCGCACCACCGGATATCGTGCTCGTCGACGAGACGACCGTCCAGCTCCGCGCCAGCCGGGATAACGACGGCAACGGCCGCGTCTACACCATCACCTTCGAAGCGTTCGACAGCGCCGGAAATGTGTCCGCTCCGCAGCAGTGCAAGGTGCTCGTGGCTCGTCACGCGGGCCGGACCGCGATCGATAGCGGTCCGCACGAGACCGTCTGCCGTGATTGACCCGAGGCCATCGCACGGCGCCCGAGGTCGACCCACGTTCTTGGCGACCGTGGCCACGTAAGCGGGTTGGGCCTGCCGAACTCACGTCGGCCCACCCGCACCGCCCACACGCCCCCGCCTCCCGCGGGCCCGTCCGAGAAGCACGAGCGCGTCGGATCGAACCAGTTGTAGTCATGCGAAAATGACCCGTCCGCGTTGCGACCCCGATACTGCCGGACGAGGGCAGGGTGGTTGAGATCGACCCCTGTGTCGATGCTGGCCACGACCATGCCCTCGCCGCGCGCGCCGTAGGAGGACCAGACAGACGGCGCGGCAACGTCGGAGACGCCCGAGGCGGTGCCGGGACCGGAAGAACCGGACGCCTCCAAGGTTGCAGCCGGTATCAGCCTGGAAGGAGGAAGAAGTCGGTCGGGGAGGATCCGCTCGACGGCAGGGTCGGCTCGCAGCGAATCGAGCGTCGCCGCATCGGCGTCCACCAAGATAGCGTTGACGATCCAGAATGCACGGTGCCGAACCTGACGAGCGTGTAGGCGAGCGCGAAGTCCGCCCTGAGCCGAATCGGCCGATCTTTTTAGGGTATCACCGACGGATAGGCCTGCCCCTCGGGAGGCTCCGCCTTTGAGCACCAACCACATTTCGCCTGAAGTCGTCATCTGCGCACGAACGGGGCCGTCGATCTCATGTTCGGGCCGCGCCGATTGCTGGCATGCTGCTGCGGCCAGCGCCCCCGCGACGATTCCTGCCGAACCAAATCGCACTCTGGAGATCATTCCCATTGCCCTGCCGATTCAATTCCGCCGAGAAAACAGCCTGTGGGCATAGCGGCAAGCCGCCGACACGATGTCTCTTCGAAGCGGCTCTGATGTGAGGCTCGGATTCGGATAGGACGAGCCGTCGCTTTCATAGCGATCGCGCGAGATCAGTGATGAGCCGACTCAACCTCGCTGTTTTCAGGGCGCCTTATGGTTCGACGCTGATCTTGATCGCGGCGCCGTCTGGCAAAGATTCCAGACTTTTGGAGAATTGACCCCGCGCCCGCATGCCATCGACGGCATCCACGGGCCGAAGGTTGGCGGCTTCATAGCCTCCGCCCAAAACGAATGGTGTTATTGGGAGGAGGCGCATCCCTGTCGGAATTGGCCCGTGCAAGGCCTGCCACTCATGTGCAAGCGGAAACCCCGTCGTTACTTCGAAGTCGTCTAGGACCCGTTCGGCCCATTCTTCGATCGATCGGGCAAAGTTGGCAATCTCGCCCGTTTCTGGGTCCATGGTGCATACCGACTGTCCGAACATGCAAAACTGACCACCAAAGACGTCCTCTGCGAAGAAAATGATTTCTGGCGGAATTCCACCGTAGGAACTACGCCACAGCCCATCCGAGTTCCATGTTTGCAAGTCCAGAACGCCGGCTCTGCCGCCAATCGGAAATACATGGAGAGCCGATTCGAAAGCGAAGAAGCCGTTCTTCAGTTGAAAGAGCCGTAACAGGTCGCGCGGCGCCGCGGCGAGAATGTCCGTGGTAGGGGTGATGAGATCCTCACCGCCAATCGCGATCAATTTGTCTATGTGTCCCATCAGTCTTTCGTCCTGATCCTAACCTTCGCACCGTTTGGAAGATCGCGGCACTGCGGGCCTACGCATGCTCCTGCGGTGGACAGTGGGGACAAGGGCGGAAGTCACGGGGCGTCAGACGCCGATAATCCGTCGAGTGTCAACTTCCCACCCGCACCGCCCACACGCCCCCGCGGACGGGGCCGCAGGAGTCGTCGCGCAGGCTCGAAGGCGTCGCGCGCTTTCCGCGGCGCGCGATCCAGGCGTCCAGCTCACGCCGGGCCTCCGCCAGGCGCGCTCGCGCGGTCTCCAAGGCGGCGCGGTCGGCGCTCGCCACGCGCTGGTGGTGGATGATGATGGCGGCCCCGATGATCAGAACCCACGCCGCCCATGACCCCGGCGCGCGCCGCGAGCACCTCCTCCACCCACCGCCTGGGATCACGCAACACGAGGGACATTGTATCAAGTAACCGATCGGAACTTCCGACCTGCCGCGGTGTCACAGGCGCCATGGCTCGGTCGTCGACGAAGGTCCAGCACGGTCCACTCTTGTTCCCTCTCCTGCGACTCCTAGCCTCGGGAAGCCTTGCCGCCGGAAGCCTGCTTCCTGCTGGCTGTCATTCGGCGGCGGTGCCTTCTCGTCCATCTGCCGCGTCGTCTGCGCCTTCCCTCGTGGTGAACACCGATCTGGGGCCCGTCACCGGTACCGCGGCGCCCGACGCCACCCGCGCCTTCCTCGGCATTCCCTACGCAGCGCCACCCATCGGCGCCCTGCGCTGGCGTCCGCCGGCTCCCCCGCCGCCCTGGACAGTCCCTCGGGACTCCACGCGGGTGGGGCCAGCCTGCCCGCAGCTCAGGGCGCCGTCCTACGCCGCCAGAGACGAGGATTGCCTCTCTCTGAACGTGTGGACGCCGGCTGGCGGTCGTATCAGCAAACCCGTCTTCGTCTGGATCCCGGGAGGCGCGTTCGTCGAGGGGAGCGGCGGATACCGGCTGTACGAGGGGGCGCACCTGGCTGCGCGCGAGGACGCCGTGGTCGTCACCATCAACTATCGGGTGGGCCCGCTGGGCTTCCTCGCGCATCAGCAGCTCGCCCGCGAGGCGAGGGCGCAGGCCAACCCTTCGTTCGGGCTGCTCGACCAGCAAGCGGCGCTTCGCTGGGTTCAGCGTAACATCGCCGCGTTCGGCGGTGATCCGAACCTGGTCACCATCTTCGGGCAATCGGCGGGGGCGTACAGCGTCTGCGCGCATCTGGTCATGCCGCAAAGCCGCGGCCTGTTCGCCCGCGCCATCATGCAAAGCGGGGCCTGCGCGGATTCGCTGTACTTCGGTCCACGCGAGGCCGAGGAGCAGGGGGCGGCCTTTGCGCGCGTGCTGGGATGCGACGACCTCGCCTGTCTCCGTAGCGCTCCCGTCGAGGAGGTCTTGCGCGGGCTGCCGTTCAAGAAGGGGTATGTGTTCCCACCGGGCGTGTGGTGGGGGCCGGTCGTCGACGGGACGGTGCTGCCGCTGGTGCCCCTGGAGGCGCTTCGTCGCGGGCAGCACGCGCGCGTGCCCCTGCTGCTGGGCTGGAACCGCGACGAGGGGACGACTCACACGCTGGCCGACGCGGTGGTATCGCCCGAGGAGTCCGCCGCCTTCGTGCACGATTCGTTCGGGCCCGACGCGGTCGGCCCGGTCGCCGCCCGCTATCACGGCTCCGACGGCAAGGTCGCCTTCGAGGCCATGATGGTGGACGGCGCCTTCGCCTGTCAGGCCCGGCGGGTCGCGCGCGTCCTGGCCGCGCAGCAGGCGCCCGTGTTCCTGTACCAGTTCACCCACGCGCTGGACTCCCCGCTGAACGCCCTCGGCGCGACGCACTCGGCCGAGCTGCCGCTGCTCTTCGGTACGGCGGAAGGTGTCTTTCGTCTGTCGCCGCGCGAGGAGCCGCTGTCTCACCTGATGATGGACGCGTGGGGACGCTTCGCACGCACCGGCGACCCGGCAGGCCCCGGCCTCGCCTGGCCGCGCTACACCGCCGAGAACGACACGATGGCCATTCTCGATCTCCAGCCGACGGTGGCGCGTGCCGTGAAAGCCGACGCTTGCGACTTCTGGGACGCGTTCGGACGGCAAATCCGCTGAAGGGCGAGCGAGCGACGCGCAGTTGCTTCAGCGTCGAATCAAGGCGCTGGCCGCGGCATCGCCGGCATTGCCCAAGAACCACGTCGCGCACATCGACGAAAAGACCGGCCTGCCTACGCGCGCCGCTGCCGCGCTGTACGCGGTCACGCGCGGCCTCGTCGACGCTTAGTGCCCAGACCAGGGGCGAGGTCGGCGACGGGACCTGGCGGGATCCGCAAACCGTCTCACAAAATCGTCTCACAGCTGTTGGGCGGGTACGAATAAGGTCCGTCGTAAGTATCGTTTCCATTCCCACAGTACACAACGCTAAGACTTTGGCCCGACCAGTTGTAAATGAAGTCGTCACCGTCCCAGCTATAAGTCATGCTGTTGCCGGACCCGCCCATCCGGACGATCATGTCGCTGCCATTTGAGCCGTAGACGAGCCCGTCGGTCCAGATCCAGACGTCGCAGGATCCGCTCGCGTTGTTCAAGCAATTGACGTACGAATCGGTCGACGTGGTCGAAACGATGGTATCGTCAGCGTAATAGGAGGTGAAGTTGAGCCCGTAGCCGCCCATGGAGGGGGCGCGAAGCTCCTCGCCGCAAAGCTGATAGCCGCTCGACTGGACGGTGCCCAGCCAGGTTTGTCCAACCTGGGTGGTATATTGGGCGTCCTGAATGACGGTTGGCAGGGTCAGTCCGGTGCTGTCGCCAATATAGTCAACCCCACCGCATTGGTCGCTGGTGATATCGTGCCAGACGATCATCTGGCTCAAAGCGTCCCCAAAGAAATTATAGTCTTCCCCGACGTGTCCCTCCCAGACGTGATCGTCGTTCCCAGGGGGAAAGCAGTACCTGGTACCCGACTGTACGACGCACGTTGCTTCCGCCCGACGGGTGGACAGTGGGGACAAGGGCGGAAGTCACGGGGCGTCAGACGTCGATAATCCCGTCGAGTGTCAACTTCCCACCCGCACCGCCCACCCGCCCCCGCCTCCCGGCGGACGGCAGCGCCCTCACGAGGCCGCGTCATCCAGGTGCGAACCGTCGGGCTGGGCGCGCGTGATGCGCCCGATGCTTTTTCGGATGCCGCGGACCGATGTAGAATGTCCAACATTCCGCCGTCGAGGCATCGCCCCAGCATCGCCGGGAAGCCCGCAACGAGATAAATCTCGGTGAGTTCTCCAGCTGATATCACATCCGACGACATCGAGGCGTGGGCCACACAGGTTTCGGCGGGCGCAACCTTACCCACCCTGGTGCGCCGGCTTCTGCTTGCGACTGCCCGGGTTGACCGCATTGATTTTCGATCCGACGGGGGAACGCGACTCGGCGGCTGGGACGGGGTCGTGGCTCTGCGAGACGGGAACGCCTATGCTCCTCAGGGAATTTCGGGGTGGGAAACGACCGTTGTGAAAGCGAGAAGGAAGCTTGACAAGGACTTCGCGACACGGGCCGACGAAGAATGAAAAGGTGTCGAGCCGCGGGTGAGTGCGTATGTCGCCGTGACGGCCCGAAAATTTGGGTCATCCATCACGTTCATGCCAAAGGTGTCCTTCCGGTTGTTCTCCGAGGACGAAATCGTCACGCGATTGCGAACCGCTGCAGGCTCGGACGGCGATGGTTCTGCCAACCCGCCGTTGCAGTCGGACGAACGGGTCGGTCGCTTCGCTCCCTCTCCCGGTCGCCGCTGAACGCCAGTATCGTTGGGCAGACGAACATGTTCAGGAAACGTGAAATAGTAGCGCTCGCAATTCTGACCGTTACTTGTGGTCTCGCTCAGCCTGCGCACGCGAAGGCGCGCCGGGGTGGCTCCGTTAGAGAGGCCGTGAACCAGATCGTCCCCCCGTCGGATGGGGAGTCTTATCATCGTCAACGACTTCGACAGCCTGTTCGAGACGACCGATGCCGGCAAACATTGGCGGAAGCTGCGGGAGCATGCCCATAGGCTCGCCGTCTCGGATGGAAAGACACTATGGTCATTCGTCGGCTGGCCAGGAGTCCGTCGGGCGCCGATGGCTGAACTTCGGCGTTCGGATGATTCGGGTGAGACATGGAATGAACGCAAATTTGAGGTGGCCGATGAACAGGTGGAAGCGCTTTACGCGCTACTGCCAGCAACCTTTGCCAATCAGGCCGGAGGGCGCCCCCTGGTGTTGATGTACAACCTGCAGCTGAAGCGCCCAGAACCCTGGACCGACCTAACGTCGTGGAGCAAGGTGGGCGTTTCCGTTCCAATCGATGACCGGGCCGCCCTCGTGCTCCCAGCCGCCATCACATTGAGCGAGGTACCATTCCTGCAGCCAGGTCAGCTCGCCGATGTTCATCATGGCCAACCCAATGGTATCTCGTCCGGGGCCAGACGCGGCGCGGCCGACCGGCACCAGCGACGATCCGCCGGTCGCGAACACGCGCTGGACGGCTCGGGCCGTGACGCCCGCTCGGTCGAGGGCCTCCCGCACCGCCTCGTCGATGGCCGCCAGGTCCTCGGCGATCCAGGCGTCGAAGTCGGCGCGCGCCACATCGGCCGCCAGGGAAATTCCGGCGTCGTCGAACGCGAAGGGGGCCGCGGCGCTGGCGGAGAGGGAGCGCTTGTTGGCCTCGATGGACTGATGAAGCGGCAGGCCCAGGTCGTCCTCGATGACGTGAATCAGCCGATCGATGCCAGCGGGATCGGAGGCGCCGTGGCGGATCTTGTCGAGCAGGGCGGTCGTCTTGGGCGACCGCAAGAACGACAGGGGGTGCCAGCGGCGCAGGTTGCTGTACAGCCACGGCGGACGGCGCCCGAGCTCGGCTTCATAGGTGCTGCCACGCCCCAGCGCCGGCGAAACCACGTGGTCGACCAGGCGCGCATCGAAAGCGTCCCCCGCGATCGCGACGCCGCTCGTGGACAAAACCTGGGCGCCGCCTGGACCTCCCACGCGCACCACGGAGAAGTCACTGGTGCCGCCGCCGAAGTCGGCGATCACCACGGCTCCTCGTGATCCAGGCGGGCGGCGTAGCGGCGGGCCGCCGCGACCGGCTCGTATTCGAAAGAGACGTCCTCGAAGCCGGCCAGCGCCAGCGCGGTCTCGATCGATCGAGGGCGCGCGTCTCGTCCTCAGCGGTCTGGGCACCCCAGTAGCGCACGGGACCGCCCGACCACCGCGCGGCGGCCGAGGTCCACCGCCACGGCTCCGCGCAGCTTGCGCAGGAAGGTCGCGATCAGCTCCTCGATCCGGTAGTGGCGTCCCGCGGCCTGCGTGCCCGAGAACAGCTCGGTGGCGAGGTGGCTCTTGATCGACTGGATCAGGCGGCCCTGGCCACCCGATTCGGCGTAGCGCTCGATCGCGGCGGCGCCCGCGCTGATCAGCACCTGGCCGGGATCCTCGCCGCTCTCGAAATACAGGATCGTCCGCCAGGTGCTGGTGACACCGCCCCCCGGAGCGGGCAGGGGCAATAAGGTGACCGCGCCACCGTCGTCAGCGACCGCGACGGCGCTGTTGGTGGTCCCGAAGTCGATCCCGACGGCGCATGACATCGAGGGTACGTCCAACATCGGGGCGGCAGATCGTCGCCGTTCCCGTGGACAGTGGGGACAAGTGCGGAAGTCACGGGGCGTCAGACGCCGATAATCCCGTCAAGTGCAACTTCCCACCCGCACGCCCCCTCCTCCCGCGGCGCGGGGCACGGAGTGCCCATCCTCGATCCGGCCTCCGTCAATCACCTCCTGCGCGCGCACCTGGCTTCGGCCGAGGGCTGACTCGACGTCCAACCTAGGCCTCGACAATGGGGGTTGACTATGTGAATCTGCTGCCGCGTCGACGTTGAGACGAGGACTCCAGAAAGATGCCGCCCTCCACGATTTCCTCGGAGGCTCGAGTCCACATTTGAGAATCCGCCGTCAACCGAAGGAGATAGTCGATGAAGGGTGAGCGCTCGTTTGCAATCTGGCTTGGAGCGGCATTCGGGGCCCTGGCCGTGGCATCCTCCGCCCAGGCGACCAGCGACCAGGGCGCGAGCCCCGCCTTGTTCGCTCGCTTTCCACACTATCACCCCGCGGCCGGAGCCAATCCCGACCAGAAGGTGATCGGGCCCACGTGTACGAACAATGCCGCGGCGATGCCCGCGGTGCGCCGGCACGACTGCATCACCTATAGCTCGCTCCAGCACCCGGCGACGGGCGTATACAGAATCACGGTAGAAAATGGAGCGCCTCTTCCCAGCAATCCGTCCTCTCCTCTCGATACAGGATGGACCTTGTTCGTGTCGGCTGTCGGCAGCAACGCGCGTTGTGCAGAAACCTCCACGTCATGGACAATCGGCTCGCCGACCACCTGGCCGAACTACTTCCTCAACTCGACCATTACCTGCGTCAATCCTAGCGGTACGAACGTCGACTCCGATTTCGATTGGTTGTACCGCACCGACTCCGGGAATTACCCTCAGACCGGAATCTATCCGCTCGACTTCGCCTATGCACGCGTCAATCGTGGAAGCGGCAATCAGGTCGTCGCGTCCGAAACGTTTACCCCGTACAATTCAACCGTGACCAGCGCGCATCTTTCTACCGGTCAGTTTCGGGTAACATGGTCGAACATGAACTTGGCCAACGCTTCGGGGTTCGTCGATCAAACGACGGGAATGAACAACGTCGTCGTGCAACGCACCTGCGTCAACGACAGCTCCGCGGATTGCAAGCGCGCTGTCTGCATTCCGTCGTCCTGGTCGTACGGGACGACGGTTGGCTCGAGCACGACCGTGGACGTCGGCTGCTATCTCGGGACCTCACCGGTCGACGTCGACTTCAGGGTCTTCATCGGGAACCAGGCGCTCAACACGCAAATGAACGGCTGGGCGGACGGATTTCACTACGGCTGGGCCTCTCCATCCGGGTTTGGCCCAAACCTCACCTGCAAAGAGACAACGGAATTCCCGCACCGAAACCAGCATGAGACGGCGGCGACGAACTTTCCAACGTTGCCCCTGCGGACCTGCCGTACCGGAACGGGGTCCTACATCGTCGACTTTGATTCTCACGGCGGCTTCTACAGCTGGGACCAAGTGTCCGCGTTCACCACCTCACGAACGGTGGGAGCGTATTGCAATGTCTCGGAGATACTCTGTGGCGGAGTCCAGTGCAGCAAGCCGCCGTCGCCCTATGTCGGCATCCAGTGCTTCGATAGCGCGGCCGGAACACCGAAGAACGCAATCTGGAACATGTCGATGGTCTACTGAGCGGCGACAGCTGTCGTCGCAGTGGGCTCAGAGCGTCACGAGCACCCGTCGGGAGCACGCTCAGTCTGGCATCGTCGTCGGTCAGATCGATCTCCTGCGATGTCGGGCCCGCGGCGACGTCGGCGTTCGAGGCGCGCCTCGAACGCCGGTGGGCCGTTCCCGTTGAGGTCTCGGCTGGCACCAGCGTGAGAAGTACTGTGCCCGGGGTTTGCGCCAGACGGGTCGCGGTTCACGTCGGAGCTCGAGGTCGTTCCGATGTCCCCCGTCGCCGTGGCGGTGCCGGCACCTGACATGTGAGCTGTCAGGCTACTTCCGGTCGCGCTCGTCGATCTTCACGGTCGTGCAGTCGCTACACGCGCCGAGCGCGGTGGCGGCTACGGCGGTCAGGCTGCCGAGCAGTTGCGGCGCGCGAATCTGATGATATGTCATGAGCGGAGAGCATCTCTGGTGCCACCGATTCGAACGCGGCTCTCGGCCGAAGGCGAGAGATAGAACGAGATGAAGAGACGCCGTCCGGCTTCGCGACTCGCTTGATCTCAGCCTCGCCTTCATTCCCGCCAGGCACAATCTGCGCTCTCGCGGCGAACGCGGGCCCCAGGACGCCGTGGTAACGCGTGAGGTGTGCACGAGGCCGAGGCACCTGGGCGACGATCCGCTCGATCAATTCATGCGGCGTGAACAGGAACGCCGTGGTGCCGTCACGCCAGGGCCGCTTCAACTGGAGTTGCAGGCGTCCGTCGTCGAGTTGCGACAATCGGTCGGTCGCGATCGGCGGTCTGGCGAGGTAGCGGGCCATGCGCTCCAGTTCCGCGCGATCTTGGGCACCGAGCCGCGTGGCGGCCTGAAGGTTGTAGCCTTCGACCTGCGCGCACAGGCGCCCCATGACGAACGCATCGACGCTGGCGCTGGGGCCGCGCACGCGGAGGATGCGGCAGCCGCGACGCGGCCCGGTCGCCACCACGCCACGCGCGGACGCGTCGGCCAGCGCGACCAACAACGGCGCGCTCTCGACGAATCGTCGCTGACTGCCGCCCGGTTCGCGATCGGCCAGCCTGCGTTCAACGCGGCGGAATATGGCGGCCGCCACGTGCGCGACGTCGTCGTCGCTGGGCGCGGGTGTAGGATGGAACAGAGGCTTTCTTCCGGCCGAGAAGCTGTAGACGCCGTCGAGGAACAGAACGTGGAAGTGGGGGCTGACGTCCAGCGCCGAGTTGAAGCGCTGAATGACGGTCACGGCGCCGGTCTTGATCGCCCCGCGAATGCCCAGGCGCCTCGCCCGGCCCCGCAGCCACGCTGAGACCGCCGCGATCAACTGCCGCAGGACAGCCGTCGTCAGCGCGGGGTCGTACGCCATCCTCCCGCGTAGCCGATGTGGCACCGTGAGCACCCACTGGCGCACGGGAACACGAGGGATCACGCTATCAGCCAGCGATGCCGCGAAGTCGCACATGCGGCGTGCTGTCGTCCGAGGCCGTGGTCGCCGTCGGCCTCTGGGTTCTGCACACGCATGCGGTTGACGCCGCTCAGATCACGCCGAGGCTGGCTGTCATTTCGCCGACAAAGCGGCGCGGGAAGAGCACCATGCTGAAGCTCCTCGGCGCGCTGGTGCGGAGGCCGCTGGCCGCGGCGGACCTCACGGCCGCCAGCTTGTTCCGGGGAATCGAGGCGTTCGAGCCGACGCTGCTGGTCGACGAGGCGGACACGTTTCCTGAGGGACGACGACGACCCGAACGTCCTCTCGGCGGCGGAACTGGGTGCGGTGATGGCGCAAATCCGCGACCGCGAGCGGGAGCACTACCCGCTGGCGCTGACGCTGGCGCTGACGCGGTTGCGCTACGGCGAGCCGACGGCACTGAGGTGGGCGGACGTCGACGACGAGGCAGGCGTGATCCGCGTTGTGCGGGCGCAGTGGCACGGCATCGTGGGGAAGACGAAGACGGGGAACATGAGGTCGGTGCCGCTCACAGTGGAACTGGCGGAGGTGCTCCAAGACCACCGCAGGATCGCGGGCACAGAGGCGGGGTGGGTCTTCCACAACGCTTAGGGCCGCCTGCTCCGCCCTGGCGCGTTTCGGCCCGCGTTCCGGCGGGCTCTGAAGCGCGCTGGGATCACGAAGCGGGTCACGGTCCACGGCCTGAGGCGCACTTTCAACAACCTCAGCCGCCAGGTCGCGGGAGCGATCGTCACGCGCGCTTTCACGGGGCACGTGACGGAGGAGATGACCGAGCACTACCGCCACGTCGATCGCGCGGAGAAGCTGCGCGCGGCCGACCAGGTCGTGGCGCTTGCCGGTCTCCGCAGGCCAGTCAACGACGTCGCCGTTCCTAACGCACCCGCAGGTGGGGGACTGAACTGACTCGAGATCAGCCGCTCTTTCCAAGCGGCGGCTAACCTCGCGTCATTCTTAGTGCGGTCGAGAAGACTTGAACTTCCACACCCTTGCGGGTACCAGAACCTGAATCTGGCGCGTCTACCAGTTCCGCCACGACCGCGACGGGCCGGATGAATAGCACAGGTGCCGGGCGGGCCCAAGGGGTTCTGGGTGGGGGGGCACCACTTTCCGCGCTTGGGCCCGCCCGGCGGTTTCGGCGGTGGGCGGGGGAAGAGACGGGGCAGGGGCGGGTCGGGCGAGCGCCAGCGGTCGCCGGTTCCGCGGGCGCTCGTCCGAGGCCCCTGTCCCGGAGAGGGGAGTGCTTCGGAGGTTCCTCGAAGTGGTCAGCTATTTCGCGCGCGGGCGGGGCGGGGGAGCGGGCGGCGGGGCAGCTCGAGCCGGGGCGGCTTGCTCGTCGGGGCCGGGGTGGGGGCCGAACATCCAGGGGAGCAGGTTCGGATCGGCGTAGGCCGGGGTCCACGAGAAGTGGCCGTGGTGGGCGGAGGCGGGGTATTCGGTGTAGCGGGGGTGGCCGCCGCGGGCGCGGATCGCGGAGATCACGTCCCGGGAGCGCGCGACGGGGACGGTCGGATCGTCCTCGGCGTGAAAGGCCCAGATGGGCACGCCCACCAGCGGGGCGACCTGGTCCTCGTCGTAGCCGCCGCAGATGGGAACGGCGGCGCGCCACTTCCGCGGGGCGCGCGCGACGGCGTCGAAGGTGCCGAAGCCGCCCATCGACATGCCGGTGACGTACAGCTGGGTCTTGTCGACGGCGATCAGGTCGGCGGCCAGCCGGTCGGCGAGCGCGAGGGTCGCGGCCAGCGGCCAGGTCGGCCGCGGCGGCCGTTCGCCTTTGCCGGAGGGGGCGCCCCACGGCATGGCGACCCATTGCTGGTCGGGCGGGCACTGCGGGGCGACCATGATGACGGGCCAGCGGGCCTGGTTCTCGGGCTGCACGAACACGAGGGGGGCGGGCTGATCGGTGAGCTGGTGCAGGTTGTCGGTGCCTCGACCCCCCGACCCATGAAGGAAGACGACGAGCGGGACCTTCTGGCCGGCGGCGAGCCCGCGCGGGATGAAGATTCGGTAGGGCAGGGTGTGGCCCGCGCCGTCGTCGAACGTGTGCGCCTCGAAGTCGGAGGGTTTCACCGGCGCGGCGGCGCGGGGCGGAACGGCTGGCGCCGAGGCGGGCGGGGACGCTTCTGCCGCGACGGCGGCATCGATCGACGAGCCGACTTGCACTTCCAGCACGGCCACCGCCATCAAGGGTAACAGGACCTTCGCGGCCCGGAGCGGCGTCTGGCGTCGGCTCGGCATGAGACGAGCGAGACTAGCAGGGCGGGACGGCGCTGGCCTCGATGCCTCGCTCGCCCACGCGCGCCGCCGGCCGGCTACTTCCTCGACGCGTCGGTCTTGGCCGCGTCGAAGAACGCGCTCAAGAGGCGCGTCGTGGTCTCGGGGCTCTCTTCGGGGAAGAAGTGACCGGCCGCCAGGGCCTCGCCTTGCACGTCGTCGGCCCAGCCTCTCCAGATCGCCAGCGGGCCGCCTGAATCGGCGTACCAGGTCCCGAGCGGGCCCCGCTCGCTCCACAGAACCAGGACAGGACAGGCGATGCGGCGGCCTGCCGCCCGATCCTCGCGATCGTGCTGCGGGTCGGTCGAAGCGGCGGCCCGGTATTCTTCACAGATCGCGTGGACGCTCTCGGGCCGCCGGAGCGCGCCCACGTACGCCGCCCTGATGTCAGCCTCGAACGACTCCGGCGGCGAGCCCCAGCCGCCCCCGAGCGCGTCGTCGACGACGGCCTCGGGCGCCGCCGTGACGAGCCGCTCGGGCAAGGGCTCGGGCTGCGCGAGCAGCGACCAGGGCCAGAACGCCGTGGCCAGCCGCGCGTCCGCGCGCTCCCACGCGTCCAGCGTCGGCACGATGTCCAGGACGGCGACGCGCTCGATCACCGACGGGTGATCCAGGGCGAGGCGGTAGGCGACGCGGGCGCCCCGATCGTGGCCGGCCACCGCGAAGGAACGGAAGCCGAAGCTCCTCATGAGGGCGATCATGTCGCGCGCCATCGCGCGCTTGGTGTAGGGCGCGTGGTCCGGCGCCGACGGCGGGCAACCGCTTCCGCCGTATCCGCGCAGGTCGGCACAGACGACGGTGAACCGCCGGCTCAAGGTGGACGCGATCTTGCGCCACATGAGGTGGGTCTGGGGAAAACCGTGCAGGAGGAGCACCGGCGGTCCGTCCCCGGTCCGCCTCGCAACGCGCGCAAAGATGGTCGTCTCGCCTGTGTCGACCACGGCGGTCTCGAAGTCCCCGAGGGTGTCCACCGCGCTCACGCGCCTGGAAATGTGCGAACGTTCGCTCGTCGCGCAAGGCTCGCCGATCGGGCGCTCGGACGCGCGGGTCTACCGGCGCGGCCGCCGCGCCGACGGCGCGGGCTGGCACTTCGGGCAAAAGAAGGTGGCCCTCCCCGCGTCGACGCGGCGGCGGACGGGCGTGGCGCAGACGGGGCAAGGCTCGCCCTCGCGCCCGTAGACGCGCAGGGCGGCCGCGTTGTTCCCGCGCTGGCCGCGGGCGTCGACATAGTCGCGCAGGGTCGTCCCGCGGTTGCGGATGCCGAGCTCGAGCGCGTCTCGGATTCCGGTCAGCAGCGCGCCGGCCTGGGCGCGCACGCGGCCCGCGGGCGTGACCGGGTGAATGCGCGCGCGATGCAGAGCCTCGCTGACGTAAATGTTGCCGAGGCCGGCGACGCGCCGCTGATCGAGCAAGAACGCCTTGATGGGGGCCCGCACGCCGTCGAGGCGGCGCGCGAGCTCGGCCTCGTCGAGCTCGCTCAGCGGATCGGGGCCCAGCGCCGCGAGCTCGGGGCGGGCGGTCAGCGGCGCGCCCGGCGCCATCCACCCGAAGCGCCGCGGATCGACGAAGCGCAGCTCCCGCCCGCCGTCCAGGGCGAGCACGACGTGGGTGTGCGGCGCGCGCGCGGCGTCGGCCTCCTCGACGCGCAGGCGCCCGGACATGCCCAGGTGAATCACGAGCCCGGCCCGCGCCTCGGGCCGCCGCCCCCGCCCGCCGTCCACTTCGACTTCGACCAGTAGGAACTTGCCCTTGCGCCGGACGGCCCCGATGCGCCGGCCGCTTTCCAGCACAGTGGGATCCGAAGCTTGGAATTCACGTGACTTGAAGTCGCGGC
>JADMIO011432777.1_pt1 | contig 41933 bp, 26 predicted proteins | sample 8958161 | NCBI WGS metagenome assembly JADMIO01 (sample SAMN16585339, study PRJNA669376) | soil metagenome | isolation source: Crop rotation soil | place: USA: Cullars Rotation, Alabama | collected 2011 | reverse complement strand
GCCGCTTCCTAAAGCAATTCGATTCCAAGAACGGCTACGACAAAACTTAATCTGCTCTAGTCTCCGTCCTTTGGGCCTGTCACGAAGATCGCAGGCCCAATTCCTTTTCGGTTTCGCGGCGCGGCGGTATTGGTGGGTGAAGCCCATGCCGATGCCGAGCGGTCGCGCCGTTACATTGCCGTCCACGCCGAGGATGTCTTCGCGGATTCGTTCGACGGCATCTGGGTCGAGTGATGCGCAAAAACACTGACCTGCGCTGGCGAGTAAGCGCGCGTCGGGCCGCCAGTCACGCCGGGCCATCGTGAGCAGATGGAGAAATCCATCCGAGAGATCGACCATTGCTTCGTCGCAGCAGCCGTGATTTAAAGTCAACGCCCCCCGCACCCCTCCGCGAAATCCCCTGCTCGAAGGGCCGGCGGCTAATTTCCCCGATGCAAAAAAGAGCACAGGTCCGTTCAATCGTCCTGATCGCGGCGATGCTCGCCGCAGGGTTGGCGGTTCGTCTCAGTGCTCAGCCCTTGGTTCGCGAGACCCCAACAACGCTCGTGCTGCCCATTCGCGGCACGGGCGGCAGCGGTGCGGGCGGCACCGGCATGGGAGGCGGCGCGGTGGGCACGGTGCTGCCGGCAACTCTGTCTCAAACCGGCGCGTTTGCGGATCTCTCCCGGCTCACGCCGGCGCGAGGCTTGGTTCCCTACGAGCCCAACGCTGTTCTCTGGAGCGATTATGCCAAGAAGACGCGCTGGTTCGGGCTCACTTCAGCGACGTCTACATTTGGGTTTCGACGGGATGGAAGTTGGGCCCTCCCCGCCGGAGCGGTCTGGGTAAAGCACTTCGACCTCGAGATGCGTCGTGGTGATCCGACAAGCGTGCGTCGGGTCGAAACGCGATTCCTCGTGAGATCGGCCTTCGACCCCGAGGATCGCGTGACGGGATACTCCTATCGATGGAACGACGATCAAACGGATGCGACCTTGGTCCCGGTGGACGGCGCCCAGCAGACGTTTCAGGTTTCGGAGAACGGCGTCGCGCGAACGCAGACGTGGACCTTTCCGAGCCGGTTGGACTGCCAAACCTGTCACAACTCTGTCGGCGGCCCCGTCCTCAGCTTCAACACGCGCCAGCTCAATCGGCCCGGTCGAACGGGCGTCGCCAACCCGATCACGGCGCTCGCGCAGGCGGGTTATCTCGATACGACCGCCGTGCCGGCGCCGGAATCACTGCCCGCGCTGGTCGACGCATCGGACACTACCCAGCCGCTGGAAACGCGGGTCCGCTCCTATCTGGAGGTCAATTGCTCGCAATGCCACCGGCCGGGAATTGCGAATGCGGGTGTGCCGACCCTCGGCGAAATGGGTGCGTTCGATGCTCGCGCCACGATCCCGCTCTCGTTCGCGGCGATCGTGAATGGACCGCTCACCTCGGCGACGGGCGACGGGACTCATCGCGTCGTGGTCCCGGGTGATCCGGCGAAATCGCAATTGCTCGCCCGCATGTCGACGCGCGGTGCAACCCGCATGCCGCCGCTCGCGACGAACGAACGCGATTTGGCCGGCGAGGCGCTCGTCACCCAATGGATTACCGCGCTCGCGGTGCCGCTCCCCGCGAGTCGCATCGTGAACCTTTCGACGCGCGCTCAAGCGCCAGGCGGCGCCGCGACTCCGATCATTGCAGGGTTCGTAATCGGGCCGGGAGCCGCCAAGTCAGTGCTGATTCGCGCCGCCGGACCTTCATTGAACGCCTTCAGCGTCGGCGGATCACTGGCCAATCCGAGCCTCACTTTGTTCGACGGCACCGCGCGATCGATCGCGACGAATACACGCTGGAACACCAGCGCCAATGCGGCGGAGATCCGGACGATCGCCGCCCGCGTGGGCGCGTTTGCCTGGAGTGAAACCGGCGCGGATTCGGCGATTCTTGCCACGCTGTCGCCCGGAGCCTACACGGCGCACGTGACGGGCACCGACAACGCCGGCGGCATTGTCCTGCTCGAAATGTATGATGGCGACGCCACCGAAACCGCCACGCGCTTGATCAACACATCGGTTCGGGCCCAGGTCGGCGTCGGCGCCAGCGTGGTCATCCCGGGATTAGTCGTGAGTGCCGGCGCGACCAAGACCGTCCTGGTTCGCGCCGTCGGTCCGGGATTGGCGGCTCTCGGCGTGCCCGGTCCACTTCTGGCCGCTCCCGTCGTCAGACTTTTTGCCGGAGCGGAATCCTTCGCGGCGAACACGCGTTGGAACAGTGCCGCGAATGCAGCTGACATCCGGACCGCGGCCCAACGCGCCGGTGCGTTCGCCCTGGCCGAAGGCAGTGCCGACAGCGCAATGCTCGTGAGTCTAAGCCCCGCCGCCTACACGATCCAGGTGAGCGGAGCGGGCAACACGTCGGGCGTGGCGCTCGTTGAACTGTTTGAAATCCCGTAACGCGTGCGCCGATCGCTCAACGCCCGTCATCGGCGCGCAGTCACCCATTTCTGGGCCTGTTGGCTGCGCCGATGAGGTCTCCTTGTTGCTGCCGCCCAGCCTAGAATGGCATCGGTGGCCATTTCAGGATCGTCCGCGTGACATGTCGTCCCGACCCGGCCAGACCCCGTCCGACTGACGTCCGTTCAGGAACGCTCGCGCAGGTGCCGCTGAAGTTTTTCCAACTGGGCCTTCATCTCCGGATCGCGCGTCGCCTCGAGCGTGCCCATGATGAGGGAGGAGGCCTCGGCAGTGAAACCATGCTGCAGGAACAACGCGGCGGTGACCAGGATGAGCCGCCCGTTTTGCGGAAAATAGCCCATGCCTTGCTCCATCACGGCGAGGTCGTCGCGTCTCGCGGCGACCCGCGTATTCGCCCAGGCCTTCCCAATCTCCAGATATATCTCCACGAGTTGCTGCGGGAGCTTCTGGCCCGCGAGCAGCGGAGTGAGCACCTGAGTCAAGGCGGCGCCGTCGAGCGGGCGGCCCGGATGGGCCGCCTCGTAGCGCGCGAGCCGCAGCCGGGCGATCTCGAGATACGCGCGCGGCCGCGGGATCGTCACGGGCGCGGCGGCCACGGCTTCAAGGTAGGTCTGCGCACGCGGCTCGTCGCGGCGCAGCCGCGCCATCAACCCGAGCGAGCCGAGTAACTGCGGGTCGCGATCGCCACGCAGATAGGCGATCACGAATTCGTTGCGCGCCGCGTCCTCGCGGCCCCCGAGCCGCAGGGTTTCGCCCTTGATGCGGCCAATCTCCCCATCGGTCGCGGGCCGCGGCTGAATCTGGGGCTTGGGGGCGAGGATGTTCTCTCCCTTGCGGGCTTGGAATACGGTGGTCTTGTAGTCGGTGAATTCCGTGTAGCTGCGCAGCTCGAGCGCCATGGCCTGGTAGCCGAGGCCGAAGCACTCCTTGAAAAACGCTTCCGCGGGCGGCTGCCCGGCGGGGCGGGAGGTGAATTGGACGAAGCCCTGCTTGTAGCGACCGTTTCGTCCATAGAGGCACATGTGCACAAAGGCGGTGACCTGCTTGCGCCAGGCTTCCCGCGCCGTTTCGCCACCGTCGCGGAAGTCGGGCGAATCGTAGTTCAGCGCGAGCATCCGCTCGATCGGCATGATGGGCATGGGCGCGACATACACGCTGGCCGTGGGCATGAAGCCGGCTTCAAAGCCGGAATTCATCAGATCGAACCCGGAGGAGCCGTAGGAAAACGGATCGCGCAGGCCGCCTCCCTGGGCCGAGCTCGCAAAGACCGACTCCACCTGGTATTCGTTGCGAAACGATTTGGGCACCCCAATCTGGATCCACGTGTTGTTGTATTCGATGTCGCTGTAAATGTTGGCGATGCCTTCGGCGGCCCACGGTGGCAGCGGTTGCGACATCTGGCTCAGCGAAAGATGAATATATTGGCGCACGAATTCATCGATCGTGTGGATCGGGCGCCGGGCCACGACGGGCTGCAGGTGACGGCCCGTCGTCTCGCTGGTGATATACATGATCTCCTCGCCGAACGGCTGGGCGTCATAGTCGACGATGATGGCGGCCAGTTCGTTGTCGCGCACCAGGCTGGTGGCGCGGGCGGCCGTGGACTGCGGCCAGCGTGCGCCGGCCAGCGACTGGAACTGGCCGGCTCGGCCGCACAGAATCATCATGACGGGCAACTCGGCGCGAATCAGCATGTGGTGCGAGATGTTGCCGAGGACGATCTGGAAATCCCGCAGATTGCGGACGAATTCCCTCGTGGTGCGCTCGGATACGCTGGAGAGCACCTCGAAATTCCCCAGCTTCACGTAGCTCCAGTTTTCCCGCGGCGGCAGCGGTCGCTCGCTGATGACGCGGAATTCGGGCAGCGCCACGACCTCATCGAAGGGCGACGGCTTTTCGGCGACGCTCGCCGCAGCGAGGACGGCCGCCAGCAGCGCGAGCCCGGCGCAGCGGAGAAAGCAGCGAAACGGAGGGACAGCGGCTTTCATGAGGGCGAGGCGGTGGCAGGCGAGCGGCTTGACCAGGCTTTAGATGAATAACCGGCCGTCGAAGTAAGAAACAGCGACGTGACGCGGACGCAAGGCCGCGGCCGCGGAACTACTCCCGCTCGCTGGGCGGTTGCTTGGGCTCGCCGGCACCGAGCCCAATTGTCATCAACCCGTCAGGCCTTCAAATCGAAATAAGAACGAACGCACACGACGCTGGATCATCCTGCCACTGCTTGCCACCGTCGTATCAGGCATTCCAACGACGACCGCCGATTACGTTCCTAACGGCGCCACAATGGGCTCCAGCATTGCCCGCGTAGGAGGTTTCACCAGGTAGCCTTGCACCCCCAATTCCTGCGCGCGGGAACGATCTTGTTCCTCCGAAGAAGACGTCAGCACGAACACCGGCAGATTCTGCAGGTCCGGCTCGCTCCGAATCGCGGCGAGCACTTCCAATCCGTGCACGAAGGGGAGTTTCAAATCCAGGAAAACGACCGAGGGAAACGGATGCTTGGTCCGATCGGTGAACGCGTCGGTGCCGCGGAGATACTGCAAGGCGGCCCGGCCGTCGGTCACGAACTGCGCCGGGACATGGGGCGCCACGGCTTTGAGCACCCGACGCATAAAAAAGAGGTCATCATCGTTGTCTTCGACCACGAGTATGTTGTGGCTGGCAGTCACGCAGTTGGGGGGATCGGCAATTCTATCCAGAAGCGACTGCCACCTTCGCCTTTTGACACCACACCCACGGTGCCGTTCATCCGCTCGACGGCTTTCCGGACGATCGCCAGGCCGATGCCCGTCCCTTCGTAGCGCCGGTCGACATGCATCCGCTCGAACATTCCGAAAAGGCGATGGTGATACTCTTCAGGAATTCCGATCCCGTTGTCCTGTATCCAAAGGCGGGCGCGCGAGCCCATGCGATCGCAGCCGATTCGAAGGTGAGGCCGCGTCCCGGGGGCGACGAACTTGACGGCGTTGCCGAGCAGGTTCGAAACCGCCTGCACCAGCGAGGGCTCGTGCGCGAGCACGTCCGGAAGCTCGTTGACAATCTCGATCGTGGCGGCCTCCGGAGCCATTTCGGGATAGTGCAGGATGATCTCACGCACGAGACGATCCAGCGAAACGACGTCCGGCTTGAATTCCAACCGGGCCAGGCGGCTGTAGGTCAACAAGTCCTGAATGAGGCGGTCCATGCGCAGGCCGCTACGCCGAATCCGGCCGAGCAATTCGCGTCCTTCGTCATCGAGCTGCGAACCGTAGTCCTGGAGGAGGACATCCGCATAGCCCTGCATGGCACGAACCGGCGAACGCAAGTCATGGGAGACGCTGTAGGAAAACTCCTCCATCTGCGCGATCGCCTTCCGCAGGGAGGCGGTCCGATCCGCGACAAGAGACTCCAGCTCGGCCGCGCTTTTCTTCCGCTCAATCGCGAAGGCCACCTGGCTCGCCACCGTTTCGATGGGCCTCAACTCAGCCGCGGTGAAGGCATGCACCCGGTCGAAATAGACCATGAATTTTCCCAGCAAGCGCGTTTCGTAGGTGAGTGGAACAAATGCGAGGGCCTTGATGCCCTCGCGCTGGATGACCTCGCGCAGCACCGGGTCGATTTCCGCCAGACTCACATCGTCGACCCATACCGGCTTCGGGTTCGGATCGTCGCGCTTCCACGGGGAATGCCCTTCCACCGCTTTTCGATAGTCCTCGGATAACCCGTTCGAGGCAACGAAGCGCATGACGCCGGACGAATCGTTGAGCAAGATCGCCGCCCGGTCAGCTTGATGGAATTTTTGAATCGCCGTCAGCGCGGCGGCATAGATCTCCGGCAGCGCGGCGGCTCGATTTACGATGTCCGCCAGTTCGTGCAACGCGCGCTGCTGTGACTCGATCCGCCGTTTGTCCGTGATGTCGCGCGCGATTTTCGATGCCCCGATGATTTCGCCGTTGGCCAGCCTCAGGGGCGAGACGCTGAGCGAAACGTCGACCAATCGTCCCTCCTTCGCCCGCCGAATCGTTTCATAATGCTCCGTGCGCTCGCCGCGACGAATTCGCGAGAGGATTTCCGTTTCCTCATGATGCCTGTCCTCGGGAATCAGCGTGTAGATGGAACGCCCAATGATCTCCTCCGGCTCGTATCCAAAAATGCGGGAGGCCCCTGGATTCCAACTCGTGATGATCCCATCCAGATCCTTGGCAATAATGGCGTCGTCGGACGACTGGACAATCAACGCGAGGCGACGGCTGGCTTCCTCGCCCTGTTTCGCTCGCTTCAGCTCTTTTTGCAGCGCGTGGTAAAGCTTGGCGTTATCGATCGCGATTGACGCCTGCGAGGCCAGGGCCACCAAGCCGGATTCCGTCTCGGCGGTGAAGACGTCCGCCTCGGGATGGCCGTAAAATAGCCCGCCCAGCACCTCCCCGGTTCGGGATTTCACGGGCGCCGCGAGATAACTGACCACGGGCAGATGCCCCGGCGGCATGCCGTGATGCGGGGGGGATTTTCCAAATCGAGGATCCTTCCGCACGTCGCCGATTCGCATCACGCCGTCGCCGCGGAAGGTTGGATCGAAGATGGCGGTGTTGCGGGGCATCGGGAATTTGGAAAACGCCTCGCGCGGCGCGCCTGAAAGCGTGTAGAGCGCGTAGGATTCACCCCGCTCATTCGTCACATTATAGAAGAAGCCGCCAAACGCGGCCCCGGTGATTTCGCGGCCCACATCGGTCACCCGCTGCACCAGCTTTTCGAGATCCAATTCGGCGACCAAGGCCGAGCCGACTTGGTTCAGCCCCTCGAGGAGGCGCGTTTGCTCGCGCAACTTCTTCCCTTCGGCCTCGCGGGTCACTTCGATTTCATGCCGTCGGAGCACAATCGCGACCTGCGCCGCACCGGTGTGCAAAAGCAGGGCCTCATAATCCCGCGTCGCGTTTTCGCCCGGTAGACAGGCCACCACCACCCCGCGAACCCGCCCCTCCAGCGTCACCGGCTTGTGGAGCACCCGCAGCATAGCTTCACCGTCGGGGGACGGAATCACCGCCGGGAACTCGCGCCCGTCCAGATCGAGGTGCCGGGAGATCTGCTGGCGGAGCGTGTGCACCAACCCAGCCTGGGCGCGCAGGGAGTTCTCCGCCGCCGCATCGACGGCCACACCTGGCCGGACTGTTACCCGGATGAAAACAAACCGGGCCCGGACCGCCGCGGACAAGACCTCCGCGAGGTTCTGCAAGCTGTCATTAAGGTCCGACGAGATCCAGATGGCAGGCAGCGTCGCCAGCGCGGCCAGATCGCGAGTCGCCCGCCGGAGGGCCTGGTTTTCGTCGTGAGTGGGATGTCGCTCAATATTTATCACGGACGGTCGTGCCACCGCGTCGTTCTTTCAATTCCTCCAGGAATTCGTCGGGCGGCACGTAAAGCGGATTTTCCTGCAGCACCCCGCCGAGGATCACCATGGGATGGGTGCGCAGGATGTCCATCGCCACACCGGCGCTGAACCGAGACAGATCATAGGTGCAAATCACCGGGTCGCTGTAGTTCGGCAGAGTGTAGTTCAGGCGCGACTCGTACTCCACGATATCCTCCACCCCGGCCTTTTCCTCCAAAGCCCATTCCATGTTGGCAATCAAGCGAGTCTGGCCGAAGCCCGCCTCTCGCCCGGCCTGCAACACGCCCTCCAGGAGCTTGATTTGCCGGTCCTGATCGAAATATCCGTCTTTTAGATACGCGTCGTCCCAAGTGGCTACCTTGAGCTGACCGCGCTCCTCGGCCCCTTCCACGTCCACGCCGCTCGTACGCAGCCGGCTGCGGTGTTTTTCCACGCCCTCGCAGCACACGAAATGGGCCGCGCGTTCGTTTTGGGCCAGTCCCTCTTTGATGAAATCGATGAGCGTGCGGTGCTCTTCCTCCTTGTCGTGGAAGAAAGCGCAGATGTGCCGGACATTCCCCAAGGGACGACCGCCGATGTGAACGCAATTTGGTGAGTGTGCCATAAATGTAAAAAGGCGTGAGCGCTGGGACCGTGAACGCAGGACTGGACTTCGGCGGACTTTGGCTTGGCCACCGAACCTCGGCGAGCTTCCACGCCCCCGGATTTCCCAGGGAATTTCGTTCGGGATTTTCCCGGGACGTTCAATCCGCCTTTCGTCCAAGCGCGCGGCTACAGATCTTGCGGCATCGGCGTCGCTGTCATCTCCCCGTCATGCGGGTTTTCAGAGGACCTGCCGACGGTGAGTCCAGCGTTGCTTCGGCGGGGATGAAACAAGATGCTTCAGCGTGTCCCGCCTGCCGCGCTCGATCCTCGTCATCGACGACAGCGAAACCGTGCGTTCCCTGCTCCGCGAATTGCTCTCCCGTCGCGGCCATCGTGTTTTTCTGGCCGACACGGCGGCGGAAGGGCGCCATGATGGAGCGGGTTCACATGGACGCGGCAGTCACGGATTTCAATTTAGGCGGGATGAACGGCATCGAAGTCTGTCGCCTGCTCCAGAGGTCGGCGCAAAGTCATGGCCGGACGATTCCGATTATCGTGATGAGCGGATCGGAATTGAGCGACCTGTCGAAAGCGGCCGTCGAAGCGGGTGCCATTGCCTTCGTGCGAAAGCCCTTCAATCCCGGCGAGCTCTGCCGCCTGCTCGAATCGAATTTTTTCCCGCAGAGCGCTGCTCTTTCCGAGTCACGAGAACGGGACGCCCCGGCCGACTAGACGTCGACGAGTACGCGCAACCGATGGGCCCGGCGAAATACGGTGCCGAGCTTACTGCCCATTGACAGCGCCGCCGGGAAGGCGTTGGGTTCAGCGCGGTCAAATCTATCGGTAAATGACCCGATGGCGGCACCGATGCTCGCTCGGCTATTGTGGGATAACAATGACAAGAAATTGCACCAAGACAGCGGTCGAAGGGACGCGAGGCGCCCCGGACTGGGACGCAATCGGCAAGACCGAGCACTTCGTGCAATTCTATCGGACTGAGGAATACCTCATTGAGAATCTCGCATCCTATGTTTCGAAAGGTCTTTGGGCGGAGGAAAAGGCCATCGTCATTCTGACGCCCTCCCACCGTTTAGCGTTGGAGGAGCGGCTTCGACTTAAGAATGTGGATGTCGCATCGAGCGTAGTCAGGGGCAGGTATCTGGCTCTCGACGCGCGGGAAGTGTTGTCGAAATTCATGGTGGGAAACCGTCCGGACCCGACGGCATTCCGCAATGTCGTCGGTGAACTGGTGCGGAAAGCGACTGAAGATGGAATTCCACTTCGCGCTTTCGGCGAAATGGTCGCCTTGCTTTGGGCGGACGATAACCGGGAAGCGGCGATCGAGCTCGAACAATTGTGGAACGCGCTGGCGTGCGACTACGCCTTCGCCCTTTTTTGCGCCTACCCGGCCGAGTGCGCGACGCCCAAAGCGGGTCGGCCTGGATTAGAGCACATCTGCAAGGTTCACCACTCGGTTATCCCTTTCCCCGCTTAACCCGAGTTTGCGCTCCGAGCATACGACTCGGCGACCCAGCATTTGCCACGGTTCCTTGTCGGGGGATCTGCGTTTGCCCCATGCCACCTCACAGGAGGAGGCGCGTTCGGCCCGTCAACGTAAGTGTTGTTCTACCCATCCTGGGTATTCTCCCAGCTCGTACGGGGGAAACCTTGGCCGCCAGATTTCGTTACTCTTTTACGAACTGACACCATGCAAAGCCGAACCCTCGACGTTTCCTTCTGCGCCGCGTTCTTACCGATCGCGCGCACCCAGTCCCACGACCTTTCATGACCGGCACTCTCACGTCGTCCCCTTTCGCGTCGTCGAACGATCAAGCGGCCATCGAGCCGCGGTTCGCCGCCGCGTTGCGCGCGCTCCATATCTACAACGATCGCTTTTTCGCGCGTTTCATGCTGGTCCAGTGGCTGGCCACGATTGTTCTCGCGTTGATCGTATCGCCGAAGACGTGGGCCGGCCGAACGGCCGCGACCCACATCCACGTCTGGGCGGCCGTGGTTCTGGGCGGCCTCATCACCGCCTATCCCGTCTGGCTTGGCCTCACCCAACCGGGGCGAACGCTCACCCGGCATGTCATCGCGGCCGCCCAGATGCTGATGTCCGCCTTGTTGATTCATCTCACGGGCGGGCGCATCGAGACCCACTTCCACGTGTTTGGGTCGCTGGCGTTTCTCGCCTTCTATCGTGATATCCGCGTGCTGATCACGGCCACGGTCGTCGTCTACATCGATCACCTCGCCCGGGGGTTTTTCTGGCCGGAATCGGTCTACGGCGTCCTCAACGCGACCGCCTGGCGCTCGGTCGAGCACGCGTTCTGGGTCTTGTTTGAAATCGCATTCCTTACGATGTCGATCCGGGTGGGATTGAAAGAAATGCGCGCTGTCGCCGGTCGCCAGATTGGCCTCGAGGAAATGAACCGCATCAAGGTGGCGGAAGTTCGCCTGCGAACCCGGGAACTGGCCGAGAGCGAAGAGCGCTTCCGCTCGTTCTTCCGCGATTCGCCGCTCGGCCTCTATCGCGCCAATCCTCGCGGCGAATTTGAAGCGGCCAATCCCGCCATGGCCGCGTTGCTGGGCTTTGCTTCGTTCGAGGAGATGGGGAGCGACCGCTCCAATCTCGCCCCCGGCTGGCAGGACGCCGGTCGCGCGGAGTTTCTCGCGGAGCTTACGAGCACCGATCGGGTCGTCAGCCGCGATGCGACGTGGACCCGTCGCGATGGCTCGGTGGTGCACGTCCGCGAAAGCGCCCGCGCGTTTCGCGATGGTTCCGGCCAGGTGACTCGGATCGACGGCACGGTCGAAGATATCAGCGATCGCCGCCAATTGGAGGAACGCTTCCGTCATGCCCAAAAGGTTCAGGCGATCGGCCAGCTGGCCGGTGGGGTCGCACACGATTTCAACAACATCCTGACCGCGATCGGCGGCTACAGCGAAATGCTGGTCAAACGCTCGGCCGTGGATGCCAAGTCCCTCAAATGGGCGCAGGAAATTCATCGCGCCAGCGAACGCGCCGCCACGCTCACCCATCAGCTGCTGGCCTTCAGCCGCAAGCAGCATTTGCGGCCGCGCCTGCTCCAGCTCGACAGCATCGTCGAGGAAATGGACCACATGCTGCGGCGCCTCGTCGGGGAGCACATTCGGATCCGCGTCACGACGAGCCCCGATCTCCATGCCGTCTCCGCCGACTCCGGCCAATTGCAACAGGTGCTGATGAACCTCGTCGTCAATGCGCGGGATGCCATGCCGCACGGCGGCCAGCTGGTGATCGAAACGGCGAACGTGTCCTTGGACGCCGAATACGCGCGGCTGCAACCGGACCTGCCGGAAGGAATTTACGTGATGCTCGCGGTCAGCGACTCGGGCTCCGGCATGACGCCCGAGGTGAAAGCCCGTCTCTTCGAGCCGTTCTTCACCACCAAGCCGGTGGGCACCGGCACGGGACTTGGCCTCGCCACGTGCCATGGCATCGTGAAGCAGAGCGGCGGACACATCGTGGTCTACAGCGAGCCAGGGCGCGGCTCCACGTTCAAAGTTTACCTGCCCGCCCTCGCGGTTGACCGGCGGTCGGCCCAGCCGGATGTGCCGGCCCGCTGCGACGTCGAAGGCGGCGGTGAAACGATTCTCGTGGTCGAAGACGAGGCATCGGTGCGGGACTTCACGACCGATGTTCTGCGCAACCTGGGCTACACCGTCGTGACGGCCTCCAACGGAGTCGAAGCCTTGAAATGCTTTTCCTCCCGCGATGACATCGACGCGATTCTGAGCGACGTCGTGATGCCGGACATGGGTGGGGCGGAACTGGCGAAGCGCGTTCGCCTGATTTCACCCCACGTCCGCATTCTATTCACCTCCGGCTACACGTATGATGCCCTCGGCGAACAGGATCTGCTTGGCCCCAATGCCGCATTCCTCTCGAAGCCGTTCGGCACGACGCAGCTCGGTCTGGCCTTGCGCGATTTGCTCAAGACGAACGTCACCGTGGACGCGTGACGCTTGATGCGGGCTGTCGGCGTCGGAACCAGTCAACGAGCCATCGACTTATCCAAGATGGGTTCCCGGGGTTAACCGGGCTGCGGCGTGAATGAGTTCCACCGGTAGTTTACCTAGGCCGCCATCCGGTAAAATTCCGAGGGGAAAAGACTAGTTTCTTCTGTCAACGCACCAATCATAACCAGTCCCGGCGATAGAGCGGCAGGTCCCGCGCACGTCACGCCGGGCACATTGCATGTCCAGCAACCGTCCGCTGCTCCCGACAACCGACGCGTTTCTCGCCGCGCTGGTGCGGTCATCGAGTGACGCGATCTTGAGCAAGGATCGCCACGGGTTGATCACGTCGTGGAACAAGGGAGCGGAGCGAATTTTCGGATACACGGCAGCGGAGGCGATTGGCCGGCCGGTCACGTTGCTTTTTCCTGACGATCGGTTGAACGAGGAATCCGCCATCATGCAGAGGATCCTCGGCGGAGAGTTGATTGAACACTACGAAACGGTCCGCCGGCGCAAAGACGGTTCCTATGTGGAGATCGCGCTGACGGTGTCGCCGATCATCGACGAGACGGGGAAGATCATCGGCGCATCCAAGGTGGCCCGCGACATCAGCACGCAACGGCGGGAGCAGGAGAGATGGCGGACTACGCTGGCGAGCATTGGCGATGCTGTGATTTCGACCGACGAAAACGGACGCGTGGCGTTCATGAACCATGTGGCCGAGCAACTCACCGGGTGGGCTTCCGACGCGGCCTATGGTCGACCCCTGGCCGAGGTCTTCCGGATCGTGAACGAAACGACCCGGCAGGCCGTCGAGTCGCCGGTGGCAAAAGTGATCCGCGAAGGCACCTCCGTCGGCCTCGCCAACCACACCATCCTCATCGCCAGCGACGGCACGGAGCGCCCCATCGATGATTCCGGCGCGCCGATTCGCAATCGCATCGGCCAATTGGTGGGGATCGTGCTGGTGTTCCGGGACGCGTCGGAACGGCGGGCCGCGGAACTGGCCGCACTTCGGCTGGCGGCGATCGTGGAGGGGTCTGACGATGCCATCATTGGCAAGGACCTCACCGGGCGGATTACGAGCTGGAATCCCGGCGCCGAGCGCTTGTTTGGCTACGCCGCTCAGGAAATGATCGGGAAGTCGATCGTCATGCTGCTTCCCGCCGGTCGGGAAGACGAAGAGGTGCAGATTCTCGCCCGTCTGAAACGCGGCGAGCGCATCGAGCAGCTGCAGACGATCCGGGTCTGCAAAGACGGGCGGCACATTCATGTTTCGCTGACGATTTCCCCGATTCGGAACGACGAAGGCGAAATCGTAGGCGCCTCGAAAATCGCGCGCGACATTACAGCTCTGCGGCTGGCGCAGCAGCAGCTCGAGCTGCATGCGAGCAAACTGGAGACGACGGTGCGCGAGCGCACCGCCAAGCTGCAGGCGATGGTGGCGGAACTGGAGGCGTTTTCCTACAGCCTTTCCCACGATATGCGCGCGCCGGTCCGGGCCATGAAGAGCTATTCGGAAATCGTGCTGACGGACTATGGCGACCGCATCCCCGAGGCCGCCGATTATCTGAGGAGAATCATCCGCTCGGCGGAACGCCTGGATCGCTTGATTCAGGACGTGCTGAGCTTCGCGCGACTTTCCTATGCCGAAATTCCGCTGGTCCCCGTCGACGTGGAAAAGCTCATCGGCGATCTCGTGCAGGACCGGCCGGAGCTGCAGGCGAGCGTGGTGATCGAGCGCCCGCTGCTGACCGTCATTGCGCACGAAGCATCACTCGTGCAGTGCCTCGGCAATCTGCTGGACAATGCCGTCAAGTTCACCGCGCCGAACACGACGCCGCGCGTGCGCGTCTTTACCCAACTAATCGAAGCCCGAGTTCGAATCTGCGTTCAAGACAACGGCATCGGCATTGCCGCGGCCGCACAGCGACGCCTCTTCGGCATGTTTGAACGGCTCCATCCGAACTACGAAGGCACAGGCCTCGGCCTGGCCATTGTCCGCCGGGCGGCGGAAAGGATGGGCGGCACGGTCGGGGTGGAATCATCTCCCGGGCAAGGAAGCACGTTTTGGATCGAGCTGCCCAAGCGCCCTTCGTAGGGATGCGGCCGCGGCGCCGAACCTAGGGAATCCGCGCGAGAACGGCTCCGAGATCGTTTGCGCGGACCGGCTTGCTGACATAGTCGTCCATACCTGCGGCCAGACAGGCGTCGCGATCACCCGCCATGGCGTTGGCCGTCATCGCAATGATCCGCACGCGAGGGAGATGCTTCCCATTTCGCTGCATTTCTGTTTCCCACGCACGGATTCGTCGCGACGCGTCCTTACGATGCGCTTATTGCGGCGTTCTTCGTCTCGATGAGCTGCCCCTGACGAATGATCAGTTCTTTCATTTGGCCCGCGGGAATGGGCTTGCTCACGTAATCATCGAAGCCGGCGGCGAGCAGCCGAATGCGGTCGTCATCGAACGCATTCGCGGTGACCGCCACGATCTGCGGCAGCGGCCCGCCCGTTGCGCGAAGTTGTTTCATCGCCGCCATTCCATCCATGACGGGCATCTGGATATCCATGAGAACCAAGTCATAGGTTTTCCGTTTCACCGCACTCACGCCTTCCGCGCCATTCGATGCCAAATCCGGCTCATACCCCATCCGGCGCAACGTTTGAATGACGACCTTTTGGTTCACCGCGTTGTCTTCGACGACGAGGATCGACAAGGGGAAACGCTTGCTGAGCACCTCGATGGCTCCCGCCGGCTCACCGCTCCGTCGGTCTGCCCTGGGGTCGACATTGGTCGAGCTATGGATCGCGGCGATGAGCTGACTTACCTTCGCGGGCTTCATGAGCCGCGCGGCAAAGAGTCGTTCGCCTGCCTCGCCCTTGAGGTTCGTTCCTGAAGAGAGGAGAATGAGGGGAATGTTCGCCCACGCCGCGTTGTGCCGGATGATGGTGGCCAGCCCGACTCCATCCACTTCAGGCATCTGCTGGTCGGTGATCACGACTTGCACTTGGACTTTCGACAGAATTTCGAGCGCCGGCGTCGCGCCGTCCGCCACCAAGACGTGATAGCCGCGGGCGGAAAGCTGCTGTTCCAAGATTCGCCGGTTGGTGGCGTTGTCGTCGACGATCAGCAAGGTGGAATCATTGCTCGGAGCATCGGCGCGCTGGCCGGTGCTGACCTGGGCGACCTCGGCCTGAATCGAAAAGGAAAACGTCGAGCCGCGACCCAATGTGCTCCGCACGTCAATCGTGCCGCCCATCATTTCGACGAGCCGTTTGCAAATGGCCAAGCCCAGTCCCGTGCCGCCGTATCGACGGGTCGAGGAAGTATCCACCTGCTGAAACGAGTGGAACAGGAGCTTGAGGGACTCCTCGGCCATGCCGATGCCGGTGTCATTGATCTCAAATTCTATCTGCCACCGGTCCTTTCCATTCGGCCGCCCGGTCACTTTGAGCAAAATCTCGCCCGCATCGGTGAATTTCACGGCGTTGCCCAGAAGGTTGACCAAGACCTGCCGGAGCCGGACGGCATCTCCCATCAGAAACCGCGGCACCGTGGGTTCGATCTGATACACCAGCTCCAATCCTTTCTGGTGGGCCCGGAACGCGATCACGTCGAACGCCTGCTCGACGCTCTGCAGCAGATCGAAATCCGCGTGCTCCAGGTGCATCTTCCCCGCCTCGATTTTGGAAAAATCGAGAATGTCGTTGATGACGGCGAGCAGCGTTTCGCCACTTGACCGTATCGTCTCGACATAGTCCCGCTGCGCATCTTCGAGCCGCGAATCGAGGAGCAGGCTCGTCATGCCCACCACGCCGTTCATGGGCGTCCGGATCTCGTGGCTCATGTTCGCCAGGAAGTCGGACTTCATGCGCGAGGCCTCGAGCGCCGCTTGCTCGCGGACGAGCGCTTGATTGCGCAGGGCATCAGCCGCGCTTCGCTCTATTTCCATGGCGTTCAACCGTCGCGCTGCCACCCAGGTAAAAATGCCCAGTGCGAGCGTGCTCGCCGCCACCAGCAGCGCGAGGGTGAAGCCACTATCGTAAAGGGAGTGCAGCTGGCCGGCGCGGATGACCAGTCCCAGCAGGGTGGGTACCAGAACAACGAGCGGCAGGACGGTCCGCGCGATGAAGCCGCCCGCGGAATCAGCGCCAAAGACTTCCACCAACCCCTCGTCCGGGCGCGCCATGAGGAATGCGACGCCAATCACGAGGAATCCGGCAATCGTGTGCAGCGCCATCCGCGTGAGCGACACCGCCGTGACAAAGACCTGTGCGTCGAAAAGGTAGCCGATGAGGGCGACGCTCGTGACGACGAGCGTGGTAAACGCGAGAAACTGCCCGGCGCGGACAAAGCGGGACGGACGGGCCAAAACAGGAATGGCCAACCCGAGCAGCATGAAGTTAAAGGCCGTATTCGGTGCCATCCGGCCCGGGCTGGAAGTCCCGGTGCCGACGGCGACATCCCGAAACAGCAGTTCATCGATCCCCAATGACAGGCCGGAAACATATTCGGCCAGCGTCACGCAGCCAAGGGCAACCGACAGGCCGGCGCAGCCGTAGAGCAAAGCGCGCATTCCCACGGTGCGCCGGTCGAGCGCCAGCAAGACGCCGGCCGTTCCGGTCGCAAGAAAACCCAAAGCCGTGTTTGCCTTCATCGTGACGAACCCCGGCAGCACGGTCTTGAGCGTCGGAATTTCGAAGATCCATCCGAGCAAAACCGCCAGGCCGATGGCCATCGTCACGGCACTCAATACGAGTGCGCGCGGCTGACTCGGATGGGTTGAAGCGATCTTGGGCATCAAGCTCCTCGCGAAGCCGTCACCGGCGACCGCCCCGCGGCAACGCGACGTCGTATCAGCCACAAGAGCACGCAGTCGCCCGCCGCAGCCGGCCGTAGCAACGACAAAGTCAAAATGGCCCGGAGACGCAACGGGCCTACGCTAACCAACGAGAGGTGCTCCATGAAGCTGGAGTAGGGGGTCCTGACTCGGTGAGCAGGCCGTGCGCTCACCGCAAGCGTTTTATCACCAACCGGAGATTCTCCGGCCGCGAGCTTTTGCGAAATGTAGGGAGATTGCCTACGTCGGCTGATTGCCCTTCCGCGGAGGGCAGCTCGGATGTCTCGGCCCACGCCAGCGCGATCCGGTTATTTCGAACGATTGCCGTCGTTCACCCATTCTCCCTCGACCATGCAAACGAGCGGGTTTGCCGGAAGGCCGCGCTCCTGCCGATGGAGCTGCGCCACGAGCAAATCCACCGCGGTCGCGCCAATCAGCTGGGTCTTTTGGTCAATTCCCGCGATGCCGATGAAGTGCGGGTTGCCGTAATCCATCACGGCCAGTCCCAGTTTCTCCAGTTTATGATCGGAGATTTCGTCGGCGAAGGCGCCTTCGCCGCGGGCGTAGCCGACGAAAACCAGCGCGTCGGCGCGATGCCGCCGCGCCCACGTCCGCACGGTGCTGAGGTCGTAATTGGTGACGAGGTGGGGCGGCACGGCGCTGCCCATTTCGCGGGCCCAGGCGAGTGCGCCCGCGTAGGCATGATTGGTGCGAAGCTCCGCGCCATCGTTTAGTACGAAGCCCGGCCGCCGATAGCCGAGCGCCCGCAGTTCGCGCACCGCGAGCAGCACATTGTTGAAATGATGCGGCACGACGCGGTGCAACCGCGGTTCCGGCAGCGAGTAGGTCATCGCGACACTCGCGAATTGCGACCAGTCCAGCAGTCCCGCCGCCGAATGCGTCGTTCGCCCCGGGGTCAACAACACGGCCTCGATGCTGCGCGCCTGCAGCATGCGCGTGAGGGCGCGGCCGTCGGCTGGCAGCGACGCGATCCGGATTTTGTCGACGGCATAGCCGAGACGGGTGGCGCGCGCCTCCACGCCCGCCACGAGGCGCTGGGTGTAGTTGTCGTCGTTGAACATCAAGAGGCCGAGGATCGCCTGGGTGTTGCGGATGCGGCGCGAGCGCACGTGCGTCATCAGATGCGCCAGGAGCGGGTCCGGGCGGTAGCCCATGCGTTCCGCCTGTTCCACGATGCGCAGGCGCGTCGCAGGCGACACGTGACGATTGCCGCGCAGCGCATACGAGACGGACATGGGGCTGACGCCCAGCGCGGCCGCGATGTCGGCGATCGAGGGATGCACTTTGCGACCCATCGGGAAAGTTCCGGTAGTTTCGTGTACGATACACCCACGTGCGCATTGAGTCCATGGGATTGCCGCCGAGCCTCGGCGCACCCGATCCCTCAACCGATCAGCCTGCCGAAGCACGCCGGCTCGAGCCGGCCCCCACCCCACCCGCCATGATTCAGAACTCCAAGCCTCCTTTTGCCGCCCTGATCCTGCCGCTCCTCGCGTTGAGCGGTTTCAACGCCCTGTGGGCGAAAATGCGCGTGTACTCCGTCGTGGCCCAAGCGAGTTTCCCCGCCGATCTGCAGAGCAACCTGTCGCTGCATCCGTGGCAGAAAGGCTACCTCGACGTCACGAAGGCGCCATTCAACGCCGTCGGCAACGGCATCAACGACGATTCCGACGAAATCCAGAAGGCCATCGACTACGCGTTCTGGAACAACTTCGTCGTCTACTTTCCCGCCGGCACCTATCTCGTCTCGAAGACCCTCAACTGCATCCAGGAAGACGGCGAAAATTTCACGCCGCCGACCGGCAAGGGCCAGCGCAAGTTCGCCCACCTGCTCGTCGGCTCCACCACGGGCCCCCGTCCCGTGATCAAAGTGGCGAATGGCAGCACGCTCACGAACAACCGGCTCCTCAATTTCATCTGGGCCGACACGCTCAACAACGACGGCAACAACGACGGGGTCGACGATCCGTCGCGCCATTACTGCGCCCTGTTTCGCGGGATCGATATCGACATGGGCAGCAATCCGGCCGCCACCGCGCTTTACATGAATGCGGCCCAGGACTCCTCGATCGAGGATGTGAAGATCTACGGCACGGCTTTCAACGCGGGGTTGGAAAACATCCCCGGCTCCGGCGGCTATGTCACCAACGTGTGGATCGTCGGGGGCAACATTGGCATCCTGCAGAACAACTACCGGCCGAACCCAACCGTGATGGGCCTCACGCTGGAAAACCAGTCCCAGTACGGCCTGAAGTTGCTCCACACGCGCGGTCCGCTCGGCCTGATCGGTTTCAAGATCACCAGCCCCGCGAGCTCCAGCGCCAGCTACCGCGCGATCCTCACCAGTGACGCGAGCGGGCAGCAGAACGGCGCCGCGGGAAATCTGAATCTCGTCGACGGCCAAATCGAGGTCACGGGCAGCGGCAAGGCCATCGAGAACCAGAATCAGGATACCTACATCGACAATGTGTACTTCAAGGCCGCGACGATCATCGAGAGCGGCAGCGTCAACGCGCCGACCGACACGATCACGGGCAGCGCCTCCACTTGGAAGAAACTGACCGGCTATGTCTTCGCCTCCGGCACGGACAACAGCTACGTTTACGTCGATGGCGTCCATTTGCACACGGGCACCGGAGCCGACTACGTGAGCGGCAACAGCCTGGTGAACGAAAACCCGCCGACGGATCTGCTGAGCCGGCACCTGTATGGCACGATGCCGTCCTGGCAGGATGCGAACGTCATCGACATCACCGCGGCGCCTTACAATGCGACCCCGGAAAATGGTTTCACCGGCACAAACGACGACGGCCCGGCGATCCAGGCGGCGATCGATTACGCGGTCGCGAACAACAAGGTGGTGTTCGTCCCGCGGGGCCACTTCCATCTCAGCAGCCCGATCCAGTTGAAGGCCGGCCTGAAAATGATCGGCGCGGGCAAGAATATCTCGGCCATCCAGGTTTCCCGCAACTGGCAGCCGACGAGTCCCGTCGTGGCGATCGACAGCGACAACATCGCGACCGCGTCGCTCCGCCTGCAGGATCTCGCGTTCATCTCCGAGGATCCTTCCGCGACCAACAACACACTCAGCCACCAAAACATGACGCTGCTGCGCATCCAGAGCGGCGATACGATCTGGCGCAGCGTGCAGACTGATCGCGTCGACTCGGGCACGGACTGCGTGTACGTGCAGCCGATGATCATCTTTGCCAATAACGCCGGCGGCCGCATCTACGGGCTGAACATGGACCTCAGCACGCGAAAGGGCACGGGCGGGTCAATCGCCGCGGGTTACCGCCAGTGCAAGATCTCCGGCACCGGCGCGCAGGCGCTCACCATTTACCAGTTCGACGAGGAATACGTGGAGGCGGCGCCGCAGACGGAGATCGCCAGCTCCGCCAACGTCACGCTCTTTGGTTTCAAGATGGAGGACAATTGGGACATCATGCGCATCAGCAGTTCCACGAACATCCGCATCATCGGCGCCTCGGGCAACGAGATCGCCAATCCCGCCACCATGTTCGAACTGACCGGCACGTGCTCCGCGATCATCCTCGCCAACCTGAGCCACGCCGGCGGCGGCACGCTCAAGTGGGTGACGTACGGCGCGCAGAGCGTCGGGGAAGACAAGCCGCTCGCCCTCTTCAAGCTCAGCGGCACCACGCCGAACATCACCACGGCGTCACTGCCTGGCACCATCACCGGCGAGAGTTACAGCCAGACCCTCGCCGCGACGGGCGGCAATGGGACGCTGGTCTGGAGCGTGTCGGCGGGCTCCCTGCCCGCGGGCCTCACCTTGTCGGCCAGCGGAGTGATCAGCGGCAGCGCCACCACGGCGGGCACGAGCAATTTCACGGTGAGGGTGGCCGACACGGATGGCGACAACGGTCCAAGCGACGAGGATACGCAGGCCCTGAGCATTGTCGTCACGGCGAACAGCGTGCCCAACATCAGCACCACCACCCTTCCCGGCGCCACCGTCGGCACAGCGTACAGCCAGACGCTGGCCGCGACTGGCGGCAACGGCACGCTGGTCTGGAGCCTGTCAACGGGTTCCCTGCCCGCCGGCTTTAGCCTCTCGACCGGCGGCGTGATCAGCGGAACACCGACCACGACAGGCACGAGCAACTTCACGGTGAAAGTGGCTGACAGCGATGGGAACGTTGGCGCCGCAGACGAGGACACGCAGGCGTTGAGCATCGTGGTCAGCTCGGGCGCCGTCGGCATCTTCAGCTCGAACGAGGACATAGGCAGCCCGGGCCTCGCCGGCTCGGCGAGCTTCAACAGTGGCACCGGCACCTACACGGTGACCGGCGGCGGGGCCGACATCTTTGGCACCGGCGATCAATTCCGCTATGTGCACCAGAGCTGGACCGGCGACGGCCGGATCGTTGCGCGCGTTGTTTCGCAGACGACGCCGGCCACGAACAACTGGGCGAAGGGCGGCGTGATGTTCCGCGATGATACCGCGGCCAACGCCCGATTCATGGATCAGATTGTAGCACCGAACCCGCCGGTCAACGGGAGCATCCAAATGGTGCAGCGCGTCACGGCCGGCGCGACCGCCGTCGAGGTTGGACGGTCGGACGGCAAAACCATGCCGTACTGGGTCCGGCTCGAGCGGCACGGCAACCTCTTCACGGGCTGGCATTCGATCGACGGCCTGACGTGGTTCGTCACCGGCAGCGCGACGCTGGCCTTGAACAATCCCGCGCGCGTCGGCCTCGCCGTCACGGCGCACGACAACACGAAGCTCAACACGGCGACCTTCGACGGCGTCACCCTGGCCGCCCCGCCCGCCTGGACCGCGGCCGATATCGGGTCGGTGGGCGCGGCCGGCAGCACCAGCGTCGACTACGCGACGGACCTCTTCACCTTGAACGGCGCCGGCGCGAACATCTTTGGCACGGCGGACTCGTTTCACTATTATTATCTGCCTTGGACGGCGGGCGACGCCACCATCGTCGCCGAAGTTACGTCCGTCGAGAACACGCACCAGAACGCCAAGGGCGGCCTCATGATCCGGCAGAGCCTGGCGAACAACGCGCAGAACGCGCTCGTCGATCTCAAGCCGGGCACGGGAGCGGCGCCGGGGGTCGAGTTCATGAGGCGCACCACCTCCGGTGGGTCCGGCGCTCACTCCTCGGGATCGCCGGTGGCAAGCATCACTCCGCCTCGCTTCCTCAAGCTCGTGCGCAGCGGAAACAACTTCAGCGCCTACTACTCGTCCGACAGCGTAACGTGGACCCAGGTCGGCGTGACCGAATCGATCACGATGACGGGCACGGTCTATATCGGTCTCGTGAGCTGCTCGATCATCAACACATCGAACCTCTGCACGGCGACCTTCGAGAGTGTGTATGTGAAATAGCCGCCTGACCCTTCATGTTTTCCCGACCCGACCCGCAGCGCTGCCTCATCAGGGCGCGCCCACGTACGGATCTTGGAAAACCGCCTGGTTCAATTGCGCATTGTCGTGGGCGGTCACCGCGAAACCGAAGTTCGCCGTCGCGCTCATCGTTACGTTGACCGTCGCCAACGTCGTCCACGTTACCCCGTCCGGCGAAGTCGCGGCGGTGAACGTATTCCCGGTGCGGGCAATGCGCACCCAGTAGGGCGCGTTCGCCGCAAGGCTGCCGCTTATCGTCGTCGCGCCGCCCGCCGTGGCGCGCGCTTGCGCCACGATGCCATGCCACTCCGGTGTCACCGCCACGAATACGTTCGGTGCGTTCGCATTCGCGGATTCGCGGATCATCACGCCGGCCTTCGCCCAGCCATTCGTGTTCCCCATCGAGGCCACCTGCGCCTCCACCACGCCATCGCCGGTCCGCGTCTGCCACACGAACCGAAACGCATCAGCGGCGTCCCAGATATCGGCACCCGAACCGCTGATCGAGATCGTGCTGCCGGACGCCGTGTATGAGCCCGCGATGCCGACCGCACCAATGTCCGCGGCCGACCAGGTTCCGCTCGGGGGCGGCGGCGGGGGCGGCGGGGGCGGGGCCGCGCCGCCGCTGATCGTCACGTGGTCGAACGTCGCGGTGCACAGCGCGTTTTGGTTGTGGCTGGTGACGGCCAGACCGATGACGACGTTCTGGACCATGGAAACGGTGAACGTCGCATACGTCGCCCAGGTGGCGCCGTCGACGGAAGCTTGCGCGGTGAAGGTCGTACCCGCGCGCGTCAGCCGGAGCCAATACGGCGCGGTGGCGGCGGGCCCCGCAGCGACGTTGGTCATGCCTCCGCTGGCGCCCCGCGATTGCGCCACGATGCCGTGCCACTCCGGGGTCACCGCCGCGAACACATTGCTCGCATCCGCCAACAGCGAACTCCGAATCATCACGCCGGCTTTCGCCCAGCCATCCGTATCGGTCATGCTGACGACGCGAGCAGAAATGGAACCGTCGCCCGCCAGCGCCTGATAGCGGAAACGGAATGAGTCGGCGGTGCCCCACACATCGGCGCCGCTGCCTCTCAGCGTCACGGTCGTCCCGCTCGTGCTGTCGCTGCCCGCCACTCCCACCACGCCGACATCGCCCGCCTGCCACGAGTTGTCCGGCGGGGGCGCATTGCTCGCGGGCGTGGTCGCCTGCGCCACGTTCGAGAAGGCGGACGCGCCGGCTGCGTTCGACGCACGCACGCGATAATAGTAAATCGTCGAGGGGCTCAACGCGCCATCGGAGAGCGACGTCGTATTGGGCGCCAAATTTCCCGAGATCGCTGCGAACGTCGTTCCATTCGTCGAGCGCTGCACTTCGTAGCTGGTTTCGTCGGTCGCATTGTCCGTCCAGCTCAAGCTGATTTGGGTGGAGGAAATCGCAGTGGCCGCGAGGGCCGACGGGGCCGCCGGCACATTGGTGCCCGCCGGCGGTGTCGTGGCGGTCACTACTTGGGAATAGGCAGAAATGTCGCCGTTGGTGAGCTGTTGTCGGGCACGATAGTAGCGGGTGGTGTTGGGGGACATTCCGCCATCGACGTAATCGGTGTCCGGGCCGGAGGATTGGAGGTTGCTGGCGAGGGGCGTGAACGTGTTGCCGTCACTCGACCGTTCGATCGCCCAGGGGCCACCTTGGGTACCGCCGAATCCGTAGGTCGGTTCATGAATGCGGAGGGTGATGGAGCTGCTCGTGGTCGTGACGACGGCAAGTTCCGGCGTCACCGTCGACTTGACCCATATCATGCTCATCAGCGGCGATTCGACCAAGTCGCGGAAGACGCCGACGCGGAGCGCGTAGTCGCGGCCCACGCCTACGTACGCGGTTCCTACCCTGGTTCCACCCGGGGATGCGATGCCTGCCAGCCTCCACTCGTGGTCGGTGGTTTGTGGACTCACCGTGAACTCGTAGCGATCGACGTCGCTCACCGGGTAATCCCAGGCGAGCACGAGCTCGCCATTGGGGCCGCGATGCGTGACGTGCACGTTGGTCGGCACCGGCGGCGCTGGCAGGTAGCGGAAGCTGTCGAACTGCGCCGTGCAGAGCGCACCCTCGTTGTGGCTCGTGACGGCCAGACCGATATAGCGCCACGTGTTCGACATGAATTGGGCCCCGGCGCCCGTCCACGTTGCACCGTCGCGCGAAACGTAGCTCTCGACCCGGCGCGCCGGGCCGCCACCGCCATAATCGCGCTCAGCCTTGAATACGAGTTTAAGCCAGCGCGGGGGGCCGCCGTCTTCCGAGGGCGCCGCCGACTGCGTCTCGCCACTCGCCGTCGCCCGCCACTGAAAGGCGGTGCCATGCTCGGCCGAAACACACACCCACGCGTGCGGTGAACCCGGCTCGAGGCTCTCGCGCAGCATGATGCCCGCCTTGGCCCAGCCGTCGGTCTTCGTGAGCGAGGCAACGCGGACGAAGATCTCACAGTCGCCGCCCGGCGTGGGTTGATAGTAATAACGCAGGCCGTCCGCCGTGTTCCAGATGTCGCGGCCCGAGCCGGTCAGCGTGACGGTGTCGCCGCTGGCCGTGGTCTGCCCAGCCGTGCCGGTGCCAATATCGATCGACTGCCACGACCCGCTCGGCGGTGGCGGCGGCGCATTGGTCGTCGCGCTGGCGATATTACTATAGCCCGAGGTTCCTGCCGAGTTCACGGCGCGCACCCGATAGTAATAAGTGGTCGAGCTCGCCCGGCCGCCGTCACTGTAGCTGTAGGGATAGCTGCCCGGCGCAGTCGCGATTTGCGCGAAATTCACGCCGTCGGTGGAACGTTCGACCTGGTACGTGCTGGCGTTCGTGCTGCCCGTCCACGATAGCGAGATTTGCGAGGATGACAGGGTCGTGGCCGTGAGGTTGGTCGGAGTCGGGGGCGGGCTCGGCGGCGGCGACGTGTTCGCGAACACTCCACCCGCCAGGAAGGTGGCGGTGCACAAGCTGCCGTTGTTGTGGCTGCACACGGCGAGCCCTGCATATACCGTGGGACTCATCGGCGCGGTGAAAGCGCGCAACGTGACCCAATCATTGCCCTCCAAGGTTGCGGCGGTGATTTGATTTCCGGCCCGCGTCAGCCGGATCCAATGGGGGACGCTGGCGGCCGGCCCTTGCACCACGGTGGTCTCGCCACCCGCGGTGGACCGCTGCTGGGCGACGATGCCGTGCCACTCGGGCGTGGCGGCGAGAAAGACGTTGGGAGAATTCGCCGCCAATGTCTCACGAATCATGATACCCGCTTTCGCCCAGCCGTTGGTGTCGGTCATGCCCTCGATCTTGAACATGATGTAGCCATCGCCGGTCAGCGTCTGGGCGTAGAAGTGAAACGCATCGTTCGCGCCCCAGATGTCCGCGCCGGAACCGCTCACCGTGTACGTGTTGCCGCTGACACTGGAATGTCCGGCAGCCGCGACAGTCCCAATGTCCTGCGCCTGCCAGGTACCGCTGGTCTGGGCGAGCATCGCGCTCATGAAAACCAGGAGGCCGCCCGCGAATGACGATTTTCGAGCGAGACCAATGGCCCCGCGTGCCACAACCCTCCAGGCCGCGTGCACGCACGCGACGGCGATCTCCCGAGTCATATCGGGTCAAAGTAATCTCGCGGAGCATTTCGTGAGATGGGTTGAGCGCCCCGAAGATCGCCGAGGCAACGCCCCATCGGCTGCGGCAATCACTCGGCAACCTCTTCTGACTTTCCGTCAAGATTCGCGCCAACCGATTGTAGTCCCCCAAACCCAACAAATCCGGCGAACCCTGGCTCCGTCCCGCAATCGTGGCGCCGTCAGCGCCCGTTCAAAACCGCCACTCCTCGTTCGGTCACAGGTGCTTTCGCAAAAACGCCAGTTCCGCGCCCGGCGCTGGCTTCTTCGTTTGGTGATAGAATTCGCACTCGAGCCCCAGCGCATCGTACGCGGCCTTCAGCGGCGCGCCGAGGCTCACGTGGTGAATCCAGTCGCTCTGCGGAGAGTCAGGCTTGAATGGCGCCTCCGCCGGATCGCCGGCGTAGGTGAGAAAGAGCGGCGGGTCGTCGCGCGTCACGTGCCGCCACGGCGAGGCTTCGCGCACGAGCGCTTGCGTGGCGGGTGCGGCGAACTCCTGCGCCGAGGACGTCCCGAACAACTGAAAAATCGCCGCACCCAGCTTGGTCACGCCGGCGTGCTGCTGGAAGTACGCCGGCTCGAGCCCCGCGGTGCCGTTGTGCGGCGTCGCGCAGCGCACGCGCGTCGAGAGCCGCGCGATCGGATCCGCGCTGGCCGGATCGGCGAGATCATCATGCAGCGCGATCCAGAGGGCGAGCGTGGCGCCGGCCGACGTGCCGCTCACGGCGATGCGGTCGGGGTCGATGTTCCAGTCCTTCGCCCGGGCGCGGACGAACTGCACGGCGCGCGCCCCGTCGTGCATCTGCGCGGGAAACGGGGCGTCGCTGCTGAAGCGATAGTTGGCGGACACGACGGTGATGCCGGCGCCGAGGCATTCGCCAAAAATGGGCCGTGCGCGGACGTTGGATTTGTCGCCGGCCTTGAACGAGCCGCCGTGAAAGAAGACCAGCACCGGAGAGGGCTGCGCCGACGACGCGCGCCAGACATCGAGGATATTCCGCGCGTGCGCCCCGTAGGAGACGTTGGCGAAGGCCGGCGCAGTCGTCGCTTTCGCGGCGGACGCGGACTCGGCCGCCTTTCCTTTCTTGATTTTCTGCTGGTGTGCGCGCGCCTCTTCCTCGGTGAGAACGCCGTCGCCGTTCGCATCGGCCTCCGGAAATTTTTTCAGGCGCTGCTGCAGGCGCTGATCGATGGTTTGGGCCGCGCCGGCCGCCATGCTGGCGCAAATGAGCCCACCGGCAAAAATCACAAGCGCGGACCGCCTCATGGGTTCGCGGGTCGATCGCCGCCCGACTCCGGAAAAATCGCCTGCACTGCGTTCATCAGGCGCGGAATCAGCGGCTTGGCGGCGCCCCATTTCACCTGCGTCAAAAGAATCCCGGCGTGTCCGCGCCGCAGGTCCACCCACGCGAGCGTGCCGCTGGCGCCGAGGTGCCGCACGAAGCCGCCCGGGCCCAGCACGTTCCAGCCCAGTCCATAGCCGGCGCCACCGCCGTCGGCCGCTTCGGTTGCCTTGGGTGGATGCGGCCGGTACATGCGTGCGAGCGATTTTTCTGCGACGAGCCGCCTGCCTCCGTTCACGCCGCGATTGAGGTGCAGGGCGAGAAACGCGGCCATGTCATCGAGGCACGAGCAGAGTCCGCCCGCCGGATTGATCAAGCCGCCGGGCTTCGGCAGCGGCATGGTCCGCGGGTCGCGCCGCGGACCTTGCGGCGTGGGCAGGTAACGCGCCGGCAGCCGTGCGATCGTTTCCGCATCGGGGAAAAATGTCGTGCGCGTCATGCGCAGCGGGTTCAGCAGGGCATCAGCCAACAGTCGCTCGTAACGCTCGCCCAGCACGACCTCGGCGATCCGCGCGGCCACCATGTAACCAGAACCGCCATACGCGAAACGCTCACCCGGCTCGGCCCACAGCCCCTCCTTCAGCCAGCCCTGGATCACCTCCGCGAGCGAGTTGCCGCCAAAGCCGGGCTCACTCGCGGCGGCGTCGGGGCTCTGCGCCCCGCGCTGCGGCCGGGCGTCGCCGAGGTCCGCGTTGCCCGGCAGGCCCGAGCGATGCGAGAGCAGGTGCCACACGCGCAGCGTCGTCATGACGGGCGTGTTCTTTCCCTTCAGCTTCACGCCCTTGAATTCCGGCAGAAACTTCTCGACGGGATCGTCGAGCGAGATCACGCCCTGCTCGTCCAGCATCGTGAAGTAGGTCGCGGAGATGGGCTTGGTGAGCGACGCGATGAAGCACGGCGCGTCGACGGCAAACGGCTGCTCGGCGTCGAACGCGGCCCGTCCAAACGATTCCCGAAACACCACTTGGCCGCGCGACAGAATCGCCAGTGCGCCTCCGGGGATCGTCTGGCGCTCGATGGCGTCCTGCATCACGCCGCGCAACGCGGCCGCTTGCGCCCCACCGAGGGCGGGCGCGCGCGATTCCGTCGCTGTCGCGGCCCCGAGGCGGCGGGCGCACACGACGCCGCCGAGGGAGGCGGTGGCGCACAACCAGTCGCGACGGGTGCAGCGCGACTCCTTGAATAACGAATTCATGATGGGGCGGTTCGATGACTCGGGGCGCGGTACTGTGCGCGAGAGATGGGTGGCGCGCACGCAAAATGAGGCCACCTCGAGGCCACGAATCGCCGACCCGCTGACAATTTTGTCAGCGGTTTCCAGTCGCGACGGCGAAAGGCGCGCACTGATTTGCAGGCCGGTCGCGAACCCTCCACCAGCGTGCGACAATCATTTCCTACTGCGATTCTCAACGGCGTCCGCGACTGGCGCGCCTGGCTCGTGGCAGTCGTGGCGGCCCTGATCTGGGTGGCGCATTTCGATCGGTGGACCGTGGAAAGCTGGCGGATTCCGACCGACTATTACGTCGACGCGCACGAGACGCTGGCGCGGCTGAAGGCCGCTTCCGAGGGCGACGTCTGGCCCTTGCGCTCGCAGGTGATCTCGCGGCTCGGCGCGCCGTTCGGCGCGCACTGGAACGCCTATCCCGCGCCCGACAAGCCGCTGATGCTCGCGCTCGGCAGCCTGGTGCATCTGCTCGGGCTCTATGCGACGGCGAACCTCGGTTACCTGCTCGCGCAGGTCACGGCGGCGCTTGCGTTCTACTTCACCGCGCGCTGGCTGCGTTGTCGCTGGGAATGGGCGGCGGCCGGCGCGCTGCTGTTCGCGTACACTTACCACACCTTTCACCGCGGGCTGGCGCATTTCTCCCTCATATTCACCTGGACGGTGCCGCTGGGCCTGGCCGCAGTCTGGCTCGTGGCGGCGAGCCATCGCCTCGCCTGGCGGCGACCCGCCGCGATTTTCTGCGTGCTCACGGCGATCGCGTTGGGCAGCTCGAATCCGTACAATCTCTTTTTCTGGCTGCAGCTGATGGCCTGGGCGCTCGTGTGGCAATGGCTCGGGCCGCGTCGCCGCGAGAACATGCAGGTGGGGCTCGCCACCGTCGGCGCGGCCGTGGCGGCATTTGCGCTGATGCACGTGGGCGGATGGCTCCATCTGGACAATCCCGACGCCGTGCCGCTGCTCGCGCGCAACTACGGCGGCACGGAGGTATACGCGTTGAAACCGGTGGAGATGTTCATTCCGCCGCCGTTTCACCACTGGGATTGGCTCGCGTTTTTCGGCCACCGCTACACTCGCTGGTCGGTCTGGCGCGGCGAGGTCTTCCTCCCCTACCTCGGCCTCGCCGGCATCGCCGGCTTGATCTGGCTCGTGCTGGCGACGGTGCGCCGCCTCGTCGCCCGCCGCGCGCCGCCGGGCCAGGCGCTCTCGCTCGCGTGGATTCTCTCGTACGCGAGCATCGGCGGGCTGACCAACGTCCTCGCGCTGTTCGGCGGGTTCCTGCTGTTTCGCGCGACCAACCGGGCGGCGATTTTCGTCTCGGCGATCGTGCTCATCTTTCTCATGGGCCGGTTGTCGCGGCTCTCGCGCGGGTGGCCCGGGTGGGTGCGGGTGGGCGCCGCCGCGGTACTCGCGACAGTCGGCGTGTTCGAGCAGCTGCCGAAACCGGACAGTGCGGCGGAGCGCGCGGAACTCGCGGCGGACGTGCGCGCGGACGAGGAATTCGGCCGCACGCTCGAGCAGGAACTGCCGGCCGACGCGATGGTGTTTCAACTGCCCGTGCTGGGTTTTCCGGAAGTCCAGGCGCCGCATCACCTCGGTGATTACGAGCACTTCCGGCCGTACCTCGCGACGGACCATTTGCGTTTCAGCTACGGCGCACCGAAGGCCCGCTCACGCAGTCGCTGGCAGCGTGAGATGGAGGGCCTTCCGACCCACCAGCTCGTGGCGCAGCTCGAGCAACACGGGTTCGCCGCGCTCTACCTGAATCGCAAAGGTTACGAGGACGGCGGCGCGAAGATTCTCGGCGAGCTGGCGGCGCTGGGCTATACGCAGGGCTGGCAGGCCCCGCGCGGCAATCAGGTGGTCGTCAAATTGCGGCCCGCCGCGCAACCCGCGCCGCCGCTCGCCCAATCGATGACCTATGGCCAGGGCTGGCAGCAGCGCGTCGAGGATGGCTGGCACTGGGCCTACGAGGACGCGGCACTGGCCTACTACAATCCCTACCCGCAACCCATCACCGTCGACGTGAACATGACCGTGATGGGCGCCACGCCGCGCGATCTGATCCTCGATCGCGACGGCGAGTCCGTGGGCCGCGTCACCGCCGGCCCGGACCCGAAGCCCATGGTGTTGACGAAACTGCAACTCGAGCCGGGGGTGAACCGTTTCAAGCTGCGCTCGCCGCAGGCAGCCGTCCGGCAGGGAGCCGGCCGCAACCAGCTGCGATCCTTCGGCGTGCAGCGGGCCGACGTCACCCTCAGCGGTGCGGCCACCGCCGCGAACACGCCCGGTGGGATCAAGCCCGCGCTCGGCGCAACGAGCCGTGTCGCCGGCGGCCTCGCGTCCAAGGGCCTGTAGACCGCGCCCGCACGCCTTTGTCGGTCTGGTTTACTTGAATTCCTTCAACGCCTGCAGCGTCTGCGACCACGGCCGGCGATCCGCGCGAAACACAGGGAACGCGATCGCGTCCGCCGGCGCCGCGTCGCTGGTCGCGGCCACTTGTCCGCGCAGGAACACGCCGATCGAGGCGCGCGCCACGGGAAGCGAGAGATTCACCGCGACGTCGCGCTCGCCGGCTCGAAGCTCGCCGGTGAACCACACCCAGTTCTCCGGCGACGCATCCACCGCGGCGCCAAACTGGCCGGCGCTCTTCTGCGCCGTGAGCCGGAGCCGCCGGCCGTTGACCCACGCGGTGCATTCCGTTCCCGCGACCTCGGCCGAGCCTTCCACCAGCACACAAAGCTCGGTGGCGGCGACGTCCGGAACATCGAGGCGCGCGGACCAGTGGTAATCGATGTGCGGCTGCGGATCCTCGGCGTCGCTGACAAACACGTCGGACGTCACCGCCCCGACCTCGGCTCGCGGGGCTTCCGCCGCGGCCGGGACTTCGCCGTCGGACGCCGGAGTGGTTTCGAGAAACATCGTCTCGTAAGGCCCCAGCGTGATGTTCGGGCCGGCCGCACCCGGCTGCAGCCGCGCGGACAATTCCCGGCGCGGATAAATCATCCGCACGTCGGCCGCCTCGCGCACGCCATTCGGCAGCTGCACGGTGCGCGCCTCCATCCAGGGGTTGCGAATACAGTACAGGTCCTTCTCCGCGTTGTGGAAAAAATAGCCGTACGCCTGGCGTTGCACGGCGCTGCCGCCGAACATGCGGGCGTCCGTGAGATGACGCTGGTTGTCGCGCTGCCAGCGGATCAACGCGGCGAGAAAATCCCAGTCCGTCGCGCTCATCAGCTCCGGGCGCAGGTTGCACGAGACAAACCAGCGGCCGCGCCCCACGGCCATCACCGCCATGTTCTGAAAGACGCCCGGCGACTGCCGGATGATGTCGAACGTCTCGAGGCTCTGCGTGCGCACGAGCCATTCCTCCTGCCGCGCTCGGTACGCAATATCGCGCGCGGAGATGAGCGATTCGGTCCAGTCCGGGCAGGGCACGCGGCCATACGGCACATCGTCGCCCGCCGGCCCCAGCAGAAATGGCGTATGCTGCGTCCACCACGGGCTCGGCGGATGCCCGCACGACAGCGGCTCCAGCACGATGCGCGGATTGTTCTGCCGTAGCCGATCCATCACGTCCTTGAAGCCGGCCGCGATGGCATAGACGGATCCGGTGCCGGTGGCGTGGAGATGCCCGGCGTTGTCGCAACTCGGCACGAGGCCGTCGAAGATGACGTGGCCGAGGTTATACTGCCGGGCATAGCCCACGACCTTCTCGGTGAACTCGCGCTGGTAGCGGCCGCCCAGCGCGAAACAGGCGACCTCGTCCCCTTCCTCGCCGACCGGCGTCATCTCGTAGCCCTGGGTCGCCAGCCAGCCGTTGTCGAGGCCGGGAGCGTATCCGCTGCTCGGCGACACCCACAATCCCGCCCGCGCGCCCAGCTCGGCCAGGCGCTCCCCAATCACGGTGAACCCGCGCGGGAGGTTGCGCTCATCAATTCCCCAGAGACTGCGCGGATCGGACCAGCCGAGGTCGAGCGCATAGGTGTCGAAGAACATCCCGGTGCGGTCGAAGAAACCGCGGCGCAGCGCGGCGATGTCCTGCAGGATGTCCGCCTCGGTGTACGGCAATGGCAGCGTCCACCATGTGTCGGAATGCAGGTTGATGCCCGCAGGTTGCACCCGAATCGTGTCGAGGTACTGGAGAAACGCGTCGCGCGTCCGCGACTCGCCCGGCATGAACAAGGCGGCGCGCGGTGCGTGCCAACCGACGACGGCCGTCGCCACGAGCTGCCACTCCTCGCCCACCGACAGGTCCGGGGTCTGCCACAACCGCACCTCGTCGCCGTTACCCCGGCTCTCTGCGCACACATCCTCGACTCCCGCGAACAGGCCGTCCCCGAAGACCGGAAAGGAACCCGGCGACGGCCCCGTGGTGCGAAAGGACTCACCCTCGACGCGGAGAGTAAGAAGCCCGACGCGGCCCAACAGCTTCGCCCCTCCCGCACTGCGCAGCCAGGTCGCAATCCGCACGACATGCGGCGCCGCGCCGAAAGAAAACACGCGTCGCACCTGCAGGCCGCTCGTCGCCGCGTCGCATTCCAGCACAACCTGGGTATCGGTCGCCGCCGCCAGCGCCCACCCCGCCCCCAAGGCATCGGTGGCGTCGCCCGCTCCCACCACCAGTTCCCCTTCGCGCAACGTCCAGCCGCCCGCCCCGTCGGGGGTGGTCAGGCCCGACCACTGCCAGCCGGACCCGTTATCCACAAACAGGATACGAGCGCCGCTTGCATTCGAGATCGCGACGGATTCCTGCCCCGAAAGGAGCGGGAGCATGAGCCAAAACAAACTGAGGACCGAGCAGCGATAAAGGTGCAAGGCCGCGATGACGCAGCGATGCGCCGCCGGTTTCACGGAACAACCTGACATTTGGCGGCCCGCCGGCCGCGGGGCCGCTCAGCCGCTCATCCTACTCGGCGCGGAACCAGGCTCGCGCTTACGCCGCCTGTTCCGCGGTAAACACCGGCGGAGCCTTCGGAAACGAGATGAAGCCCTTGGCGCCGACCTGCCGGACGTCGGGCGGCACGGCGTTGAACGCGCTGTTCGGGAAAATAATCTGCTTGCCGGTGGCCTCGATACGGGCGATCGCCGACTCGGTGTTCACGGCGACGATGATTGCGGGATAAAACTCCATGGCGGAGAAATGTCCCTTGGAGGCGGCGAGAGTTCCCAAATGTGTGAAACTTGTCATCCGGAATGCAAAAGCGGAGGTCGTCTCGCGGTCAGAGGCGGCATCTGGCCGACGCGGGCCTCGCTCTACCCAAACACCTTCTTCAGGTACTCCAAACTCTTCGTCGCGATGACCTCGGGTCCTTCCTCGAACGTGAACACCTCCACCGAGGCCACGCCGTCGTACCCGACCTCGCGCAAGGCGGCCGCGATCGGCCGGAAGTCCACGTCGCCGAAGCCGGGGCCCTTCAGGTTCTTGTCGTTCGCGTGCACATAGGCGAAGGCCCCGCGGCTCTCCCGGATGATTTGCGGCACGGGCTTCGCCTCGTGACTCATTGCGCGGACGTCGAGGATCACCTGGAAGCTCGGTGACGCCAGCTGCCGGGTGAACCGCACCGCCTCCTCCGCGGTGTTGATGAAGTTGGTGTCCTCAGCCGGCAGCGGTTCGAAACAGATCGTGACGCCGCGCTGTTCTCCAAGCCGCACCGCTGGCCGAAACACCTCCGTCGCCCAGGCCCAGCCCTGCTCGAACGTCACCTCCGGCGCGAGGTTCCGCTGCTTCGGCGAGCCCACCACGATGATTTTCCCCCCGAGGTCCGCGCAGAAATCGACCAGATCGCAAAAGTACTTCGCCGTGCGCTCGCGCGTCGCGGCCTCCGGTGAAGTGACGTACATGCCATCGGCCTGCACCAGCACCCAGTGGATTCCGGAAATCGCAATGCCCGCCCGGGCGGCGCTTGCGCGAATGCGCGCGCGCTCCGCGGCCGGGATCTCGGTCACGTACTTCGCGAGCGTGAACGGCGCGATCTCCACCGCGTCGTAGCCGATGCGCGCGCAATAGGTGAAGACGTCGTCGATTTTCCAGTCCTTGAAGATCTCGTTGCAGATGCCGAATTTCATTAGGCGATAGGCGATAGGCTTTAAGCGTTAAGCTCCCCGCGCCAATTCGAATCAAGGCCGAAAGCCTACAGCTTACAGCCTATGGCTGTCCTTCCTCCGGAAGAGGCTGCCCCTTCGTTTCCGGCGCGAAGGGCAGCACGATCAAGCCCAGCAGGAAGATCGCGCACATCGTCACGCCGGCATTGCGCATCGGCTCGGGCTGCCCTTTGTAGACTTCGCTCGTCAGCAGGCCGAGCACCGCTGGCCCGGAGGCGGCGACGAAGCGGCCGACATTGTAGCAAAACGAGATGCCCGTGCTCCGCAGCCGCGTGGGAAACAGCTCCGGGAAATACACCGCGTATCCGCCGAAGAGCCAGAGCTGGCAAAAACCCATCAGCGGGATCATCCAGAAAATCTGGCTCTGCGTTTTCAACTCGAGAAACACCCACGCCGTGCTGAGCGCGGCAATCACGTAGCCAATCGCGAACGCCGGCCGGCGGCCGATCCGCTGCGCGACGTAGCTGAAGGCCGAGATGCCGAAGAAAATTCCGACGTTCATCATGATCGTCGTGATGCTGGCCCAGCGCGTCACCGCCCCGGCAATCTGCGCGGCCGGCATGCCTTGGGCCGCGAACGTTTTCGTCAACACCGAGCGCACCAGATCGATGCTGAAAAACCCGATGCCCCAGAGGCCGATGATGCCGGATATCGCGAGCAGCAGGCCGACCACGGCGTGACGCCGCCAGCGCGTATCGCCCTTGCCGCCGAAAATGGTCCAGCCGCCCGCCAGCAGCGCGCCCACGGCAAACGCGACGCCCAGCTTCAGCTTGGTGTACTTCGGCCAGCTTTCGCTGCCGAAAAAGGCGACGCCCACAATCGCCACGACGAACAAGGCCGCGATCGTGGCGGGTGTGCGCCAGTGGGCATTGCCGAAAAGTTCCGCGTACGAGCCGAGCCGGGCCTTGTCTTCCGCCTGCGCGACGGCCGTCGTCCAGCGTTCGGGCTCCTTCAGCCGCGCGCGCACGATCAGGGCGAGCAGCGCCGGCCCGGCGCCGATCACGAACATCCAGCGCCAGCTCGAGCCGAGGGGAATGGATCCGGTTTCCTCCAGGCGGCCGAAGCCCAGTCCGATGAGCGCCGCGGATACATTGCCCACGACCGACAGAGCCTGCAGCAATCCCAGTGCATGGGGTCGCGCCCGGTCCGGCATCACTTCGGCGACCAGGGACACTCCCACCGCGAATTCCCCGCCCACACCGAGGCCGGTCACGAAGCGATAGAATGCAAAATCCCAAAAGCCGACCGACAGCGCGCTCAGTCCCGTGCAGACCGAATAGATGACGATGGTCCACATCATCGTTTTCGCCCGGCCGATCCGGTCGCCGAGGACGCCGAACGTCAGGCCGCCCGTCGCCCACCCAATGAGAAAAATCGCGGTCGCATAACCGCTGTAGAGCGCGACGTCCTGTCCCGGTTTGAGCAGCGACTTCATCGCCGGGACGCGGGCGAGGTTGAAGAGCTGCTGGTCCATCGTGTCGAACAGCCAGCCGAGCGCCGCGACGATGAGGACGAACCAGTGGTAGCGCGTCAGCGTACGGTACCACGGAGCAGACGAAGCCACTTCTTCCTCCGCCCGACTGCGCGCCGAATCTGAAATTTCAGATCTCAAATCTCAGATCACAGCAGCCCCTGGTACGCCAGCCACAGCGAGCGATAATACTTCATCAAGCGCACCGGCTCCTTGCTCTCGGGAATCTCGGCAAAGCAGAACCCGGTGAAGCCGCTCTCGACGAGGCCGTTCAGCAATTTGCGAAACGGATACTCGTCGAGCGAGAGGTCGCGCATGTGTACGGTGAAGATTTTTTTCTTCACCGAATTGAAGTTGGCGTCGAACCCGTCGCCGGCCAGGTCGGTTTGGTTGGAGTTCCAGCAGAACCCGACCTGCGGATGATCCGCGATGTCGACGATCTTCTTGCAGGTCGGCACGAGCGACGTCGGGTTGCCGTGAATCTCGAGGCGGATCTGCTGGCCGTGACCCGCGGCAAACTCGCCAAGTTCGCGCAGCGAGCGGCCGATCTGCTCGACGGTTTTTTCGAAGCCGACTTCCTTGGGTATCCCATTGGGCCGCACCTTCACGCCGGTGGCGCCCACGTCATGTGCGAGTACAATGTACTCCTTCGTGGCCGCGATGTCTGCCTTTAGCTTGGCCTGATCCGGCGTGTGGAAATCGAACGCACTCCCCATGCTCCAGAGCGCGACGGGCGAGTTCGCGAAGGTCTTCTTCACCTCCGCCCGCTGCGCCTTGCTCAAGTTCACCTCCACGCCGTGCTTGTGCCCCGTGCGCAGCTCGACGCCCTCGAACTGCGCCTCCGTGCAGTTCTTGATGATCGTCGGGATGTCCCAGTCCATCCCGAGGTTGTACGTGACCGTGCCGAGCCGCATCTTCGAATTCTTGGCGAAGCTCTGGGTCGGACCGGCATCGGCCTTCGCCTTTTTGTCTCCCTTCGCCTTGGACTCGGCCGCGAGAATATTCGACGACAACAGCGGCAACGCAGCCACGCCCAGTGACGTGGCCTCCAGGAAATGGCGGCGGGTGGAGTTCATGGGGAAAAACGCAAGAGCAAGGGGGCCGAGACTTTCGGTTGGCCTTCGGGGAAGCAAGCCGCGGCTTTCGCGCGGTACCGCATTCGACTTTCCCGTTGACGCACCTAAGCTGGCTGCCTTTGTTCGCCGTTCCTTCCGTGGCTCGGTAGCTCAGTTGGTAGAGCAGAGGACTGAAAATCCTTGTGTCACCGGTTCGATTCCGGTCTGAGCCACCACTTTATCCCGCTGTGCCGCAAGGCGCAGCGGGTTTTGTGTTGGTGGCGAACCGATGTGAGAAAATCCACTGACCTAATCCTGACGTAGGGGCAGATTAAGTTTGTCGTAGCCGTTCTTGGAATCGAATTGCTTAGGAAGCGGCAGTCCAGGTGGAGCGGCCAGTTCGGCAAGCTCACGGCCCTCCGTTTGATATGTCTGGCCCTGAGCTTGTCGAAGGGCTTGTCCCCAAGCGGCTGACGTGAGGCCGACCCGACTGCAACGCGTTGAGGACAACGCGTTCCACCTTTCAAGAGTGTTCAAAACGGCTACGTGAAGGCGAACTCGTGAAGACGTTCTTGGAACGCCCCCGCAAAAGCGGCGTTCCCGACTCGCCGCGCCGCGCGCGCACGGACGGTTGACGGCGTCGCAAGCTACTCCACCCCGCCCAGCGGAATCTTCCGCACGCGCAACCGCGCCAGCCGGCTCTTGTCCGCTTCACCGCCTGCGCAATAGGCCAGCAGCACCGCGTCACGTGTGAAATGGATCGCGGTGTAACAATATCCCGCATCGATCCCCTCGTCCCCCTCGAGGATGCGCGCCCGCGTCCACGCCCCGCTGGCCTTGGCTCCCGTCGCGAGCACAAGCGGCGTCCGATCGCCGCCGATGCGTTGCAGCGGACGCGTCTCGTAATTCGGCGCTGGGTTCCAAATCGCCACCAGGCGGTCCGTTCCTGGGATCCGCTTCATCGACAAAGGCGAATTGGGTGAGGTGAAACGCGAGGGCGCGGGCACGCTCCAGGTTTCGCCTCCGTCGGTCGAAAAAAACTCGTACTGCCGCCCGAGATCTGTCCGGGCCCAGCCCCAGAGCGTCCCGTCGGCTTGTTCGACCACGCCAGGCTCCTGGAGCCCGCTCCGGGTGTGCACGACCGGCAGCGTACAGAAGCCCCGCGCCTCCCGCCACGTGCGCCCATCATCATCGGAGAGAAAAAACATCGCGACGGCGCGCCAGTCCACCGCGGCCGCTTCGTTGCGCTCCGCACGCGCGCGATGAAACGCCGCCGGGATGATCAGCCGGCCGGAAGCGAGGCGGACGACCCGGTCGTTGTTCACCACGAAATAACCCGGCGCTGCCATGCACGCCATCGGCGCGCCCCAGGTTCGCCCGTCGTCGCTCGAGCGCCGGCAATACATCCGCATGTCGTGCCAAGTCCGGCGCAACAGGTAGAAAAGGCCGGCGTCGCCGTTCTGGAAGCGCACGAGCGACACGCTCATCACGTTCATCACGCTATCCTCCTCGGGCGTGACGATGAACTCATCGGCCGACCACGTCTCGCCGCCATCGCTCGAACGGCGCGCGGCCAGCCGCGCCTTGGCCGCGTCGGCCGCTGAAGCGCCGACGAAATGACTGTAGACCAAGAGCAGGCGTCCGTCTTTCAGCCCGAGGAATGCGCTTTCGCTGTTGCGCGGATTGCCTTCCGTCGGCGGCAGCTCGAGCACCACGCGACCCGCGCGCTCGGCCGGGGGCGGAGCGTTCGATGGCGGCGTCGCCGGGGCGCCGAAGCCGGATGAAGCGATGCTGGAAAGCAGCAGCCCAATCAAGGCCTGGGATGTCTTCGAAGCAGTCATGGCGGGAGGCGCATCACGCAAGTTTATCCTCGGGACCGTTGGCCTGCGCGAAGCGGTCGAGCGTCGCATCGGGAGGATGCCACCCCGCCAGACGACGCACGTCGAATTCATGGCCCCCCTCCGATCCCGGTCCCGCGCGAATATCTGCCTCGTCGCGTTCCCCCGCGTGAAACTCCCACCAACATTGGCCCCGGTGGTTGTGCTCATGATCAATCGTGAACCCCGCCTCGCGCATGATCGGTCCAATCCAGCCGATGCAGTGGTCGCAATAATCGCGATGCTGTTCGAGGCCGTTGCGCAGGAGGAAGCCCTTCGAGGGGCAGTCGTGCATGTCGACGCGAAACCGATCCGGACCGGCCGTGATATGAAACCCGCGCTGCGGGGATTCCGCCGTCAGCGTCTCCTGCCAGTACTTCGCCATGCCCGCGAATCCCTCGGCGCGAATGAGCTCCCGCGCGTGCTGCTGGCTGTCGCGCGCCACGGCCTCGATCAGAAAATCCCGCAGCAAATCCGGTCCGCCCGTGCGCTCGAGCCAGGCGAACGTCCACTCGTAGTGCCCGCAGAAATCATAGCATCCGATCATGCGCGCACCTCCGCAATCTGCGCCAGGTCCTGCGGCGGCAGGGCCGCCTCCGCGCGCGCGAAGGTCTGCCGGCAGGCGCCGTTGCCGCCGCACAGCCGCATCTCCAGGCTCGCTTCTGCCGCGCGGGCCGCGCCGAGAAAATAGCAGTGCTGGCAGAATTCCGGCACGATTTCGCGGCCGGCGGCCCGCAGGTGTTGGATCGCGGGACACACGCGCACCTGCACTTCCACCCGGTCCGGCAGCGTCTGCACCTCCGCCACCGCGCCGGGCTCGGCTGCGAAAAACGCGCGCCAATAGTCCGCGACGGCCGCCAGGCCGCCCTCCCGCCACCGCCGGTTCACCGGCGCGAAATAGCCGCGACCCAATTCCTCCAGGTACCGGCGCCAGCCGGCCGCGCCCACGCGACGCAACAGGAAACGAAACGTCGCGTTGATCACGAAGTAGAAGTCGGCCGAGCCCTGCGGCTTCGTGTCGACATACGGCAAAGGAGGCGCGGCGGGAGGGTTCATGCCGTTGCCGCGAGCTCGAAATTCCGCGCGCGTTGCACATCCGCCGTCATGAAAAACCGGTAGCCCACCAGCAACAGTGCACCGGCAATCACGAAAAGGACGGACAGCGCCGCAAACGTCGCGTTGAGCCCCCAGCTGGTTTTCAACCAGCCCGCCACCACTATCCCGATCCCGCCCGCGCCGGTCGCCGAGGTGTTCATGACGCCCACGGACGTCGAGCGTAATGCCGCCGGCACGACGTCGCACAGGGTGGGATTCTCGTTGGCCGCCCCCATCTGCCGGAAAAACGAAAACGCCGCCACCGCGATCCCCACCAGCGCGAGACCCGGCGTCAGCGTGAACAGCAGCAGAAACGGCGCCGCCGCCAGATAGCAGCAGGCCTGAAACAACATCCGCCTCCGCGCATCCCCCGCCGCCACGCGATCAGAAATCCAGCCGCCCATCGCCATCCCGAGCACACCCGAAACCTGAATCGTGGCCGTGCCCGCGAAACCCGCGGCGCCGAGATTCATGTTGAAAGCCTCCCGGAAATAAAGCGGCAGCCAGTTGAAGAAAATCCATACCGCCACGCCGGCGAGCATGCCTTTCGCCATGAGCACATAGTAGGACGGCACGCGCACGAGGTAGGCGAGCGCGGCCCGATAGCTGGCTCGCACCGGACGAGCGCCCGCCACCGCGGGCCCTGCGCGGAGAAACGCTCGCGACATCAACGCCAGTCCCACGCCCGCCACGCCGAGGGTCCAGAACCCCCAGCGCCAGCCCCACCGCTCGGCCAGGTACCCCGCGATCGCGCCGCCCGCCACGACGCCGAGGTTCAACCCCACCGAATGCACGCTCATCGCCGTCGCGCGCGTGGCCGGCCCGTGATGATCCGCGAGCAGCGCAATCGCCGCGGGCAGATAAAGGCTCTCGGCCACGCCGAGCAGCGCCCGCAGGACCAGCAACGTGGCATACGAATGCGCAAATCCCGTCAGCACGGTGATCAGGCTCCAGGTGAAAAGACTCCACGCGACGATGCCGCTGCGCGAAAAGCGATCCGCAACGTAGCCTGCGACGAGCGAACTCAGCGCGTAACTCCAGAGAAAAATGGAGCCGACGAGGCCCAGCTCGACATCGGACAGGTTGAGCTCGGGCTTCAGCACCGCGAGGACCGATGAAATCGCCGCGCGGTCCGCGTAATTGAGCCCCGCCGCCACGGCGAGGAAGCCCGCGACGCGCCAGGCGGTGGTGGATGCCGTGGCCATCGCGCGCACTCAAGCAGGCGAGGCCGGGCGTGCAATGCGTTTGTCGATCGGCAGCGCAAGGGGCGACCGTCGTCCCGATCCCGACGAAGTTCTTGCGCCCCTGTCCACCCGCGCCAACGCTCACGCGCACTCGCGTCTGACACCGTGTTGCAAACCGATCTGCCTATGAAACCTCAGAGCATCGCTTCGATCCTTTCCGCCGTCCTCCTGTTCGTCGGCGCCTTTCCAGCACAGTGGGATCCGAAGCTTGGAATTCACGTGACTTGAAGTCGCGGC